>JACCDP010648918.1_pt1 | contig 25436 bp, 31 predicted proteins | sample 7445841 | NCBI WGS metagenome assembly JACCDP01 (sample SAMN15323441, study PRJNA562643) | freshwater metagenome | isolation source: river surface water | place: USA:Blue River Watershed | collected 2017-08-17 | reverse complement strand
TTCGACTTGTTTAAGCTTATTTAGTTTTTTTAAAATGATTTTATGATATTTAAGGGAGAAAGCGTAAGAAAAATAATTTAATTATACAATATACTTTTAGCCTGTAAAATTTAATTGAATAATTAAACTTATTTTTAATATTTTTATAAAAAAAATGATTAATCCTACTTCTAAAAGAGCTCGTGAAATTATAAATTCCATAAACCGTAAAATAGGTATTGAAAAGAGACACGGTTTTGGAGGTATTGATATTGAGATGGAAGATTATATTGACACAGATTGTGAAAAGTGTATTGAGATGGTTGTTAAAGAGATTGTTCCTTATTATAGGAATAAATACGGAGAAGATAAAGCATATTTTGCAGGTCATACAGATACATTAAAGCCTGGTTATAAATTATTATATAATTTGAATAATGCTTATGTAGGTTACTGGTTAGATATAAATTTTAAAGTTTAAGTTATCGTAATGGAACTCCCGTAAATTATTTTATTAGTCTAAATATAACTGATAAAATAAAAGAGATTTAATTATATCCTCGGTATATAATAAAAAATGTTAAGTATAGTTAGTATTGACGTTGGTCTTAAGACACTAAGTATTTATAAAGAATACTTTGACAATGATGCTGCAAAACAGCTCCAAAAACCAAAGATGAGATATAATAAATACGGAGAGGCTCACGAAGAGATGAAAAAGTATGTTATAGATGTTGCAAGGTGCGGTCAGTGTATATTTCTTGAGAAAAAAGATTTGGGTGATCGTAAGGATTATTTTAGCGGTAAGGCTTTAATAAACCTTATAGATTTCTTTGACGATTTGAACGCTAAAGATATATTCAGAGATGTTAATGTTATAATTATAGAAAAACAACTTGGAAAGAACCCAATGGCTACCGTTTTAATGCATCATATTTATAGTTGGTTTTTGGTTAATTTTCGTACTTTTAAAAAGGTTATACTTTACCCTTCTAAAAATAAAACAAGAATACTTGGTGCGCCTTTAAAGAAAGAAGATGAAAATGGAAAGGCATACAAGGTTGATAAATCATTCCGTAAAAAATGGAGTACATCTAAGGCAGAGGAAATATTAACAGAACGAGAGGACTTTGAAACCTTGAAATATATTTTTAGTGATAATAAAAGTAAAAAGGATGATTTGAGTGATACTATAACTCAGTGTTTAAGTTATCACGTTCAATTACTTTTAAAATAGGGTTATTTAGACTTGAATAAACTTTTATAAACTTGAGGTTCATCATCATACAGATTATCATCTTCAGAAAATTTAAGAGTTGGTTGTTTTCCTTCAGAAAACGAAGCTGAATGCGGTTGTTTTCCTTCCGCTTTAGCCCCGGATGGTTTCTTCTCAACACTCTTCTCAACAGGATGAATATAAGCTGCGGATGATAGTTTTTCAATTACTTTTTTTGAAATAGCGAGCTCAGCTTCAAGTGTTTCAATTCTTGATACAAGAGCTAAAAACATTTCTTTTGAAATAGTAAAAGTTTCAGCTGGCGCGGAAGATGCTGATGCTTTTTCTACTTTCTTAGGAGGCTCACCAAGAGTTCCTTGACTGAAGGCAGTAATAATTTTTCTTACCTCTTCCTTTTTTGAGTTAGGGAAAACCCAACCTGGAACTCTTTCATCATTTTGTTTTAAAGAAGGGTTAAATTTACCTCCCAAAGCTGATAAATGATCTTTAATATCTTTAGTGTTACCAAAGACTGCGATTGCTTTTTCACTGTAGTTAACGATTGAGATGCTCATTTTAACGTATTCAATTATACTTTAAAATGAATAACAAAAATTAAAAATCAATTAGATTTCTTCTTTAATTACACTTCTTATTACATTTGTGATATATTTCTCCCACTTTGACCCGAGAATATCTTTTTTAACTTCATCCTTTACTTTCTCCTCAAAGGTTTCCATTCTGAGATTACACACTTTCTTTTTTTCTTCGTCATACTCAAAGTCTAATATCTTGTATATCTCACCATTCTTCATTACAACATCCTCGGATCTATGAGACTTATAATCAAATAAAGCTCCCTTTATATTATCGTATAATTCTTTAGCTATTTTGGTCTTGAGCTTATATTGTTTTTTAAGTTTAAAAACATAGTTTATAATAAGGTTCTCCTTCATCTTATTTGTGGGAATTTTCTTCCAACTATCAGTATTTTTTAATGCTTCATACTCAACCTTAAATTCTTGGATAGAAGCCTCCTTTGATTGAATATCATTTGAAGAATAAATACAAGCATTCTTTTTTAATATATTTATGAGTTCTTCTGAAGTCTCAATTGCATCTGTTTTTTCATTTATGTTATATGTAAATCCATTACGCTTACTTGTAGATGAGATTACCCCGTTATAAATAAGGATACCTTTAGGGCATTTTCCTCTACTTAAATCGCAGAATAAACTTTTCCAAAAATCGTCATCTTGGATAGAGGAACATTCTTGCAATAAAGGGTAAATAACTTCTTTTTGTCTCTTGGTCTTTTCTTTCATATTTAAAGAATACTTTACTATTATATAAAATGAGTAAGGCTAATAAAAAAAAATCAATTAAACAGATGCTTCCTTCTTCAGGAGTAACCGCAAATGCCCCTGTTTTAAGAGATAATATTGATAATAAGTTCCCTCACTTATCAGAAGCAGAAGTTGCATCCATTCAATCATCTATTTCTAAGCTTAAATTAAAGTATATTACTCTTAGAGATAAAAAAATTTATCCAGGTTCAGAGGCAGATAAACTTAACAATGAATTGAGAGTGCTATATACAAAATTAATGCCTCCAACTAATACTGAAAGTAAAGCAGAAGTAAAAAGAGATAAAAGCTTAATGGCGCTTGTTATGATGGTTAAAAACGAAGAAAGAAGAATTAGGGTTTCTTTCGATACAGTAAAAGACTACACAGATACTTTCATCATATTAGATACTGGTTCAACTGATTCTACTATTGATATTTGTAGAGAGTATTGTAAAGAACATAACATTACTCTGCACTTAAAGGAAGAACCTTTTGTTAATTTCTGTGTGAGTAGAAATGTCCTCTTGGATTATGCTGATGCAGTTCTTAAAAAACAAAGATACTTACTTCAGCTCGATTGTAACGATGAGTTAAGAAACCACGATGAACTTATGGATTTTATCACAAATTATAAAGGGACAGCTACAGGCTTTTATTTAAAACAACAATGGTGGACTGGAAACAATATGGATTCTTACTTTAATATTCGTATGTGTAAGTCCCACGCTAAATGGAGATATAAGGGTGTCGTCCACGAATATATTATTCAGGAAGGATTAACCCCAAAAGAACTTAAAACAGGAAGAGGAACAGAAAGGTTAGAACATATCGTGTTATTCCAAGATAGAACTTTAGATGATGATAAGTCCTTTAAGCGTTTCACAAGAGATAAGGAGATGTTATATGCTGAATATTTGAGGGAACCAAAAGATCCAAGAACATTATTTTATTTAGCACAAACTTGTGGTTGTTTAGGTAACGTGCAAGATGCTTATAAGTTTTATATTTTAAGAACTAAAGAAGATGACGATGGTTTTATGGAAGAGATTTATCAGTCTTATTTTAGACTTGGAGAATTAGCTCAATTTTTAGGTCATCCTTGGGAAGAAAGTTTAAATTGGTTTTTAAAGGCATACTCACACTCTCAAAGAGCTGAACCTTTAGTTAAAATCGCAGAGTATTATTTAAAGCATAATCATTTCGGGGAAGATAAGCCGGATTATATGATGGCATATACATATGCAAGTATGGCTTGTAAGTTAATATTTCCATTAAATCAAATTTTATTCATTGATAGAAGGTGTTATTTCTACAAGAGATATCATATCCTTGGTGTTATAGCATATCAAGTTCAACAATATAAAGAGGGTAAAGAAGCTTGTATTAAGGCTATTATGGCTGAAAACGATCAGATTGATATGAATAATCTTGTAAAATATTTAAGAAAAGATCTTGAATTTAAGAATAAAAAACAAACGGGAGAAGGTTATGGTTTCACAACCCTTACTGTTATTGATACAGAAAGTATAGGTCAAGTTTATCCTGAAGATCAAGTTAAACAAGAAAAAGAACTCGAACATAACAAAATAAGTAGAGAGCAAATTATGGTTAAGGCAAAGTCTATGTTACTGTGAGTATCAAACTAATTTTTACAATATTATTTTAGATTGTAAAAATTTTACATCATATCTCTTTCAAAACCTCTATTAAAGAGGGTGATTTTCATTTCGTATTTTGGCCCTTTATTTTGAATATTTACAGGTCTGCCTGTATATTGACGGAAAGAACTTTGAACTTGAGGAGCAATTGAAGATTGTGACTGGTCTTCATTAGAAAGATCGTTAATTGACATAATCATAGTCTTTTTCTTACCTGCTAAAACATCTTTTTTAGATACACGGGTCAACACAGGGTCAACACTCATCATACCAGTTGCTGGAATCTCTAAGGCCTCAAACCTGTTAGAAACCTCAATACCTTGTTCTTTAATATATTCATCGTTAGATCTTGCAACTTCATTTCTAACATGATAACCCCTAAGCTTTTGCTTAGCAACATTTCTAATTTTATATGTGGAAGACATCTTTTTCTAAACATTAAATAAGTATTTAAATTTTAATTATGATATTCTTTTATTTTAAGAGAAGAAACTACCTTTTCCTCCCCTTTCATCGCCTCTAAAATATCATTATATAATCCGCGGGAGTTTCTAACCCCATTTTGTTCTAATAAAGTTAATACGTCATATTCCTTCTCTTCTTTCTTTTTTCTATCTCTTGCCTTCTTTTCACCCGCAAGAACGATAAGATCTTCATATTTTATTCCAGGCTGGCCTGTTCTTTCAAGATATTCGATAATCGTATCTTCAAGTTCCTTCTTTCTTTCCCTATAACCTTTTAAAAGGTAGTTTAGACGTTTAACTTCAGTGTTAATATCTTTGAGCTCTTTCATATTGGAGCGTATTTCAGTAGCTGTAGCCATTTTTTCTTAAATAAAAAACTCTTTAATATATAATAAATTAAAAATGTTATGTTTATATTTATTATATAAATGTTATACATACTACTCAATAGTCTCATTACTATGGGAGAATACAACCTTATAGGACCAGCTTACTATCTTATAAACCCGACATATTATCTTTTAAAGTATTGTTGGTATTATTACCGTCTAAATAAGGTAAAACAAAAAACAAAGACTGTCGTGGTCGAACAAACCTATGATAAAGACGAAGATTTCGTTCATTTAGAAATGACGGAAATGTCTATTTAAATAAAACTTAACCTATATAATAAAAATGGAAAAGGCAATTATTAAATCTGATACTCCTTTTAGACCTGGAAATGCAGAACATCTTTCAACCCAAAGAACTAACAAGGTTCCAAAATGTATTCTTGAACTTCCATCTGCAAATGGTGCTAGAGTTCCATTAAATGAAGAAGAGGTTTCTGTAGCTAAAAAAGAACTTATTGACATCAATTTTATTATGTCTAAATATGGGAGAGAAAGAAAGTTTAGAATTGATTCTAATGTTGTCGGTCAATCTATCGGTGTTATTACCTTCAAACCATCAAAAGGTGCAAAACCTGATAAAAGAGGTTGTTTTGGAGTTGTAAAAGTAAGAGGTAATTATCCAAATACATCTGAAGCTGATAAAAGATGTGATGTTCTTCTTACAGAAGATGAAAATTGTGATATTGATATGCCTTTAGTTGGTAAGGAATTTCCTTTAATGGTAAATAGCGAGTTATATACATACTCAGTTAGAGATGTTGATACAAAACAAATTATTACAGATACAACTACAAGCTTAATGAGAGAGAAAGAAGAGAAGGATGAAAAAGAGAAGAAAGCTATGTTTGATAAACAAAGACAACTATTAGATGGTTCAAATGAAGAAGAAAAGGAAAAAACTCTTACAGATTATACATTATACGAACAATTAAGAACAAAGAAGGCTAATAATTTATATGTTGTTGAAAAGTGTAAAAATAACCTTGCAAAGTGCCAAGAAAATATTGATAATTCTCTTAAAGAAATCTCTGAAATTGACGCTAAATTTCCCTCATATAAGAATGAATATATTAAGAACTATATTAATGAGATAAAACAAGTTGGTATTGACCCAAAACAAATGGAAATTATTAAGTATATGTTCTCGGATGATTTATCTCAAGAAATTAAAGAAGAAATTAATCCAACAAAGATTAATTTAGTTTCAACTGAAGATCAAAATATCCAACTTGAAAAAGAAGTAGTTGTAAGTTCATTTTATAACAGAGATAGAAAAACAAGAACAGACCCTGAAGTTTTAGGTCAAACTATAGGTTTAGTTTCATTTATTCCGTCTAAAGATGCAACACCTGATAGTGAAGGGTCATTTGGTGTTATGAAACTTAGAGGTAATTTCCAGACTGCATTAGAAGCAGAAAAATGGTGCGAAATGGTTATAAGAGATTATGATAGTTATTCTGTAAATCAATTTGTATTTGTAGGAAGAGAATACCCATTAATGGCTACAAATGATATTTATAATTCTCCACATAAAGAAGAAGACTTAAAAGATGTTATGTCAAAAGTCGTAAAAACATACTTGAAAGAGCTTCTTGAAAAGAGAGAAAAAGAAGAAAAGGATTTACTTGAAAGACAATCTAAACTTTCCCTTAACAAAGAACAAAAGAGAGTTAATACTGATAAAGAAGAAGATAAAACTACTATTGAGTATTATACTTTATTAAACGTCAAGAGAGCTTATAATGTGCATCAACTTAATGAGAGTGAATTGACAATGAAAAAGTCTCAAATGGTTATTGAAAATACACAAAAAGAGATCCTTGAAATGGAAGCTGAATTTCCAGATTTTAAGAAAGAATATCTTGATAGGTTTATTGAAGCTGTTAAGAAGGCAGGAAATCCAGAAGGAAGTGATACCTTTATTAAACATATGGTTGATGAAGAGGAAATGAAAATTGTAAAAAGAGCTATGGAAGATGCTAAAAATGTTGTCATCGAAGAGGTAGAAGAAAAGAAAGAATAAAAAGTTTAAATGAATATTTATATTTAATTAAAAGAATTAAATATAACTAGAAGAATGACAGAATTTATCTCAAGTATTACCCCTGAAAGAAAGAAGAAAAGAGAGTTAAAATATACTCTTTATACAGACGGTAGTTGTGATAACAATAAAGTTGGAGGTTGGGCCTCAATCATCATTGATAAAAATGAAAGGCAATTTACAATCAGTGGTAAAGAAGAAAATACAACAAACAATAGAATGGAAATGGTAGCTATAATTGAAGGTTTAAACTGGATATATACAAGTGTCGAACAAAAGTATAGAAAGTATATAACAATTACCCTGTTTTCTGATAGTATCTATTGTGTGAATACAATTAAGGATTGGATATATCGTTGGGAAAAAGATGAGAGTATTGAGACAAGACCTAATTCTGACCTTTTAAAGCAACTTCTTGACATAATAAATAAAGTAAAGGTTGAAGCAAGATGGATCCAACGTGTTTCAAATCAATACGCTTGGAGTGTAGATAAAATAGCTAATGATAGAAGAATTGAGAATTAAAGAGTTATAATTTATTTAAAAAATGAAGTCCATACCTCCTTATATTACACCTTCTAACATATCTAACTTTAAGAGTATTAGAGAAGACCGTGAACTTGTTCGTTTTAAAAAAGAAGTTTTAGAGTTTATGCTAACCGATGATTTTATTTCTGGAAAAAATAGGGGTTTTGAACTCTCAAATAGTGACGGTAAAATTTTGTATGAAAAGACCCTTGTAGATAAGTGTGTTGAAGAACTTAAAAAGTTAGGGTGGGAATGTAAAGAATGGAGAACTTGTGTTTATATTTACCCTCCAAATGATGAACCTAAAATTTTTAAATATGAAGTATTAGACGTTTAATATTATAGCTTAAATAAAGGTTATAATATTAATAAAATGAAACAAAAGCATTTAGAAGCTTATATGGATACTGCTATAAGATTTAGTCAATGCAGCACAGCAAAACGATTAAAAGTAGGGTGTATCGCAGTCAAAGATAACAAAATAATAAGTATCGGGTATAATGGAACTCCAAATGGTTCTGAAAGTGATGTGTGCGAGGATGAAAATAATAAAACTCTTCCTTGTGTTATTCACGCTGAAATGAATATGATTTCAAAACTTGCAAGAGGAAATGAAAGTTGTGAAGGTTGTACCGTATTTATAACACATAGTCCGTGTATTGAATGTGCAAAGTTAATATTTCAGTCTGGTATCACTACAGTATATTATAACGAAGAATATAGAGATGATGCAGGATTAGAATTTTTAGAATATTATGGAGTTCACGTTATTAAGTTAAAAAGGGCAAACAGTATTTAATAATTTTTTATCTTCCCAGACTTTATCGTCTAATATTAAGTCTGCATATTTATCAGGGATACAGTAAATGTATTTGTTAGTTGTATATCTCTTGATAGGATAAAGGTCAATTGTTTGATCTAACTTTTCAAGGTGATTTATGGGTAAAATACAAACATAATCTGTTAAGTAATTAATAACTGGAATATCAGGGGAAATAATCATACACATACCTTTTATATTTTTGATTGTAGAAATATTCTTCAAGTCAAAAGTAAGTTGTTTTAATACATTTTCATCAAAACCTTTATAGTATAAATTACAGATTGATATTTTATCTTTATTATGATAAGATGTTATAAGTTTATTTGCAAGGTATGAGATCTCATATCTATCCCACTCTAAATCATCTTTAAAACATACTGAATTAAACACGTTTTGAATGTCAGTATCACATCTACCGTTTGTTGACTGGAAACAGTTTGCCCTAACTAACATAGGAGTTGCATACATAACCTTTTCGCTTGACTTAAACATAACCCAGTCAATTGCATTATAAACACCCTTTTCTTCAATATGTTTTAAGAGATTAATCGCGCCTTTTCTACTTAATATATAACCAGCTCCACTTCCCATATTTTCCCTCATACTTCTCTCAACACTCCAAAATTCAGCTTTTGGGGATGAATTTGACTGTAAATTTGGATTATTGTATTGAGGATATGGATTATAGTGTAAAAACATAATGTCAAAATCCTTATGCTTATCTAAGAGATATAATACCTTATGATGAAAATCTTTACACAGCTCTGCATCATCTTCAAACACAATACAATAATTTGTGCTTAACTTAGTAATAAATTCTTTCCATATTTTAATATGGCTCATTGCACACCCAACAATACCTCTTCTGTAGTTATAGTCACCTGTAGAAAATGCTTTTTGAACTTTATGAGATGGAAGAAGTGTTTTACCATCAATACCGTCAAACACTGTTATAGGATATAATTCATCCTTATTTTTAGTAAAAAAGTTTCTGAGACGATCTGGGCGTCTTTTAAGGTTTATAACAAAAGTTGAAATTTCTGTAATATTTTTAGTTGTATTTCCACCGCTACCCTCAACTCTATGGGTTTCTCCAAATTGAACTTCTTCGTTTAAATCATAGGCATTTTTCTTCTCAGTATTTCTTTCATAAGTTCTTCTTCCAATATGAGCGCAATATATACCGTCTAAAAATGTGGTCTTATAACCTTTATTAACGTATCTGTGAGCGTATTCCATTTCAAAGTGTTTTGCAGTTTCATCATATCTTCCAATCTCTTTTAAGACTGATGTCTTAGTCAAACCAACCCTAAACGAAAAATGAGGCCAATATAAACAGGAAGGGCAACCTAATTTTTTCTGTTCTTCTTCAAGTTTCTTTCCAGTATAATAGTTATGAATAAAATATCTTACTTTATTACCTTCTGTTCCTCGAGAATGATATTTCATAGTTGATCCCCATATATTATTACCAGAGTTTGTATCTTCAGTGTAATTTATATTCATAAGACATTGACCGTAAGATTTATCAATATCTAAAACATAATGCATCCTTTCAAAGTAATTATCCCTTCTAAAAAATTCAAAATCATCTTCAAGGTTAAATACATACGGAGTTTTTACCTCATCTAAAAACATATTCATACTTCTTGGATGACCCTTGTTATTTTGGTCTTTATAGATAAATCTAATAAAAGGATATCGTTCTTTCATAAAAGCTCTATCCTTTTCACTTGAATTATCGTCTATAATTATCCATTCTTTTACATATTTTTTATAATCTAAAACACATTCCAAGAAGCTGTCAATAGTTCTTGTTATAAGGTCAGTTCTTTTACAAGTAGTTGTGGTTATAGTAACAGCTTTATTTTCATCTATTAATTGTGGATTTTTAAAGTGTTCTTCAGCCTCTTTTATGTGTTCTATGTTATAACTAAATATACTAAACTTGTTATTATTATAAAGATTTTCATATATAGTATTAACCATAATATAGAACTTTTTGAAATCACTTTCAGAAAAGTGCTTTTGAGCTTGATAATCGTTAATAGATTTATCAAGGTCCACCAGGTTTTTCTTTATGACATTCATCATTATTGATTTTAAAGGAGAAATATACTCTCCTTTTGCCTCTGCATTTTTTATATAAGAAGTGATTGACTGTATGATGCTCATTTTAATAATTAAATTTCTATTCTTAAAATGATTTTAAAAAGTTATTTCTTAAATTTAAGTATTAAATAAAATGAATAACGATTACGAAGACTTTACAAGCGACGAAGAAGACGAAGAAGTCTTAGAACAATACGAAGATGAGGAGGATGAAGATGACGACGATGAAGAAGAGATCATAGAAGATGAGGAAGAAGTTGAAGATGATGAACCTATCGAAGACGAACCTGCAGAAGAAGAACCTGCAGAAGATGAGGAGGATGAAGATAAGGGTTTAATAGATGAAATTTTTGATGAAAAACACCCTCAGCAATACTCAAGAAAAAGAGAGTTTAAAATAAATAAAAAAGATATTATAAATCAAATAAATAAGTTTAAATTTAAGTCATTCGATGATGGTAGAATGAATATGAAAAAAGAACTTTATAATTTTACCCCATCTGATAAGAATGTAAATGTGTTTTTGAATAATATAAAAGGTTCTCACACTCAGTCTTGGAATATATTGAGAAATATGTTTTATAATACATTATCTTTAAAGGAAATTTTAGGGGAAATAAAAGAAGAAAAATATCAATATGAAAGTATCTTGTGGGACAGGTTCAGAGAAAATATTAAGAAAGAGGTTATATCATTACAGACTGAAATTGAAGTTATTGATAGTTTCATTTCTTGTCCTAAATGCAAGCAGAAGAAGATACAATTTTATAACGTCCAACTTAGACGTGCAGATGAACCTCCAACTACATTTAATAATTGTATGAACAAAGACTGTTTATATTCTTGGAGAACAGGTTAAAAGTATAACGGTAATCACAGTATGTAATTTAAGCTAAGTATAAAGTTTAAATTACATTATTTATCCAAAAGTTGATTCAGTTGAATAAGTGAGTTCAAGAGAACCATTTTGAGACTTATATTTTTTATAAATAGAAGACATTATTTCACTCTGATTTACAAGTATATTATTTACCATAATAAATAAAGCTTCATCTTGCTTTAATTTAATACGTTGCCTTATAACGAGTGTGAAAGATGCTATAGTTATGTCTTTTGGAACAAGATATTTATTCCTATCTATATCCGGAGCTTCCTTATTTCCTTTTTTAATGATAACAGGTATTCTATGAGGATACTTTAAGAGTATTTTATTTATAGAACGTTGATCAATATCATTATCAACGGTTAACATTATACTATAATATAAAGAAAAAATTAAAAAAAAGAAAGTTTAGTCCATAAACCTGTCTTATTCACACATATCATCTTTTCAAAGTCATAATTATAATTTGTGATTTTTAACCCAGAACTATCCATAACTAACTGTTCTACATTTTTAATATTTTTATCTATAAAAATAAGGTGAGACATAGTTGTGATAACCCGAGGAACTTCGTCAAAGGAATTAGCTATAATAACAACCCCACCACTATTGTCTACAATTCTATGCATCATATGGTTTAAAATAACTGGTAAATTGTTAGTTTTAATGTCATTTTTTAAGAGGTTAAAGGTATAGATATTTTCCTTCTTATAACTTTTTTCATCAAACGAATTTAAAGTATCTAAAGAGCTTTCAACAAATGGTATTTTTGTTAACCTTTGGAGATAAGTTAAGGTTCTATTTATATTGGAAATATCATTAGAATAAACAATATAGATATGTTTGCCAAAGTTTTGAGGGGTTCTTGATACACAGAGAGGATACACGTTAGTTTCCTCCTTATTTATATTATATGTTATTTTATAAGGACTTTTCTGATTTGAAGGAAGAATACTTTCAGGGACTATAGAAGCCTTTTCAAAAGATTTAAATGTAGGTTCATTCATTTTTATTATAATAATTTTCTGCTTTAAAGTTTAAAAGAATAATAAGTAAATATAAAAAGATGGACGTAACTAAACCATTTAGTAAAATCTTAGCTTTCGTTAACGAGCTTAATAGAAACTTTGGAAACAAACATAAAAATCTTGGTTTGTATTATACATTTTTAAAGGAGAAAACACCTTTAAGTAATAAAAAGGCAATTTCCAAGCAAAACGAAGTCTTTAAAAAGTTTTTAGAAAATAACAGAGAAGCTGTGTTAAATATGGATATAGGTCTCTTAAAAGACGATAATATCTCTTTTAGCGAGAAGGTTTATATTAACCTCAGACAACTCTTAAACGAAAATAAAGATGCAGTTGAAGTTATTTTTAAACACCTTCAACTTATCTCTGCATTATTACTTGAAGATAATACTATGATTGAAGCTTTGAAAGAAGACAGAGAGAGTAAGTTTTTAGATAAGTATGTTTCAAAGATTGATGAACTCTTCAAAAATACAAACGGAGTTGAAGATCCAATGGCAGCTGCTATGAGTTTATTACAAAGTGGAGCTTTATCAGATATGACTAAAGAATTAAAAGATGGAAAATTAAACGTCGGAAAACTTATTTCTTCCCTTCAAGAAAAGATGAAAACTACAGCAAGTGAAATTGGTACATCCGCACAAACTGAAGAATCATCTCAAATTCCAAACGTTTTAGATAATTTGATGAAAGATCCAAGCTCTCTCTTAAAAGACCCAAGCTCTCTTATGAATATGGCATCTGGTTTAATGAAGGACCCTGGGTCCTTCTTGGGTATGGACGAAGATACAAAGGTTAATATGCTTAATATGGTTGGTGGTCTTATGAATGGAGAAGGGGCAGGCGACTTAGCTGGTATTGCTTCAAGCTTAATTGGTAATATGGACGAAGATGCAAAGGTTAATATGATGAATATGGTTGGTGGTCTTATGAGTGGAGGAGGTGGAGATTTAGCTGGAATGTTAGGTGGTCTTATGAAAGACCCAGGGTCTTTCTTGAGTGGAGAAGGTGATATTGCAAGTTCTTTAGGACCAATGATGGGTATGGTTACTTCTATGCTAAATGGAGGAGGAGATAACCCTTCAACTAACTTAGCGGATATGCTTGCTAATATGACCCTTCCTACAGTAGAAGAAGTCCCAGAAACTACAAGTGAAGAAACTCCTCAATAAGATAAATATAAGCTAAACACAATCCAAAAAATGTAAAGATGTTTACATCCCACATACTCATATTCCAAAAATAAGAATAAGTAAATGGAGCTTTCATAAAGGGCAAAATATTATTTAGTCTAAAAACAATATCACCATCACTGTTTGGCCTTAATAAAACATTTCCAATACTTAATTCAAGGTTCAAAACCCATAACAGAAAAATAAGGATATATTTATACATTTTTAATAAAGAATGTATAAATTTTTAAAGCTCAGATAATGTAATATATTGTGAAGGAGGAGTTGTTGGTTTTGGAATAAAAGAAGATTGATTATTAGGTAAATCGTTTCTACAATAAGTAACTCTATTAATTATTCTTTCTTCTAAAGGTATTTTACATCTTCTTGCTTTTTTACTATACTCTTCGTCAAAAATAGGTTGTTGAATATCAATCTTATTTTTACCCATCATAAAATCATTTATTACTTTATCACTTTGTTCTTTAGTTAATGTTGTAAATGTTCCCATATTATTTCTACATTGAAGTGATCCTCTTTTACAATCTTGAACGTTAGCAGAAAAAACTGTAGTACGTCTTCCTTTTATATCACAAGAATAAGAAGGATTTACTGTATCACAGGTTGTATCTCCCCTTTGAATTTGTGGCTGTTGAATATCAGTCTTAATTTGAGCTATAAAATCATTTATTACCTTATCACTTTGTTCTTTAGTTAATGTTGTACCTGTTCCGGCTTTATTTCTACATATAAGTAATCCTTTACAATCTTTAGCATTAGCAGAAGAAACTGTGGTACGTCTTCCGCCTATACTACAAGAATAAGAAGGAGTTACTGTATCACAGGTTGTGTCTCCCCTTTGAATTTGTGGCTGTTGAACTTCAGACTTTACTTGAGACATAAAATCATTTATTATTTTTTTACTTTGTTCTTGACTTATTTTTTTATAAATTCCCATACTATCTTTATCTTTATCTTTACATTGGACTTCTGGAGTTTTTTCGTCACAATCTTTTGCAGAGAAAGGTGTTAAGTAGATATATCTTCCTCTTCCTGTTTTATGTTTGCACATTAATGCAGGATCATCTTTGCTACAAATAGAGGGTAATTCAATATAACTATATCCTTCTTTTTTAAAGAATAAAAAATAAGCTACAATACAGAATATAATGAGTTGCGTTATTTTCATTTTTTAAAATAATAAAAAGAAATTAAATAATAATTTGTGGAATAATTGGAGCTTCAAGGATATAAAGCCAACCGTTATCAGTTTCAACGTAACCTTTTACAGGTAAAACAATGTCTTGAGATGGCATATTATAATTATTAAGGCGGGTATCAGGGATATAAATAACCATTTGTTTTCCACGACCATCTGCAAAGATAAAATTATTGTCAGAGAGTGTTTTAAGCTTTAATTTTCTCTTTACAACTTGACTTGGATTTAAAGGGAAAAACATAGTATTAGCTTTGAGAAGTTCTCTTATAGCGTAAGTTTCATATCTATATTTACTCAAGAAAGAGTTAGCTACTTCCATACCTGCATCTTCAAAAGCAAAAAATGTATATTTATGAAGGCGATTATCGTCTTGTAATGTATTATAAAAGTATGATTCATCGACTAATTTCGAACACTCTTTTAAAGAAGGAATAGACTTCATTATAGAGTAAATAGTTGTTCTTTTTTCAGACTTCATTATAGGTGTAAGAATACCATTTTGACAATCTTTATCGTAGTTTTCTACAGCCTTAAATATACTTGGGTTCCACTTATTATTATATTTTTCAGTATAAGCGGTTATGTCTTCATCAGAGCCGCCAATACTCATAATATCAGAATAGTAAGCACTACCCACTTTATCATCGGTAAGATTTAAATATAAGTGTTCGTTAGCTATACTATAGTATGAAGAATCAGTTCCGTGTATTGAGGTCATTTTTTATATATAGTATTAGAAATTAAATTGATTTATGATAAAAAATATTAAACTTAAAGCATCTAAAATGGATTTAATTTCTAAATATTCTGAGGCTTGTGAGAAGTTCTTCTCTTATCTTATCGAGAACAACATAGTTCCAGTTGATCTCGATGTATTAAATATTTTATTACAAAACAATTTAAGAGTATCTTTAGGTAAATGTAAAATAGATAGTATGTCCGCATGTAGAGCTCTTATTAAGTCAGGTGCAAGAAAGGGTGAAGAGTGTGGTAAAGTTATCAAAAATGGAGAAAGGGCTTGTAAAGTGCATTCTAAGTCAAAAGAGCCGGTCGAAGAACCTGAACCTTCACAAGAAGATGAAATTTATATTATAAGAAAGAATGCTTTCAATAATTTTGTGTATGGTAATACAGGCTTGATTTTCAAGAGTAGTATCGAGAAATATATAGTTGCAAGAGAAGGTTCAAAAGGCGAATGGCTTCCGTTAGAAGAAGAGGATATTAACCTTTGTAAGAAGAATGGATTAAGATGGAAGAAAATTGAGAATAAAGTAAGGGGAGAGACCTTTAATTTAGAGGTTTTAAAAAAGTATGATGTATTCCCAAAGTTAGAGGAGAGAAGCGTCCAAAGATTTTTAAATATAGAAGATGATGAAAATAATGAAAATTAGTATATAAAATTTTATTTTCATATAATTAAAATGTCAATAGAGTTACCAATAGATAAAGTTGATAAATGGTTATGGACTTACTTTAAGTCTATGTTCATATTAAGCAGAACCTATAATCCTGAGGATGAAATACAAGTGATGAGTATAAAATGCTTTTTCCAGAATGTAATCAACCTTATGCCTAACAAGTATATAAAAACTAAATTTACAGAGTATGTTTATATGAACTCTAACGTAAAGAATATGCTCTTGGCTAACCCTGACCTTCAAAACTTTTTTAAGATTTATTCAAATATTACTGAAGTAATAAAGTATTCTTCCAATCAGTTTGAATTTTTAGATTTTTGTTTAAAGACTAACTTCACCGCGTTTATTTGGGTTTATTTAATGCAAGCTTATTATATTACACTATTAAACAAGTATGGAAATTATGTCAAAATTCCTTCGTTCAATGAATTTAAAGCCTCATATGAACCTGATAGATTGTCGAAAGATGATTGGGGTAATAGTTTATGGTTTGTTATGCATGTTTCTGCCTTATACGGAACTGGTGATATATATTCTATTTTTGAAAACTACAAGGCTATGCTGAGCTGTATGCAATACATTTTGCCTTGTCCTAAGTGTAGACAACATCTTATTGATAACTTAGCTATGATTGATATCGATAACTGTGGCAGTGACAGAATGGCTTTATTTAGATGCTCTTTTGACCTTCACAATATAGTCAATGAAAGCTTAGGTAAGAGACAACCTTCATTTCAAGAAGCCTTAGGGTATTATCAATTTTAAGGTTAATTTTCTTATAATATTTTATAAAAAAATTACTTTTTATACTCTAAGCATATGTTTAAAAATAGCTTGAACCATCTCCATAACATTTCTCTCTCGTCCGAGTTTAATCTATTCCACACCGGTTTAAATGAAGTTATTGAGGTTAAGTGCATACCGTAAAATAGGTTAGATGTGTTATTTATAAAAAAATCAGGTGACTTATCTAATATAAGCTGTTTATTAGGTATAAGAACGTTTGAAAAATTAAGGATTAAATCCCCTGGAGAAAGTCTGTTTGTATTTAAGAGGATATTTATAAGGATAAAATCTTGTTCTTTTGGAAACTTATCAATCAGGATATCTAAGAACTCGTTAAAGTTCTTATTAAAAAGGTTAATAAGTTCAACCTTATTCATTTTGATATTAAGGGGTCGTATTCTTAAAGTTTAATATCAGTGTAATTAAAAATTAAAAATTATCTTTTTTAAAAGTAAAGAGATGTCTATTCAATATCCAAAAAAAGAACGTGCTGGAGTTAATTTAGTAGCATATGAAGTTCCTCATATTTACAGAGATCCTCCAAAGTCTATTTTTACCAGAAAAAAGGAAACTGTTAATATTTCAGATGTTATGTATATGGCAAGACCAGACAATGACTATGGAGATCCTACTCGTGTTAATGAAGGTATTCAAGTGTTTGCAAGAGGTAGAAATCCTATGGTTCAAGTTGATATGGGTCAAGGACAAGGTGTTAAAAGTCCTTATAAGATTGAGGTTGTTCGTCCTCCTATGATGCCAATTGAAACTTTAGTAGCTATAAGTGCCCCTCATATTCATCAAAACTATGCAGCACAGACAAATCCTGGTTCAAACTATACAACACCAATGACTATTGGTAATGCTGTAGATCAGGATCAAATTAAAGCTATTATTCACGAGGATGTTACAGCTGGTATTATGAGAACAAATCCAAATTTACCTCTTGAGTTTGGTCCTACCGTTGATTTTAACACCGTCAAAAGTAATATAACAGAAAACTTAGAAGGTATTTATCAAACAAATGCAGGCTTACAATATATTGGTTTAGGTGATGAAGGTATAAGAACACAGAAGGCTGACGAAAAGACTATTAAAGATACTTTGCTTAAAAATCTCAACACAAATTTCTCGTCTATAACCATCTATGATCCAAAGACAAATAATTCTATCGATATTAGTGCTAATATAAAGGATAAAAACTATATTGCTATAAATGCAGCTAAAGGTAAGGAGATTGAGTTACTTACAAGAGATGGAACTCCGGTTAAATTAAAGGACTATGTATATAGTATTGTCAACACAAATGCTGGTAATTCTCAAATTGTTCTTCAGGTTAAACAACCTGATATTTTCTTAGATAGAAATACCCCACTTTATGCTTCAAGAACAAATATGGTATCTACAGTAGGTTATAACGAGGATATTTTCAGAAACGCTAAGTTATCCTTTAATCAAAACGATAAATTAAGTAATTTTGGAAGCTATGAAGATAGAGTGTCAAGACCTAATAATAGTGTGGGGTTAGTTCCAACTGCAAGTAGTATAAGAAGAAATAGAAATCTTTCTTCTCTAAGTTTTTAATTTTTTTTTAATTTTTAAATATTATCTTTAAGAATATTTAAAAAAATGGATATTGACCCACGCGTTTATACTGTCTCAATCTTCTTAGTCGCTGTCTGCGCTATGCACCACTGGTTCTATGAAAATGACTACATTAAGACCTCACCAAAAGGTATGTTTATGAATGTCTATTTCATCGCTTCATTCTTCGCTGTATACATGGCTTACTTAATGGCTAAACAACAACGTATGATTGACTTTTAAGAACATAAGCTCTTATTACAACTTTCTTCCTTTACATGTTTTATCACATTTAAAGAAGGGTTTAATTTATTTTTTACGAACGCTGATCTTTGGTGTATTGACATCTTTGATGACAAAGTGAAAACTTTTTTAGTTGGATTAAAGGTTATATGATTTGAGTTCATCTTATTAAATATTTTTAGAAAATATTTAGGAATTTAAAATAATATTTAGTTATAATAAAAGGATGAGATGGAAGACTTTGACAATGTTAGAAAAGGATCTTACATAATGGCTATTATGCCAATATCAAGCTTTATGAAACAACAAGGTGCTATGAAATTAGACTGCGGAATATACTTTATAAAAAAAGACTATGACGGAACCCCAACAAAAGAAACGTGCGCTCTCCTCGGAATTCCCCTTATAAATGTCACCGATTTTTTAGATGAGACTTGTGCTTTTGTGTCAAGTATAAAACACGATAAGGAATTACAATATATAAAAGACATTGTACATCTCAGTGTAAGATACATACAGAACCCAATTAGTAAGTTTAAAATGTTCTTTAAGAGAGAGGACACAAATGACTTATTGCTATTTAACATTGAACCAAAGGGAGAAGGTATGTATGAACTTAAATACCCAGAGCCAAGGATAACTATCCCAGGAGGAGGAATGGAAGAAAAAGACCTGAGAGACTTTGAAAAATGTGGAATTAGAGAATTCAAAGAAGAGACTGGACTTGATATATCAGATACATATGAAAAAATAAGTAAAGAAAAAATAAAAAGAGGGTTCAAGTTCACCCATTTTTCGTCAAATAGAAATAAAGTCAAGATGTTCCTAATAAAAAACAAGTATGATAACAAAAAGTCTATTTCAATGTACTATTTAGTCAGAATTGAATAATTTTTTATAAACTATTATAAAAAATTATTTAAACTTTACGGTTCCAATTAAAGGTATTAGATCATCTATTCAATCTTCCATATCTTCATCATCCATATCCTCATCAATATCTAAGTCTTCATCCTCATCCTCTTCATAGTCTTCTTCATCATTTTCGTTGGATGTAATATTGTCAGGTAAAACATACTTGAAACCAATACTCTTACATAACTCAATATCTTCAGATGTTAAAGGTGATTGTGTGCCGTCTGGATTTTGTTTTGCAAATGCCCTTCTTGTATCTCTATCAATCAAGATACCACTTCCTTGATGTTCCCAATTTCCAAACTTATTACGTCTTACTTCAACCTCAGTTGTTCTCTTTTCAATCTTTTCCTTTAATTCCTCCTTTGTAAACTTATTCAATGGTTGTTCTTCTTTTGCCTTTTTAGAAGCTGCAGCAGAGATCTTTTGTGTAGGTGTCTTTGAAACAGCTGGTGCTTCACTCTCTTTTCCTTCTTGAGCCAAGTGTTTCTTACAATACTTACCACTTTTACTTTCTTCGCACACACCTGTTCCGCAAGGTTGTCCTTTCTTCTCACCCTTTGCAATAGGATGAATACATTTTGCCTTGTCCTTAACTGAAACTTTTTTCTTTTCAGAAGCTGTTTTAAGGAATGCATTTGTAAGCATATTTTCAGGGTCATCAGATTTTTTATTTTTAATGGTTTCTTTGATTGTCTCATTTTCATCTTCCATATTATGGGTTGATTTACCGTTTAATTTCTCATTGTAGCAATCAACTAAAGTATCAAGAGAAACACCATAAATACTCTTAACATACTCTTCAGCGAGACGTTTGACAGCAGGGATTAAATTGACGTTTTGTGAGCTCATTATTTATAGTTATTATAATTATAAATAATAAAATTTTTTCTTTAAATCAATTAAATTAAACTAAAAAAGGTTCTTGTTATTAGGAGTATTATCGTAAAAATCACGACAATAAGACCTATCTTTGGATCTCCACTTGCATTAAACACGGTTGTATCCCTTCTCATACATATATCATCTATAGTATCCAGGAAAAATGAACTAAATAAAAAGATACTTATACCAGCTATTATAGCCGAGAAAAACCATTTTTTACCCATATTTTCACCTACTTTTTTATTCTTAAGCATAACCGGATGGACGAATTCTTGTCTTTCAGGTTCCTCATCCATTTCAGGATCAGAGGGAACTGGGAATTTTCTTTTAGGATACAAGTTCAGCATAACGTTCTTAACATCATTATCCATCTTTTTTACTACTATGAAAATATTTTTTAAATAGTTTATATTAACTTTTTAAGTTCTACTATCTCTATACCATATTTCTTTGCCTTTTCTATCTTAGAAGAAGTCTCATTTATATCTTTTACAACAAGGATATTGACTTCCTTTGTTAAACTATCAACAACACTATTTCCCTCGTTCATTAATTTATCCTTCAACTTAGCATCTCTGAAACCACTAAAACAATAAATTTTTCCTGTAATTTCAACCTTTTTAGCAACTATAGGTTTAGGCGCACCAAAAGCATTCTTTACCCTCTTATAGTATTCTTTAAATTCATCAAGATAATTAACAAACTTTTCTGCAGTTGTATTAAAGCCTCCAATTCTTAAAATTTTAGAAACAAGCTCTTTTTTATCCACAAATATATCTTTTACACAATATACTAATACATCTCCCACCTCTGAAACAATCTTGTTGATTTTCTTCTCTCCAAAACCCTGAAATATACCGCACGCAACCATTGTATCTATAATGCATATTTTGCCCTTTAATTCATTTATACAATTTATAACATTCTCAGCACTTTTATCCTTAAATCCATCCACTGATAAAACGTCTTCTTTTGTAATACTGAAAAACTCAACCTCATCCTTTATTCCCCTTCCTTCAACTATTTTCTTAATAATACCCTCTTTCATCCCTTTAATGTTACATACAGTAAAGAAAGAAACAAGTCTATTAATAAGGTTTATATCAGAGTTATTTTTATCTGATATAAGTTCTAAACCAGATGAACTCCAATGACACTCTTCTTTAGGCATTAATGCTTCCGTAGGGGTTACTACCCTTAAAATATCAGGGACAACATCTCCGCTTCTTGTAACTAAAAGCACAGTTCCAACTCCAATATTATTATCCTTTATATACTTTGCATTATACCCGCTAAAGTATTGAACCTTTACATTTCCAAAATATACCGGTTCAGTCTTAACTCGAGGCTTCAAATAATTATATTTTCTCACGTTCCATTCAACATCTAAAACCTTTACTTCCTTTGTTTCTCCTAAAGACTTAAAAGCCACAGTCATCTTAGGGTTTTCTTTTGAGTTTTCATAAACATAATCTTGAGAAGATATAACAAGGCCATCTATCTCATATTCCGCCTCACTCTTTCTCTTATTTAAAAGTTCCCTTAAACTTTCTTCTTTTATATTTTTTATAACTTCAAAATGAGGGGTATAGTATCCCATATGTTTAAGAAATTTAAACATATCTTCTGTTCTAAGGTTCTTTTCCGTATAATAAGAATATGCGATGAATTTAACGCTATTTAAGACGTATGGATTTTTTTCTTTAGAGTTAACAACACCAGCCACAAGATTACGAGGGTTATTATAAAGATCAGAGTGCTTTTTAAAGTTCTCTAAAGGCATAACTATTTCACCTCTTACTATATGGTCTGACTGTAAAATAGTGGCTTTACCAATATCAATATATTCAAAAATATTAGTTACGTCTTTACCATACTCTCCATCACCTCTTGTATAAAGTTTTACATTTCCATTCTTTACAACAACTAATAAAGACAATCCGTCAATTTTATCAGATACAACATAACTGTCACTCTCACACCTCTTCTTATAAAGACCTAAGGCGTGATTATCCTTTACCTTGTTTAAGGAAGGCATAAAAACAGGTAATTTAACATCACCTTTACTTCCAAGGTAAGAATACTCCTCATTAAACTGTTTTTCATACATAGACACAAGAGTATCAAATTCAGCATCTTTTATAGATATAGAAGAGGAGTTATAATATTCATCACTCACCTTGTCTAAGAGAGACAAAAAGTCTTTCTTATCTGTGATCTGATTAACCTTTTCAAGGATATCTTCAAACGACATTTTTTGTTATATATTTCATAGAACTTTAAACTATAAATCAATTAAATTTATTTAACCTCGTTTAAAGAAAAACTAAATTATCAAAAAAGAAATGACAAAGCAAAAAGGTATCAAATTTGTCAAGGTTGAAACGGATAGACCTCTTTTAACCTTCTATCCACCTAAGTATGAACTTGAGCCAAGATTATATATGGAAATGTTAGAAAATAAAGCCAAGGTAAAACCTACCTTAAGAAATACAGAATGGATTTCTAAAAAAAGTTCATCTTATTCTGCCTCTGTAAATGACGAAAGAACCTTCTCCGACTATCAAGAAAATAAGCCTAAATCTCCCCCTAAATCTCCCCCAAGAAAACAAAAAATTATTGATATTACAAATGCATCTGACACTGACCTTAAAAACTTTGAAAGTAAAGTATTAGAAAATAAATATAACGATGATAAGACAGATGATCTAGATAACTTAAAAGGAAGCATAAAATTCGGATTTAGAAATAAGCTAAAACAACGAAGAGATGAAAGAGATGATGAACGTAGAAGTAGAGATGATCGTGATGAACGTAGAAGTAGGGACGATGATGAACGTAGAAGTAGGGACGATGATGAACGTAGAAGTAGAGACGATGATGAACGTAGACGTAGAGATGATCGTGACGATGATCGTAGAGATGATCGTGATGAAAAAAAGAAAGATGAAAGTCCTTTAAGTAAGATGTTAAAAGGTGAAGTAGTTGATGAAATACCTAAAGAAGAGGTTAAGTCACCTTCACAACAATTACCTCAACCTCAAGTGTCAAATATACCACCAAGTTTATCTGAGATATCAGAAGGTAGAGTTCAGGTTGATTCTAATGGTATAAGAAGTTTAGATTATATTACTACTGATGAGAGAGACGAACAGGAGAAAAAGAGAGATTTATTAAACAAGTTTTCCAAGCTTAAAAAAGAGTATCATAATGCGCATATTCCAAACCATACAGAACACACTGATTTAATCACACTTCAAAAGGATTATAATTCTATAAAGAAGCAGTTGGAAATAGACGCAAAATCTCTTAGATATAAACAGTGGTTATTATACTCATTTTTAGGGTTAGAAATTCTCTTATTAAATTTTGGAAGTTTTGACGATATAAGAGGGTTCTATAACTATCAGAAAAATTGTATAAACCAATATGAAAGTCTTTTATTTGAGCTTGGTGAAAAGAATTATATTCAAGATGAGAAGAAATGGCCTGTAGAAATAAGATTGATAGGTGTAGTAGCTATGAATGCAGCTTTCTTTATTGGAGGAAAATGGGCTGAAAGAAAATATGGTGTTAATATTTTAACCTTATTTAACCCAATGAATATACCTCCACCACCTCCTCAGCAACAACAATTTTATCCACAACAAGCACCTCAACAACAGCCTCAACAACAATTTCAAGCTAAGCAAAGTCCAGTAGGTTTTACCCCATTTGTTAATCCACCACAACAAAAGCCTAAGATGAGAGGACCAGAATTTGATTTTGAAGATATAGCTTCAAAGAAGACGAATTAATTTTTAATAAAAATAGTATTAAAAATTAGTCTGTAAACACATTCATTTGTTGTAAAAGATAAAAAATGCCTCCAGTAAAGAGGAGAGATGTTATGGCAAAATATTTCATATTGAGTTTTGCCACACATTTTTTCTCAGTTGGATCAGCCTCTATTTTTAAGAGATAATAAGGGCGTAAAGCATATAGAAATACAACGCTTATAACAAGGGAAATTCCTATCTTCATAAAAACGGTTTTTGACCCTAAAGAAATAGGGATACTTTTGCCTTCTAAAGCTTGAATTTGTTTATCAATATCCATTTATTATTTGATTTAAATTCTTTTTAAATTAATCTTTTTTTTATTATAATAATAAATATGCCAACACTGCTAAGAGAATTATTAGAAGAAGCTAATATACACACTAATGGCGCTGTTCCATCAGGGCAAATTGTTCCAAAAGCCACTATTATAGAACCTTTAGATATGCCTTCTGAAGCGATAAGAACTAACTATACATCATTGATGGGACCTAATAATATTGTTGACGAACCACAACAAGCTCGTATTAAGATGAGATTACCTACATCTCCTCCTCAAAGTTATCAAATGAATAATCAGAATAATTTCTCCCCTAATTTGAATATTAGAAGTTTAACAGAAGAACAAAGAATTCAATCTTTAAATGCGGCACAAAATAATTTTATTAATACATCTTCTCCAATGTCTTCAATATTAGCACCTCCACAATCAGCTGGTGAAATACCTCCTGTGAAATCATTTATATCACAACCAGCATTAAAAATAAGGGAAGGATTTAGGTCAAGACAACAAGGTCAAAGCTGTATAGATACACTTAACCATATAAGTAGTTGTCCGTTGTGTTCTAGATATTTTGAGTGTGATGCAAAGGTATATCACGTGATTATATTTATGCTTATTGTATTATTCTTAACTATCTTGTATT
>JACCDP010404088.1_pt1 | contig 25438 bp, 30 predicted proteins | sample 7445841 | NCBI WGS metagenome assembly JACCDP01 (sample SAMN15323441, study PRJNA562643) | freshwater metagenome | isolation source: river surface water | place: USA:Blue River Watershed | collected 2017-08-17 | reverse complement strand
GGTCCCCGCGCTTCGTCACCTACCGAAGAAGGTAGGGGGGTAGGTCTAGGGGGGTGGGGCGGGGACCCCCACTCCGCTAGAACCGTATAATAAACTTCGGGCGGGGGACCCTATGGCTGAAATAGGCGTATTGAACCCGCATTGATTTTTCAGCCCCTCCAAGGGAAACTGGTCCGCTGAACCGTTTGTTCCCCACTCGCCAGGAAGGGGGGCTTCGCGCCGTGTCGCGTCGTGTCACCCCGACCCCATCCCTCACCCCGATCCCATCCCTCACCCCGACCCTCCCGATCATCCCCGATCCCATAGGGTTTCCCCACCGGGACCCCCCCTTCATAGGGACAAGGGGTTGTTTCCCACGGACCGTCCGTATGCCTGTCCCTCTAGGGTCCGTTGATCTAGCAATGGAGCGAGGTACTTGATGCGATCCGAAGAAGAGATTTCAAGGCTTACGAGTGCGAACTCAGCGAGGGCTCTAGCTGAGATCATTACGGCCACGAAGGGGGCACCGAGGGCGCGGGCGTGGATTCCGGGCAAGGTCGGCAACGACGCGCGGGTGTACATTGGAGACGTGGGGTATTTCACGGTACAACGGACGGAGGTTCGGGGGCACAAGCCCACGCCGTTGTCTCCCCGGCTGACGATGCCGATGCAGGGGCTTTTCCCTTCGCAGCGTAGGGCACTAGCGGTGGCGCTACAGACGTATGCGCGGGAGTACGTTCCGAGGGCGATGCTGGAGACGGAACGGCTTTTTCAAGAGGGGGCGCAAACGGAACGGAGCAAAGTGCTTGATGCTGTGAAGGAGCTTTCGGGGGATCGCGGGACGACGGTTCGGGAGGTGGCGCGGTTCACGGGGGTTCTCCCGATTCGGGTCTTGCAGGTGGTGCGCTCACTACACGAGGAGGGGGAGTTGTTGGCGAGGGGGCTTGGCACCGCTCAGGAGAAGATTCTGATTTGAGGGTGGGGGATCACTCTCCGGGGATACCGAGCAGGTCAAGAAGGTTCACGGGGCTTTCGGTAACGGGCTGGGGTTCTTCGGGAGAGTTTCTTGAGCGGGCTCGGCACAGCCGTTCGAGGGTACGGACTTGGGTGTGGAGGGTACGGCGAAGGCCGGGGGACACGGCTCGTCCCTTGATGACTTCTGCGAGGGCGAGTACGGCTCTGGCCTTGCGTTCGATGCAGAGGTCTGGGTGTCTTCGGGACAGGAACATTTCCAGAGGGACGATTCGTCCCTTGGTGGATTTAGGCAAGTCGATGAGGGGGGTAGGGGGGATGTCTTTCTCGTTGAGCACTTCTCCAGCTACGCTCTCGAAGGTCACCTTTTCGTAGACGGTGTACTCTGCGGAGGCCAAGCACCGGGAGGCTTCTTCCCGAGACATTTCTTGGTGAAAGGGCCACACTTCGACGTAGGCCACGTCGGCGGGGTCGAGGACGCCCATCGAGATGGCGTCGGTGCGTTGGTTGGTGAGGTGGCGGCGAATGCGGGTCCGTACCCGTTCGGTGGTTTGGCCGACGTACAGGGGTTCTGCGTCGTAGTCATAGAAGACGTACACACCGGCCTTGGCGTCACCGAGGACGCGGCCCGAGGAGTCCTTCTGGTCGAGGTATCGGGAGAGGGCTGCGCGGGTTTCCGCGATTTCTTCCGTAGGCTTCATGGCCCTTTGGTTACGCCCCGAGGGGGACTTCCGAGAGCGTAAGGGCCTTCGAGGTGAGCATGGAAAAGAAGGCTGTGATTCTGGTGGGGGTGTCGGGTTCGGGGAAGTCCACGTTCGCGTCTCGCGAGTACCCGAGCGCGGTGACGGTGAGCGCCGACCACCACTTCATGGTGGACGGGGAGTACCGCTTCGACGTGTCGAAGTTGGGCGAGGCTCACGGGGCGTGTCTTCGGGCGTTCGTGGAGGCGGCGATCTCTGGGGTGGGGCGCATTGTCGTGGACAACACGAACACGACCTTGGTGGAGATTGCCCCGTACATCTCGTTGGCGAAGGCTTACGGGTACGGGGTGGAGGTCGTCCGAGTGCGGTGCCCCGTGGAGGTAGCTGCGGCTCGTAACACGCACGGGGTGGGTGAGGTTGCGATCCGTGCGATGGACGCGCGCATCAAGGCGATGATGGACGCGGGTCTCCCGCCGTTCTGGGGCGTGGTGGTTCGGGAGGTTGGGGCGTAACGTAGGGGATGAAGGGCAAGAGAGGTCGTCCTGCGAAGCCGTTGGCCGAGGTGTTGTGTCTTCATCCCGAGGGGACGGACACGGGCGGGACGGTATTGCGCCGTGCGATGCGGGCGAGCGGGAAGCTATACGCCTGTGCTCAATGCGGGCTGTTGCCCATTTGGCGGGGCGAGGAGCTCACTCTTCACGTCGATCACATCAACGGGTTGGGGTGGGACGACCGCATCGAGAACCTACGGTTTCTGTGCCCCAACTGCCATTCTCAGACTCCCACCTATTGCGGGCGGAACAAGGGTCGAGGCGGGCGAGGGGCGTAATAAAGGGTGGGAGGTTACGGTGGCCTACTACGCTTACGATGCGGCGAAGCTGGGACCTTACGTCGTGGACCCTTTGGCTCACATTGGGTTAGCTCGTAAGGTAGCCCGTCAATTTCGTTGCCGTCATTTAGAGCCCGAGGATTTGGAGCAGGAGGCGTTGTGCGTCCTGTGTGCGGCGGCGAGGACGTATGACCCTTCTCACGGGGCGACGTTTGCGACATGGGCGGTGAGGCTGATGGGGTTTCACCTCACGACGGTGGTCTCGCTGTATCGCCGGGTGGGCGGGTTAGGCGGGCGAGGCAGGAGAGAGATTCCCCGAGAGGTGCGGGAGCACTTGGGGAGCGGGGGTGACGTATCTCCTGTGGCGCTTCGGAGTTCGATTTCCAAGGGGACGAATCGTCGGTGGGATCATGCGACGGATTGGGAGCTCTCGGTGATGGCGATGGTCCATCTGTACCCCGAGAAGTCTCTCGACGCCGAGGTCGGCGGCGAGGACGGGGATTCTCCCGGCGCGCATTCACGCTTGAGCGAGTGCATTGAGAACCCCGAGGCGTTGCGGGGCATCGAGGATCGTCTCACCGAGGTAGACATCGAGGGGCGGGTGAACGAGTCGATGGCGGGGCTTCGACCGAAGGAGCGAGACGTGATTGTGCGTCGTGTGTTCCCGTCGCTTCGAGACGAGGAGGCACCCACCTTGGAGGATGTGGGTGCGTCATGGGAGGTGACTCGTCAGCGAGTGCAGCAGATCGAGGCCAACGCTCTGTACAAGGTGCAGGAGGTCTGCGAGGTGCTTCTCACGGGAGAGCGGGCGTAAGGGCTCGCATGGACATCCCTCGCCAGACCAAGGAGCTTCTCAAGACTCTTGTCCGCGACTACGTTGCGGGACGGGTGTTGTTCTCCTCGCAGGTGCCCGCCAACATCATGGGCATGGTCTTCATGCCCCTCGCGTTGGGGGCTCTCGCTTACCCCGTGGAGGAGCCCGAGCTCCCGAAGGAGCCCGAGAAGCCTGTGCGGGGGTTCACCCGTCCGACGCGCCCGGAGCCCGACGTAGAGGCGGTGCGCCCGACGCTGGAGGCGGCGGTGGTGAAAGCCCGCAAGGCGTTGCAAGACACGGAGTTCCGCGCCCGGTGGGGCGAGGCTGGGGACTCGGAGGTACAAGCTGCCCGCGCGTCTCTTGAGAAGGCTGAAGAAGCCCTGCGGGATGCTCTCACGGCTGCGGAGAGGGTTGCGGACGCCGCCCATGAGGTAGCCCTCACCGAGTACCGTGCGAAGGAGGCCGCGCACCGTGCGGTGATGGCCGAGTGGCGTGGTGCCGTGAAGGCGTGGCGGGAAGAGTGCGAGAGGTTCCTTCCCGAGCGAGAGGCTTGGGAGGCGGGCCGCAACGCTTACTTCGACAAGCTCAAGGCGGAACTGGGCGTGATCTACGGCTACACCAAGGACGCTATCGGGCAGCGTGCGATCAACGGCTTTCCGATGCTGGCGTCTTGCGGCCTCCTGCACCGGGAGGACTGGGAACTGGTGCGGAACGCCATTGACCGAGAGCTCGACCGCGAGATCGAACTGTGACGGCCCAGTGCTGGGATTGTCGTCCGGGGTTCGTGTGCGAGGCGTGCGTTCGTAGGTTCCCCCGTGTGTACCTTCCTCCGGGGGAGGAACGGGAGCGCGCCCTTCGTCCGATTGCGTCGGGGGAAGAGCTCAATCGGGACTACGCCCGCGCCGTTTCCAAGCCCCGATAGGGTTCCTATCCCCGCCTGACGGGTAGAGGAACCTTCTATGAACGCCCGTCACCTAGCCTCTCGCGTTGCGTCCCGGTACCTGCTGTCGAAGGATCGCTACGAGAGGGAGACGGGTCAGAAACTCCCCCGGTGGAAGCAGAAGCTGGACGAGTACGAGAAGAAGGGAAACCTCTTCATCCACTTCACGTTCGTCCCGAAGCTGGGCGTTTACCCGAACAACAAGTACGACACCCCCACGGGCTTCTATGCGTACCCGTTGAGGTACGCCCACATTTCGGATTTCGCGACGAATCGACCTTATGGGGTGATCCTCGCACCGAAGCCGGGAGCCAACATCCTTCGCATTTCTCAGTACGGAGACGATGATCTACAGAGGGACATCGCGAAGCTCCGAGAGAGGCACGCTATATCCGATCAGGATATTGGGGATTGGAGCCGTAAGTCCCGAATCAAGTCCCCCGCCGGGATGCTCTGGAACATCACCCGGAACCTATCACAGAGACTAGGGGGGAAATCTGTTCACCGTTGGGCCTTCATTCTCTGGAAGACTCTCGGTTACGATGGGGTGGATGACGACCGAGGGGCCGGGGTCATCCACGATAACGAACCTCATCAAGCGGTGTTCTTTAACACCCGCGCGCTCGATCTGAAAGACCTTATTCAGTTCGCCCCTGCGGAACTTGACCCCTTCGGTCAAGTCGATACTGAAAGAGGCCCCGCAGAGAAGTATGTGAAGCAAAGGGCGAAGGAAGAGAAACAGAGGGAGAAGGAACGGCTAACGGGTCAAGACTACACGGGAGAGAGCTTTTCCGGCTACGACTTCTCGAATCGAGACTTGAGCGGGAAGATATTTGAGAGGGCGGACTTTCTCAGGGCGAATCTCTCAGGTGCGAATCTCTCAGGTGCGAATTTTTTTGAGGCGAGCCTCGTTGGTGCAAACCTATCCGGTGCAAACTTGACGGGAGCGAATCTCAGGAATTCTGATGTCGATGGGGCTAACTTCACCGGGGCGAATCTGACGGGGGCGGACTTCAGGGCCGAGTTCAAGGAATTAATAGTTCTCAAGGGGGCGAATCTGACGAGGGTGAATCTCCAATATTCGCAACTCCCCCTTGGGACGAATTTCTCGAATATGAACTTGACGGGTGCGAATCTTTCTTGGTCGAGACTTTCGACATTTATCTTCCGAGGGGCGAACTTGACGGGTGCGAACCTGACGGGGGCGAAGGTCTTTTACTCGAACCTCGTTGATGCGAACCTATCCGGCGCGAACCTCAGCGGCGCAAATTTCAAGGGGTCAGATCTATCCGCCGCGAACCTGAGGGGCGCTGACCTCACGGACGCGGACCTGACGGGTGCGAACTTGACGGGTGCGAACCTCGACGGGGCGAAGCTCGACGGCGTGAAGGGGTACTACCCCTAGACCCCCCGCCAAATCGGTAGGGTATCCTTGGTTAAGGAGCCTCAGAGGTAAGATGCCCGAGATCAAGTTCTCGAACGAAAAAGCGGAACGCTGGATGGAACGTATCGGTAAGCGTTTGGAGTCTCTATCCCCCGAGGATTCTCTCCAGTACCATATGCTCCGAGAAGCTCTCGCTAACGGTCGAAAGCTGGATTCCCAAGAAGCCAAGGCTCTGTGGGTTCTGGGAAAGAAGCTATGATCTGCCCCGACTGCGGTCTGAAAACCCCCGACCCTCAGAACGATTGGCAGAAGAAAGCAGCCTTCGTTTGCCCGGATTGCATCAAGTCAATCTCTCCCGTTCCAACGGGGGGGTGGCCTATTGCCCCCCGTTGGATTAGCCGAGATCGAGGACGAGGGGTGTTCGCGAAGGAAGATATCGACCGTGGGGCGACGGTGGAGAGGTGCTGGGTGATGCCGTTGACGGAGGAGGAGTCCTTGCAATCCCTCTCCATGCCCACGGTGAACCGATACCTATTCCCTTGGACTCAGGGGAAGAGGTGCATCATTTCCGGCGAGGGTCTACTCTACAACTTCGACCGTTTTGATTCCACGGGACGCGAACCCAATATTCAGTGTGTGCTGAGGTTCGGAATCTCCGCGATTGAGTTCCGCGCCCTTCGTCCGATTGCGTCGGGGGAAGAGCTCACTTGGGACTACGCCCGCGCCGTTTCCAAGCCCCGCTAGGGTTCCTATCCCCGCCTGACGGGTAGAGGAACCTTCTATGAACGCCCGTCACCTAGCCTCCCGTGTAGCTTCCCGGTACCTGCTGTCGAAGGATCGCTACGAGAGGGAGACGGGTCAAAAACTTCCCCGGTGGAAGGAAAAGCTGGACGAGTACGAGAAGAAGGGAAACCTCTTCATCCACTTCACGTTCGTCCCGAAGCTGGGCGTTTACCCGAACAACAAGTTCGACACTCCCACGGGATTCTATGCGTACCCGTTGAAGTACGCGGAGATGAGATATTTCGCGACGGATCGTCCGTACGGGGTGGTCCTCGCTCCGAAGCCGGGAGCGAACATCCTTCACATCTCTCAGTACGGGGACTCCGACCTACAGAGAGATATCGCGAAGCTCCGAGAGAAGTTTTCCATCTCCAACGAGGACATCGAGGGCTGGAAGTCCGACGCCCGCATCAAGTCCCCTGCCGGGATGATCTGGAATATCACCCGGAACCTGTCCGAGAGGCTAGGGGGGAAGCCCGTTCATCGTTGGTCTTCCGTTCTCTGGAAGGTACTGGGGTACGATGGAGTGAACGATGACCGGGGGGCTAAGGTCATTCACCCGGGAGAGCCTTACCAAGCGGTGTTCTTCAACACCCGCTCGCTCGACCTGAAAGACCTTATTCAGTTCGCTCAAACGAAGCTAGACGAGACGGGGCAGGTCTATCTCGTCAAACGCAAAGGGATTCCCTCAATTAAGGGGGGTCCAGCGACGGAGCATCTAGAGAGGGGGAAATCTACCAACCTCTCCGGTCAAGACCTCTCCGGTCAAGACCTCTCCGGTCAAGTCCTCATTAAAGCGAATCTGAGCGATGCAAACCTGACGGGCGCGAATCTGAGCGATGCGGACCTGACGGACGCAGACCTGACGGGAGCGAACTTGAAGGGGGCGAACTTGAAGGGGGCGGACCTGATGGGAGCGAACTTGAAGGGGGCGGACCTGATGGGAGCGAACCTGACGGGTGCTGTCCTGCGGGACGCTCTTTTGATGGGAGCGAACCTGAGTGGGGCAAACCTAAGCAAATCGACTTTGACGAATATGAATCTGCTGGGGGTGAACTTGACGGGGGCAAAACTAGAATTCACGAACCTGTCGGGGTCTCAACTAGCAGGGGCGAATCTAAGCAATTCGGATTCGAAGCTTGTGAACCTGCTTGGGGCGAATTTGGCAGGTGCAGACCTATCCGGGGCGGACCTGATGGCTGCGGATTTGACGGTTTCGAATCTGAAGGGTTCGAATCTGAGCGGTTCGAATCTTGGGTTCGCGCGGATGAACGATGCGAATTTGATGAGAGCAAACCTAACTGGAGCGAACCTGACGGGTGCGAATCTCGACGGGGCGAACCTGACGGGGGCGAATCTCGACGGGGCGAACCTGACGCGGGCGAAGCTCGACGGGGCGAAGGGCTACAATCCTTAATTTTCCTATAGGGAGACCTCGCTATGACCCTTCTGCTGCAACTCCTCGCCATCCTCCGCGCCCTGCACTGGTCTCACTGGACCCTGCACTGGAAGGTGAAGGGCGATCCGTTTTATGGAGACCACCTCATGTACCAGCGACTCTACGAGGCTGTGGTCGAGGAGATCGACACTCTGGCCGAGAAGATCGTCGGGATGTACGGGTCGGAAGCGATCCACAACCTCTCGGTGATGGCGGACTCTCACCGCTTTATCGCGGAGCACGTTCGAGTGGTAGGCGGGGACGAGTTCGCCTGTGCCCTGTCGATGGAGGAGCACCTCCAGCGCGCTCTGAAGACCGCATACGACGAGCTCAAGGCCAGCGGGGAACTTTCCCTTGGGATGGACGACTACCTCATGGCGACGGCCAGCGCCCATGAGACCGCCCTGTACCTTCTCCGTCAGCGTCGGGCCAAGATGGCGAGTGCGAAGACCGCTGCCTACGGTGACCCGTACTGGATGACTGCGAAGTACCCGGGTAAGGATCACAAGGGCAACCCCTTCAAGAAGGGGGACCGAGTGTTCTACTACCCCCGCACGAAGACTATCCTCACGGGACCGGAAGCTGAACAGGCGTCTCGCAACTTTGATGCGGCGAGGTTTGACGAGGGCTACTGAGCCTTTTTTCGTCTCTCCTCCATCCATCCTTGACCCACTAAGTAACCCCGATCGTTCCGTTCCTTGTATTCCAGACGGAAGGGCTTCACCTTCGGCGGGAGTCCATAACGGGCGATAGCCTCCCGGTGATGTTCGGCCCAAAATTCCCACCCTCCACGGGTGCGGGGGTCGATCTCTAGTAAGGCCCCTCGGACCCTTCTCATCTCCCGGTCGTAGGTCATCGGGTCGCGGTAGTAGTCGCGGGGTTCGGGGGGTTCTGTCTGCCCCCACCCCTTCGTCGCCGCCTCCATCACCTTTGCCACGGCGTGAACGGCGTCCTTGACGTAGGGGTCGTTGGGTAGAAACGGGTTGCGCTTGTACTTGTGGGCGAACCCTTTGACGTACACCACGGCGCGGTAAAGCTCCCGTGGACGGGTACTAGCCCACACGAGGCATTGCCTCCCCGTTTCGGATAGAGCGCCCGTCTCGTCCAAATGGGCTTCCATGATGTGCGTGAAGATTCTCCCCCGGTAAAGGAATCCCTTGCGGTAGAACCCGGGGAAGGGATTGTCGGAGAGGTAGTTAATGCCGTGAAAGAGCCAAAAGTCATGGCCAACTCCACGGTCGTTGGCGGCGAACGCTTCGTAGGTTCGCATAGACCGCTCGAAGGGTCCGAGATTATGTATTCCCTTGGGCACGGGGTAACTCTACGTTGGTACAAGCCCTTCCCCCTTCGAGGGGTAAAATCCCCGCGATGAAGGTTCTGAAGGGTAAAAGCGCGTTGGAGACACTCGCGCGCGGAATCTCGGAACTGTCTCAACTAGTCGCCACTACCTACGGGCCACGAGGGGCCAAGGTGGCGGTGGCGAAAGAAGGAAGGGCGTTGGTGACGACGGACGGGTCGTCGTTGGCGCGTGAGACTCAGTTTCGAGGTCGCGAGAGACTGGGCGTTTCTCTCGTTCGCGCCGCGACCTCCGTAGTAGACGGTAGTGCGGGGGACGGGACCAGCACAACGATCTTGCTGACGAACGCCCTCGTGCGTGAGGCTCTGGATCACTATTCGCCGCGCACTTGGAACCCAAGGCTGCTCGTTCAAGACTTACGGTCGTGCCTCCCCTCCGTCGAACGTCTCATCGAGGACATGGTCCGGGAGCCCGACGAGGGGGTCCTGCGGAGAGTGGCTGAGATGTCCTCGCACGGAGACGACCTCGTGGTGTCTGCCGTGGTCGATGCCGTCCTTCGCGTGGGTGAGACGGGCACGGTCCTCATACAGCCCGGTGACGGTGTGGGAATCGAGTCCGAATATCGGGACGGACTAGTGCTTGATGTTGGATGGACGGCGCACGCGATGGGACGGGGAGACGGGACGGATCGGGTGTTCGATGGCCCGTTGGTCGCCGTGGTGAACCGCCCGTTGTCGTCCTTCGAGGACGTTCGATCTCTCATGGAGGAAGCCTCTCAATGGCCGGGGAGGGGGCTAGTGTTGTTCTGCCCGAAGCTCACCGGGGATGCCCTCGCGACGATGGTGACGAACGACGCCCAAGGGGTGCTCCCTTGCCTCGCTGTTACCTATCTCAATCCGTCCCCGTATGACACTTGGGACTGGCTGGAGGATGTTTCCACGGTGACGAACGCCCGCACGGTCGATCCCGGTGCTGGGGACGACGTGCGAACCTTCAAGTCCGAGTGGCTAGGCAGCGCCCGAAAGATCACCGTTGGGAAGAACCGTACGGAGATTCTCTCCTACCCCGACGCGGAGGACCGTATCGCCGCACGGGTCGAGGAGCTTCTCCATCGCGCGGATGGAACGCCCTCCGACTTCGACCGGGACAAGTGCCGAGAGAGGGCGGCGGCGATGGACGGCGGTCTATGCGTCCTCAAGGTAGGCGGGTATACGAACGTCGAAGCGGTAGAGCGTCGGTCCCGTACTGAAGATGCCCTCCATGCCGTGCGAGAGACGCTCAAGGGTGGGGTTGTGCCCGGTGCGGGAAGAGCTTTGCACTTCGCAGCTTCTCAACCGGAGCTTCAAGAGACACTGGGAGGGAGAGTTCTGGCTAGGGCGCTGAGCGAACCTCTACGGGTATTGGCGTCTCGTGCTGGTACCCCAACTCCGCAGCCGCCCCTCGAAGACCCTTGGATGGGATGGTGTCCGGTGCGAGGGAAGGTGGTGGACTTCTGGGAGGCCCCCGCCGTCGTGGACCCGTTGGGGGTGGTTCTGGGGTCGCTCCGGGCGGCGGTATCCGTCGCGTGCGAGGTGATGCTCACCGAAGTGGTGCTCGCCCGCTCAAAACCGCCTAGTAAACTTCTCGGTCCCGTGGCGGTACCCGAAAAAGCTGTATTGAAGCCGCGTTGATTTTCGGGCACCTGAAACGAGAACGGGGTCTACGCTAGCCGTTCTATCGGGCGTGCATCGCTAGATGCGCGGGCTAACCCTACGAATCACGAATACGTCTTCGACGGCGCAATCGTTCGCAGACCTCCCCGCGCAGCCGATTCTGGCCGTGGGCGAGTCCCGCGAGCTTTTGTACGCGGACGACGTACAGGCATCGCTGGAGTACGGCAGCATCAACGCCTTGGTGCTGGCCGGGAAGGTATCCGTTCAGTTCACCAACGGGACGAACCTGTCTCAAGCGGCCATCGGTCGCACGTTCACGGGTGCGAGCCCTACGGCGGCGGGCACTCCCGGCCTCGTTCCCACGGCGCAGCCCGCGAACCGCACGGGGTACCTGAAGGGTGACGGGACATGGACGGGGATCACCTCTACGGCCATCGGGGCGATTCCTGAGTCGAAGCTCACGACGCAGGGAGACCTCCTGTTCCGTGGGGTCATCACGTCGGAGAGGTTGCCTCTTGGCACCTTCGGTCAATCTCTTCGCGCCGGGGTAGTGAATCCAGAGTGGGCCACCACGGCCCTATCCGGCACCCTTGCGGCGAGGCCGATTGCGACCGCGTACTACCAAGGCGTCTATTATTGGGCGACGGACGCGAGCTCCCTCACCATCTGTTACTACGACGGTTCGTCTTGGCTGTGGGCGTCGGTCATCTCTCCTCCCGGCATCACCCGCAAGGAGATACCGAGCCCGGAAACGGTGCTGGTCCCGAACGGGTCCCAGTACATCTGTTACGACAGTCTCACCTTGTTCGGCACGGCCACCTTGGTCCTGCAAGGCAACGCCGACTTGGTGATTCTCGATGAGCCTCCCGTGCCTTGGTCTGGAGTGCTCCCCACGGCGACGTTGACCACCAACAACGCTGTCACCCAGACTCTTTCGATTATTCCCACGACGGTGAATCAAGCTCACTTCTACGACATCACCGTCAACGCTTACCGCACGGACCTCTCCGCACAGGTAGCCTTCAAGGTGTGGGCGACGGTCACAAATGCGGCGGGCGTCGTGACGGTGAGAGACGTAGTGATCACCCCCACCGACCCCGGAACGGCATGGGTAGTCGCGGTGACGGCGAGCTCCCCCAACGTATTGGTGCAGGTGACAGGGGATGCGGGACCGCCGAACGTGCGCTGGAACCTCGCGGGCACGGCACAGGTGAACTGATACTTCCACGGAGATTTCATGTCCAAGATCGTTCTGACCGACGAAGCCTCAACCCCGGCGACTCCAGCAGCGGGGACGACCCTCATCTACACCCAAGGGGGCGTTCTTCAGGTTCTCAGCCCCTCTGGGACTCCGGTAGTCCCAATCACGTCGGCAGTTCTGACGACGACGGGGGCAATGATTTACGCCTCTGCGCCGGGAGTTCCCTCGGGGCTCACCATCGGGACGGCGGGGCAGTTCCTCGGAGTATCGGGGGGTATTCCGGCTTGGACCACGCTGTTCACGGGGTCGAATCCCTCTGCCCTCGGTGTCTCGGCAGCGCCGGGAAGTTCATCCAACGCTGCGAGGCTAGATCACGTTCATCCGTTCCCCACGGCGGCGAACGTGGGCGCGGTCGCACTGAGCACCGTTACGGCAGCGGGTGACCTCATCTACGCGACGGCATCGAGTGTCGTCACCCGGCGGGGCATCGGCACCGTGGGACAGGTTCTCACGGTCAACAACGGAGCGACGGCCCCGGAGTGGACGAACCCCCCGACGTTTGTGGCGGGCACGACCAACTCCACGGCCCAGTACCGTAGCGCGACGGCGATCCAAGACGCCATCACCGCTGCGGCGGCGGCAATTGCGGGAGGTCTCGCGGCGGCGACGGTTGAGATTCTCCCCGGTACTTACACGGCTTCGTTCGCGGTTCCAGAGAACGTGTCTCTCGCAGCCCCGAGCGGCTTCGGCTCCGTGGCAATCACGGGCGACATCACGATCAACTCGACCGCTGGTGTGAACTCCCTCTCGGACCTGTACGTCGTAGGCACCCTTACTTGTGATGCAGGTGGAGCTTCGACGGCGACGGTCGAGATAAACACCTGTCAATTTGTCCCAACGCCCGCTGCGCCGAATCCTACGGTTCGCACGATGAACAGCGGTTGGACGCTGAACGTGTCTCAGACCATCCTCGATTCTAGTGCCGTCGTTGGGGTTGGAAGTCTGGGATTCACTTCTGGGACCACAGCGACGGTTAAAAACACTCAGATCATTACGGAGGCGACGGCCCCTTCGGTTGTGGGTGATGCCGTCGCCACTTTCGATGGGTGTACCTTCAATCGAACGATTGAATTTACGACGGGAGCGGGGAGCATCACCCTGCGGAACTGCACGTTCGACTTGATCGCGGTCCCAAGCGAGGTTTTCTACTTCGCGGGGGCTTTCGCATACTCCCTCAATATCCTCGGTAGCTTCGGGGTTAACGGCCTCGCAGCGGCGGGCTCTCTGTACACCCTTGCGGGAGGTGCGACGGCCACGGCGACGGTCTCTCCCGGCACGGCTATCGGGACGTACCAGACGGCGAACCTCCCCGTCCTGTCCGCGTCGAGCGACGGGGTGCTGGCCTACTCCAGCGACGACAACGCCCTGTACGTCCGACGCTCGACGGCTTGGGAGAAGGTCGCGAGCCAGTCGAACAGCAACACTTGGAACGCATCGGGCGGGCAGCAGACGTTCTACACGACCCAGTTCAACCGCGCGGCGATTCCCGACTCGGTGAACGGCGGGGCCCTTTACAATATGTCGGACAACACCAGCCCGCCGCTCATTCGCATGGACACGGCGGGCGCGAAGACTGTGAATCTGAACTTCAGCCCTGCGTTGGCGGATGTCGGAAAACAGTGGGTGATCTTCGACGCCGCGAGGGATGCGGGTGGCGTGGGGACGGCGATTACGATCAACGCCGTTGGCACCACGCTGAACGGAGTCTTGAACGGCTCTGCGACGATCAGCACGAACGGCGGGGCGCTGGTGGTTCGGGTATTGGCGGCTGGTGTCTGGGAGACTCTCGGATTCTGATTCCACGGAGAAAGTAACATGGCGAACATCTACGCACCGTTGGGCGCAAACTCGAACGTCCTTACGAGCCAAGACCTCTCTTGGTCCGGGAGCCAGACGTTTCAGGGGGCGGGCTTCACTCGCGCTGTCTTCGTGGATTCGGTGGACGGAGGGTCTACTTACCTGCTCACCGCCACGACCCCTCCGCACGTCCGCATGGAGACGGCGGGGGCGGCTCCCCGCACGGTGACCATCGACTTTGTATCGACGGCGGGCGACGTTGGCCGTCAGTGGATGATCCACGATGCGGCGAGGGACGCCAACACGTTCAACCTATCGGTGGAAGCCGTAGCCCCGACGACGCTGAACGGCGTTGCGGGGGGCTCCGTTTCGATCACGGTGGACGGAGGTGCGGTGATCCTTCGAGTGGCTGGACCGGACGCTTGGGAAACGATTGGTATCTGACCCCCCAACAACGGAAAAGGGCACCTCATGATCTACCTGCTCGGAGCCGTAGCGGCTATTGCCACGGCGAACGCTGGTCCACCTCCTCCAGTTGGGGACTTCATCCTCGCGGAGAACGGAGACTTTTTGATCGCTGAAAACGGCGATTTCCTCATACTGGAGTAACAACATGGCGAACGCAAAGATCACCGATCTCACACAAGCAACCAACAGTGAGATGGGCGCAGCCTCGCTCGCGTATGTCGTGATCGACCCCTCGGGCACACCCGCGAGCAAAAAGAGCACGCTTGCCCGCATGGGCGCGTTGCCCGATTCGTGGGTAGATGAGACGTATGCGGTGATTGGCGCGATGCCGCTGCAAGCCGGGACGGTCACCTCTGGAATTTGTTTCCAGCGTCGTCGCGACGGCCAGCAATGCACGGGCGTGCGTCTGTACTGGGACGGCGGCGTCGGCGCGCAGACGCTCACAATCGACCTGTGGGAGTACTCCACGCTGCTCGGCGCAGCAAGCAATGTCGCGACGGGCACCGTGTCGGCAAACGCTCAGGGTATTGTCTCGGGTACGTTCGCGAGCGCGTACACGCTGCTGCCCGACAAGCTATATGTGGCTAGCTGGCACAACGGGTCGTACTGGCCGAACTACCTCGCCGGTCCGTACTACGGAATGCGGGATCGCGCAATGTTCCGCGACTACGTCGTGATCGACGGCGGCGTATACAAAAGTGGCGGCGGCGCGAACGGAGCGCCTGACACTTCACTCGGTGTCGGCAGCGGGAACATCTTTGAGATCGAGCCCGTGATCAGTGGGTGACCTCGCCCCGACGACGCTCAACGGTGCGTCGGGGGCTCCCTCGTTTTGTCAACGGACGGGGGTGCAATCGTCCTATGAGTCTCGGGGGCGGACGCTTGGGAAACTGTCGGTATCTGATCGTCCTTAACGGGAGACCACCTCATGATCTACCTACTCGGAGCCACCGCAGCTATCGCCACGTCGAACGCGAACCCTCCGGTTCCCGTGCCGGGGTGGCTCGATACATGGATCGCCGCCAGTCCTCCCGGTGCGCTCATCACCCTGTATGGAGCCTACACCACGGGAATCAAGTTCACGGCAACCTCCGGGGCCACTTGCAACGGGATACGCTTCTGGTGGGGCACGGGTGCTGGTCCCGTGTCCGTCAAGGTGGCGCTGTGGCGGGTGTCTGACGGCACCGAGATCGCCAGCGAGACTATCCCCAATGTCACGGGCGGGGCGTTCCACCAGACCACGGGTACGTTCGGATCGCACCTGTTGACCTTGGGACAAGAATACGTCGTCTCGACCTACTACACGGGGGGGTACAACACAATCACCCCGCTGACGCTCCCCATGCCACAGTCGTTCCCCAACTACGACGTGACGGCGGGTTACGTTGGTAACGGAGGTGGTGACGGCTATCCGGGTGGGGTGCAGGGGTTCGGGAACTACGTCGAGCCGATGTTCGCGTAGCCCCGCGTTTCCCGCCTTATACCCCGCCGCCTTGCGATGGCTGCGAAGATCGCCAAGGCCGACATCACTCCGATCCGGCAGAGAAGTCAATTTAGCTGCATGGCCGCGTCCATGTCGATGGCGCTGAAGTGCCACGGGCAGGGGCATTGCGACGAGGACACGGTCAACAAGGTGATGGGCGCGAGGCCCATGCAGGGGGCTTCGTGGGAGCAAGCCCTCGCGTGCGCCCAGCATTTCGGGATGCGCGGCACCCTCACTTCGCCCTGCACCCTCAAGCAGTTGAAGGCATGGACGGACGCGGGCACCCCGGTGCTCATCGCGTGGAATCCTGAAGGCCGAGAGTGGTCGCACGCCAGCGTCGTGTTCGACGTGGACGAGGACGAGAACGTCCATGTGGCCGACCCCAACATTCCCGACCCGGACGAGACGGTGCGGATTGTCCCGAAGTCCGAGTTCTACGCCAAGTGGTACGAGAAGTGGTCCAACTACCTCGTCCGTCGCCCTGCGATGGCTATCGAGCGTGAGATCACTTCGGACGGGCGACAGGTCATGGCCTCGTCCATGAGGGACCTTCTAAAGCGCGAGGCCGGGAGCTTCGATCAACCCTTGAGGACCCGACGAGACTACGGAGCGACCGCATCCATGAAGACCAGTGAATACGCCGCCGTTCTCAAGTACGCCGTGAATCTTCCCGCCGATGTGGAACGGTACGTCGAGGACATCAAGAAGAAAAACCCCGACTACTCTGAGGGTCAGGCTTGGGCGACTGCTTGGTCGATCTACTGCAAGTACAAGAACCCCGAAAGCGACCACTGTAAAATGAACGCGAGCGATTACTTCCAAGGGCGCAAAGCTGCGGGTCCTTACGAGATTATGTACCGGGTTCCCGGAAAGGGCGGGTTCAAAACCAAAGGCTTCAAGGACGAATCTTCCGCACAAAAGTGGGTTGAGAAGTTCATCGAGAAAGAGGGCGGGGACGTAGAAATTCGCTGGCCTTCCAAAACGGCGAAGTTCCCGGCGGGCAAGTCTATGACCGTGGACGAGGTGGCCGACGTGGTTGGCCCTGAGTTCAAGGAGATGAACGAGGACCCTCCCGATTCCGTCCAGAAGCTCAAGGACGAGATGAAGAAGAAAGCCCACCGCCCCTTGTTGCTAGCGATGGACGCCTTCGCGGAGATGCTCCGTGACGGCAAGTTCGAGAAGGGCAAGCCCGCCGACCCCACCGAGAACATGAGCGAGGAGGACGCCGCCGAGTGGGAGCGCCAGAACGAGGAGCATCGTGACGAGTTCAAGGATGCTTCCACCATGAGCGGCATCATGTACCCGGAGGACAGCGCGGCGGCTCACCACGATCACTTCTTTGGTCGCACCGCTGCCGCGAAGCTGGTGTGGAAGGTGAACCGGGTGATGGGAGCCCAGTACGCCGAGACCCCGGTGGGTACCTACTGGATTTACCCGGACGGGCGGAACTACGAGATCCGGCTGGACAACACCCCGGTGGGCTTCGCGGGGCAAGACCAGTACGCGGAAGACCCTTCGGCAGACGCCAAGAAGATGGTGGAAGCCCACTACGCCAAGGCTCTGCGGGGCAAGACCGCCGCCGTGACCGCTGGCGGCAAGTGGGGCTTCACGAAGTCCACCGAGAGCGCGTGTACGGCGGGCGTGGGCAAGCTCCAGAAGGCCGCGAGCCGTATCGCCAAGGCGCTGTACGCGAAGGACGAGGGATCGGTGGCGTTCCTCCAGAAGCACTCTGCGAAGGCGGGCAGCAAGACCGCCTCGATGCTGCTCAAGGCGATGGAAGACATCGGCCCCGCTGCGGCCCTTCTTAAGAAGGGCAAGACAGCGGGCAAGTCGGGCAACGGCCTGTACGGCTTCAGCGAGAAGACCGCCAAGTTGGGCCTCGACGCTTGCAGCGCCCTGCACCACGAGGCGGGAGTGATCGCCGCTGACCTGTTCGCCCGGAAGGGTGCTGACCCGGTGAAGGTGGCTGGCTACCTCGCGGCGAACGCCAAGAAGGGCAAGTGCGCGTTCAGCGCGATGCTCGCGGAAGTCGCCCCGGATGTAGCCGTGGAGGTCACGGGCACGGTCAAGAAGAAGGCCACGGACTTCCTCGCGTCGGACGAGAGCGATGATGAAGTGGCCGATATCATCAGCAAGTGCTGAATCATGGATATCCTAGCCGCACGAGCGCCTACGCCTGAATCCCGCGCATGGGCGAGAGATGAAGCCGCACGGAAAAAGCACGCGAAGGGTGCGGTGGGGGCATTTCGCGTTCTCGCCGTCGCCTCCGCTCCAATGGCCGAAGAGGCCAAGGCAGAGTTTCCGGGTCGGGATCAGCAGTCTCTAGATCGGCGCGGGCGAGCTTTTATGAAGCTCGCAAAAGAGAGCGAAGAGGTCCAGCAGTACCTCGATCAATGGATCGGCAAGGCGGACGTAGACCCCTCCGCACAATCATGGCGGTCGAGGGTGCTCTACGCCCTGCGGGATTACTCGCTGGGTTGGATGAAGTTGTCCGACGCCTTGGCTACGGTCGAGAAGATCGCTCTGGTGAGTTTTCAAGCCATCACCATGCACGAGGTTCAGTCCCCGATTCGGGAGGCCATACCGACCGAAGTGCTGGAATATCTCCCGAAGACGGTGGTGGTGAAGGTAGATCCTGAAGGGAAAATCTCCGAGATCACCGACCGATTCCGCAACGAGTATTTCACGCTGGGCCTGAAGGCCAAGCAGATGAGGCGGATTCTCAAGAACTATAACCGCATCGCCCGCTCGGTAAAGAAGGACCTCAAGAGCTCCGACGAGGTCCTTCGTCTATCGGCCATTGTCACTTCGATCATCATGGAGACGGGCATCCGTCCCGGGAGAATCGGCAACGGCAAAGTGGTCACGAAGGATGGGAACGAAGAGTTCGTTGAGACCTTCGGAGCGGCGACGTTGGGTCCGGGGCACGTCAAGTTCGTGCGGGAAAACTTCGCGGAGCTAGAGTTCGTCGGCAAGAAGGGTGCGGTGAACACCGCCGCCCTGTCCGACGCCGCCATTGTGAAGGTGTTGAGGGACTACGTCACGAGAGCGTTGAAGTCCGGGTCTCCGTACATCTTCGTGACCAAGAAGGGCGTGCCCTTCGACTACAACGACCTCGACAGGTACTTCCGCAACAAGATGGAAGGAATCAACCCCACGGACTTCCGCAAGCTACGGGCGACGGAGGAAGTTCTCAACGCCATCGTGGACGAGCAGACGGACTTGTACGCCCGCCTTCGCAACCTGAAGAAGCTCAAGAAGGACGAGCTCAAGAACGCCATAGTGAAAGAGATCACGGAGACTCTTCAACGGGCCATCACTCGTTCGCAAAGCGCGCTCTCTCATGAGAGCGACACCACGACCATCGACAGCTACATCCATCCGGGAGTGCTGTTTCGGTTCCTGTCCACGGGGAGGTTGGAGAAGAATCTCGATGACCTTCTCGCCTCGGGCAAGACGGAACTGAAGTTCGACCCCGAAGCGTTCCTCGCCCAAGCAACCGGAAGAACAGCGAGCACCCGTAAGGCTTCCTCTTCGGAATACCTAGAGGCCCTCGATGAGCTCTACCCGTTTCTGAACGAGTGGGTGTTCTACGGCTCTCCGGGAGCCAAGAAGGATCTCATGACCGCCTATGAGTTCTTGACCCCAAATCTTCGCGGGGCTTGGAACTCGGCGGTTCGCGGAGCCTTCAACCGTTACCACGGCGGGGGTAGCGCGAAGATGTACCGAAGGGTGAAGAGCCCCTCGGACACAAACACTGGTGGATTGTCGGTCACGACCGATGATGTGAGCGACAAGGCCCAGTACGTCGCTGTGTTCGACGTAGATGCCTCGGACGTTCTAGCTCACCACGCCCAAGATGACACCCCTCTCTCGTCCCGGTCTTTCGGACACGAGAAAGAGGTGATCCTCGCCCCGGTCAATCGGGCGAAGCTGGTCACGGTGCTCCAGAACTGGTGACTTCAGTTCGCAACGAACCCGTAGCGGTCCCAATCCGGGCGGCTATCCCCAAGGCTGACTCTGTGTCCCACCTCGTACCCCACGTCGTAGTCGAGGTTCTGACCGACGCGGAGATTCTTGTCGCGGGACATTCCCTCACGGCCCATGATGTAGCCGGTAGCAAACGAGGTCTTGTCCCCGTAAGGCTCTGGCACATCGTCCCAACGTAGGCGGTTCGCCTCCATCGTGATGAGAGTGTCTTCATCGTCCCCGCCCAAGAACGTAGGGTCGGTCTTCGCGGCGATGTAAAACAACAAGGCGTAAGAGTTCATCGAGTCCTCCATTCAATCGGAGTCTTTCGGTCTGATCCGGGGTAGTACCGAAGGGGGTCCGTCGAGTGCATCGACAGCGCAGCGTTTTCCTCGTGGAAAATTTGAGGTTCCGTTCGATTCTCGCGCCGGTAGTGAATCAGCACGTTCCTCCGATCCGGCAAGCACTTCACGGGTTCCCTTCCCGTCAGGTGCTTGAACAGGTCGGTGTTTCCGCACGCGGACCCCTCCGTGTTCGCCCCGACATAGATCACCTCGGGCACCTTATCCAGAATCTCCACTAGACCCGGAAGGGAGTTGTTCTGCGGCCAGAACAACGTGATTACTTCAACGCCTCTCGGCATCTTCCACTTGTCGAAGTAGGCTAGGTGAAACGTCACGTTGGTATGCGCTACCCGACAAGGGGCCTTATCCACGGCGTGAACGTGTTTCGCTCCCCAGTACGCGAGGTCCATCGCGAGAGCACCGTCCCCGCATCCCAAATCGGCCACGGTCTTACCGTGTACGGACTCTCGAAGGTACTCCCGCTGTTCGTCGTTGAGTAGGTAGTAGGTCACGGGGAAATCACCACCATGTAGATCACCGCTAGAACAAAGATCGGCAGAAGGATGAACAGGGCTACCAGATCCATCTTCTCCGCTAACGTGAGCTCTCCCCATCGAGGGGGATCGTCTTTGAATCTTCCGTCCTCATCTTCCTTCTCCATCTTCATCCGTTACGCCCTCTTTCGCTCCCGTAAGGTACGAATATGACCAAAGTCGCGAACCACCAGATCCGCACGGCGCTGAACACGGTCGCGGCGTCAAACCCCTCCCTCAACTGGGCCTCTCTCGCCGTAGGAATCGCGCGAGTGAAAGAGGTCCAGTACGAGGAGATGAAGTGTACGCTGGTCGTTCTTACGGGAGAGGCGCAGGTCTCCGAGTACACGGGCGTGGACATTACTCTTCCCGGCGGCGGTAAGAGGCACTTCTTTGGTGCCGTGCCGGAACGAGGCGACGTTTGTTACGTCGGATGGGGAGCGAGAGAAAGCTCAGGAACGGCCAGCGCGAAGGCTCCGGTTATTCTCGGATGGGTGCCCGCCGCCCAGTGGATGGGCCACGAGTGGATTCCCCACCAAGCGATGGAGCGGGGGGAGAACATGGACACCCCCTCGTCTCGCGCTGTTACCTCGGGCACGTTCGACCGAGTGCGCTTTAAGATGCGTCACTTGTCTCCGGGCAACGTGTTCGCAAGCTCGTCGCAGGGAAGTGACCTCGTGTTGGACGAGAACGTCCTTCTCACCAACCGTCGCGGGAACGAGATCCGTCTTCGGGACAGCGATCAAGCTCTCATCACCCGCTCTCTCCAGCAGTATCACGCGATGGCCGGGGCCCGAATCTACTCGGGCATGGTTCATCGTGAAGCGAGACTGCTTCCCAGCACGCTTTTCAGCGACGGAGTGTATTGGGACAACAGCCCTCAGACGGTCGGGGACAACATCCCTCGTAGCTCAGACCTACTCGGCGCTTCCCCTTTTCCAGAAGATTATCTGACTCCGGGGCAGATTTTCGAGCGGTCGCCCGGGAGAACGGCTTCTGGATTCGTTCTATCTGGTGGGTCTATTCCCGCTCGGGTAGACCCGTTCGTATTTCTACAGTGGGGGGGCTTTATTGACTCGCTCGGGTACCGCACGGACAGGGGACTTCCGGGAGGCACCTCCAACACCGTCTACGGCGGGAAGCCTATGTACCGCATCGGGCTGCAACCGAGCGGATCGGTGGACAACGCCATCGCGCGCACCGGACAAGCGAATACCCCTCCCGTAGACTCTCTCACCGAGTATCGGGTTGAAGTCACCCACACCAGCAACGGGTTGCTTCCCGTTACGGAACAAACGGACGGCTTCGACGCTGAACGCCTCCCAACGGCAGCGCCCACGGCGGGAGACCCCACGTCCACGGGGAGGCAACCCTTCATCGAGTGGGTGATGGGATCGGTCGTCGGCAACGACCCATTCTCGCTATTGGGTCGCCCTTTGTACGGGTTGCCTCTGAAGTCTCAGGTGAGAGATCCATCGGGAAACGTCTCACCTAGTCTTCTCTCCGCTCTCACCTCACCTCTCGGTGATCACGCGGCTACTCTGTTCCGTTTGGTGAGCCCAATTCCCGGACCCGACGGGACGGCTTCCTCTAGCTTCACTAGCTTCACGAAGGATGGACGATTCCGCGCGTACCTCGCCGGGGGACCTATCAGTGCAGAAATCGCCACAGAACGGGATCTGTCTCTCACTGTTGGAGGGGTCCTCGCTCTCAACCTTCAAGGGGGCATCTCGATCAACGGGGCGACGGGGCCGGGAAACGTCGGACTGAACCTCGGAAGCGCCACGGGCGCGGTGGTGATCTCGGGCGGGGGGGCTCTTGGTACGACCACAGCGGCGCAATCGGCTGCACCCGAATCCCTCGGCAACGTCACCCCTTCAGTGGTGGTAGACGGGGCCCAAGGAGTTCAAGTTCGTTCTGACGCTCAGGTAAACATCACGGCATCTCAGTCGGTTAACCTCACCGACACGGGAAATATCGTCCTCAGCGCACAGAACCAAGTCAGCATCCGTTCGGGTCAGAACGTCAGTCTGTCTACGCAGACGCACAACGTCGTCATCACGGGTAGCGAGACGGTCAACTACAGCGGCCCGGAGAACGCCGACCCCACGACCGGACCTCTTCGCTCCGTGCGATTCTCGGGAACGCCCGCGACGGGAAACCTCGGCGGCACCGTGGACCGTTACCGCATGGTGTACGGGGACCGCGTCGAGGAGTTCGAGACGACGGGCAACCACACCACTCGGATCATCGGGCAGGGGAATCTCACTTACGAAACCAACCTTGGTCGGTTCCGCGCGAGGGCCGGGGCGAACCAACTGGACCTCGACTCCGTGAGCGGTCTCACCGCCACCGTGGCCTTGGGGAGCGTATCCGTCACGGCCATCGTCGGTAGCGCGTCCGTCACCGGACAAACGACCGCATCCCTTCGTGCGATCACGGGCGTGGCGACCGTCGCGGGAACGACGGGAGTGAGGCTTGTGAGTCCCGGTCCCGCGAACGGCGGCATCCTATGCGGCAGCGACCTCGACCCTCTCACGGGGCTCCCTTACTCGACGTTCATCGCACCCCGGACCCAAGTGCTCGCTCCCGTCTAGTCGGCCTATAGCCCAGCACCCGTAGAGGTGCCGCGCTATGTCCATCGTGTTGAACGGCGAGAGGGTCGCCACGCCGGGGCTCGAAACCGTCTCGTGGCTTGACGATCCGAAGGTGCCCGTAACCAAGGACGTGAGCCCCCGCACCATGTGGCTTCGCGCCATCGTTCTTCATACGGTGCATGGAAAGACGGGGAAGCTCCTTCCGGGTCTGTCCAAGCCCAGCACCCGCGCCGAGAGCTACGCGAAGTACCAAGCGGGCACCAGCCGTGATGTGTCGTGGGACTACACCATCGACACGGACGGGACCATCGTGGCCAGCAACGACCCGATCAAGTTCTACACATGGCAAGCCACCAGCGTGAACCCCTTCACCCTCGGGATCGAGCTCGTGCAGGAGGACAACGGCGACCTGTACGAAGGGCAGATCGAGGTCACGGTGCGCTTCCTCGACCTCCTCACCCGTGAGCTCTCAGACCGTGGTCACCCGATCCAGCGGCAAGTGCCCATGTCGGTGAACGGCACGCCCGTGAAGGGCGTGATCTCCCGCATCGCCAACGCTGAGACGGCGAAGCAGGTGGTGGGTGTGTACGGACACAGGAACCAAACGTCCAACCGTGGCGCGGGCGACCCCGGAGACTTCATCTTCGATGCTTTGCTCCGAGCGGGATACAAGGGCTTCAACCTTGAGACCAAGGACGACGTGATCTTCTGGAAGGACATCCAGACCAAGCTCGGCCTCACCCCCGCTGACGGCATCCCCGGTCGGGACACGCAGAAGGCCCTTCTGGCGGCGGGATATAAGCACGGGTTGATGGTCAACCGCCCCGGTGACTGACCCACACCTATCGACCTTTACAGAAGTTCAAGGACTAAATGGCTATGAGACTCAACCCACGACGGATCGCTTCTCGTTACCTATCCGCAGTCCCGGCCCGCCTCGACCCAAAGGTTCGTACCACGGCCAACATGGCTCTCATCAAAGCGGGTATGGACGGCAACGGTCGCTTCCGTTCTCCGGGAACGGCCCTAGCCCGTATCAGCGAGGTTCTGGCCTCGCACGGGATCGAGTGGGGAGAGGTGATTCAGAGCTTCCCGCTGAAGCAGCCGCAGGGTCGCATGAACATCGCCCTCGCCCTCACGAACCCGTCCGACTCGTTCTCGCCCAAGGACATCGACAACACCGCGTTGGCGTTCCAGTGGTATCAACTGGACGATACGATGTACGAGGTCGTCGCCTACTTGAGCTAGACGATCTCGACCTTCGTCACCCGGAAAATCGAGAAGATGTCCGGGCCGTTCTTGATGAGCTTGTCCTTTTGGGCGTCCGTGAGGTCGAGGTCGAACTCCTCGATAGAGTCGAGCTCCTCCGCACACGCCGTGCGGTCGTCCCGGTCGAGGTCCGGGTACTTCTTCTTCGGGAGCAGTACGTCGCACACCTTGATGAACTTGGTCCCGTCAGAGTCGTGAATGGGATCGTTGAGGTACTGACCGAACTTCTCTCCCCACCCAGCCCATGAGGCTGGGGCGGCGAGAACGGCATCCACTTGGACCCGGTTCTTGCGGCGGCAGAGACAGCCGCGAGAGAGCGGAAGAGAGGCCGAGATTCCGGCCTTTCGAATTTCTACGCTCCGAGCGCCTCCTTCCACGCGGACTCCTCGCACTGCAGCGAGAAGATGACGCTGTGATACGGGACGCACAGCTCGCCGTCGACGGCGGGTAGTGCGTCCAGCGCCGTCGCGGAAGTGGGTCCCGCGACGAGCTCACCGAGCCCCTTGGTGGTGCCCCAGCGCCGCACGACATGTGCGCGCAGCAGGCGCATCTCGCCGCTCTCGCGCCCGTCATCGCGGACGACGCCGACCAGTACCCAACGACCTTGCAGAACTACGATTGAAATCATCACTTCGTCCTCCTTACGCACACGTAATCGAATTGTTCGGCGTCCCCGATTCCGTCTCCGTCCCCGTCTCCGTCCCCGTCTCCGTCTCCGTCCCCGTCTCCGTCCCCGTCTCCGTACCCGAGCCCGTCTCCGTACCCGTCTCCGTCCCCGTCTCCGTACCCGTACCCGTACCCGTACCCGTACCCGTCTCCGTACCCGTCTCCGTACCCGTCCCCGATCCCGTACCCGTCCCCCTACCCGTCACCCCCCCCGTACCCCTGCCCGCACTCGCCTCCCTAAACAAGCGACGTCAAGCACGCC
>JACCDP010151226.1_pt1 | contig 25442 bp, 20 predicted proteins | sample 7445841 | NCBI WGS metagenome assembly JACCDP01 (sample SAMN15323441, study PRJNA562643) | freshwater metagenome | isolation source: river surface water | place: USA:Blue River Watershed | collected 2017-08-17 | reverse complement strand
TAGAGGCTGTTGAATTAGCGCATAAATATAAACTCCCCGCAATAGTAGTGCATCAAGGCTTATCGACAGAAGCGATAATTGCTAAGAATCGCGTCGGTGGCAAGTTTAGTATTATCACGCCTATCGATTGGCCTAAAGGTGAAGTATTTGGCGTTAATAAGATGCGTGGTTTATCAACTGATTCGTTAGAAACTGATGGTTTTGAAATTTTACTCACACCTAATAAATTCGAGCTTGAAACCCGCAATGAGTCTCAGGTCTTAACCGATTTTGTCAAGAAGAGGTTAGCAGAACGCAAGGAAGTAAGATTCGTGCTTGGGACTGCAACGCGGGCTGAAGAAAATATAATTACAATGTGTAAAGGTCTTCTGACTGTAAGGACACCTGCCTTAATTCGCACAGATACTAATCTTAAGACACAAGTGACTAAGGCTAATACCGAAGAACACAATCGCATGCTGGAGGTGATTCGGTCTGTCATCAGAGCACCATTAAAAGTAAGTGGTAACTTTAATAGTCTTAAATCGATAGTTGCGGTGCCATCTGCAGCTCGCTATGCTGTGTCTGTGGTTCAAGCCAAGACTATTATTAAGGAATTCAAATCGCAGCCTGATCGTTTAAATGAATTGTTAAATGCTGAGTAATATAAAACATATTAATAAATGAATTTAATATCAGTATTGAAATGTTATAATAAATATGAGGACTAATTATGAGCATTATTACATTAATGGAAGACATTGGCGACGATTTAGATCTGATTATAAGAAGTGATGAGTGGCTCGAAGAAGAGCGAAAGTCCATTACTGCGGAGATGGACCGAATTGCGCACGAATTACGGTCTATTCAGATTGCTCAGCGTTTGAAACGGCACTTGCAACAGAGTAATCTTGTGGCTGTGCAATCATTGGTCAAGGACGATAATGGTGACGTTTCCGATATTAATATCTCCATTATGCCTATGAAAGAAGCTATGGAATGCCTGAGAAATCAGTCCGATAGTGCTTATGAAGTCATTAACAAGTCTCAGATTTGCTGTTGGCGTTCTGACGGATATGATGTAGACTAATTCACGTCTAGGTATTATACGTTGGTACTAACAACCAATGAAAGGATCTCTCTATGCTGACTGGAAGGTTCAATGTGGTCACCGACGGGCAATGGGGTTCGTGCGGCAAGGGATTAATCACCACTGCTCTCGCTCAGAAGTATCGGCCAGAAATAATCAGCACCACTAACATGGCAAATGCTGGTCACACAGCAGTTCACACAGATGGGCAAAAATTCATCGCTAAAGCTTTGCCTTCGGCATCAATCCTGAACAAATGGTTATCAGATTATAGGCCTTATATCGTAGTTGGGCCAAGTGCTGCTTTCGACTTATCTCAAATGCTAAAGGAAATTGAGATTTGCGCTACTGAATCAACTACAGTTATTCACCCGCGTGCTGGTGTAATTCGTGACGAGCACAAGCAAATGGAGTGTGACAATATAGCTGGTACGAAGCACATCGCTAGCACTATGCAAGGATGTGGTGCGTTCCTTGCGGAAAAAATCATGCGTCGTAGGGATCTCAAGTTAGCTCGTGACTATGATGAATTGAAACCATATAGTTTTGATAAATTGAATGATCTCGTCAATCGTATTGCGAATCGCACGGCTAATTCTTTTCCTTTGGCTTTTTCCTATCTAATGAAGGCCGGTGTCACTGTGATCCATGAGGGATCGCAAGGATTCTCGCTTGACATCAATCACGGTTCTCACTACCCTCAATGTACTAGTCGTAGTACGACGGCCATGCAGAATGCTGCAGATATGGGCATAGGCCACGCTAACATTGGTGATATTTATTTGGTGATTAGACCATATCCAATTAGGGTCGGTAATGTTGTCGAGAATGGAGAAACCATTGGGTACTCAGGTGATTGCTATCCTGATCATCATGAGATGACGTGGGCAGATGTGGCGAAAGAGGCAGGTGCTCCAGAAGAAGTGATGGCTGGAGAATTAACGACAGTCACAAAACGCTTACGGCGTGTTTTTTCATTTTCTGAAATGCAATTAAGGGACGCCGTTGCTGCCAATGGCGCTACTAAAATTGCGCTTAATTTCGCTAACTATATAGACTGGAGTTGTTTCGGTACCAGCCAATATCATGCTTTACCAGAAAAGGTGAAACGTTTTATTGGTGATATTGAGAATATTGCGGGTATTCCGGTCACCGTTGTTGGTACTGGACCGCAAACAGATCATGTGTGCTATCTTGAGTAGTTTATGAAGCTATTAAAATTGGCGTCTTACTTAGATGAGGCTGGAGATGATCCAGCCTCATCTTGTTCTAATTTAGTCAAGTTTAAGATACCTTACGTTGCGTTGCGTCACACATGGTCTTCCAATGTCGGGTCACTTACAGATGATGCTTGTCAAACCCTCAGGAAGACACTAAAAGATCACGAACTTAGTCCAATATTATTAGCCGCAGAAGTAGGTGGTGCCATTCCTTCTGCGTCTTTGATGAATCAGCAATCTGCCTTAAATCGGGCATTCGATTTGGCCCAATATTTCAAAACTCCGCTGTTGAGAGTCGGCGTAGGGACATTTGATAAGTATGGTGAAAATGCTATAAAGGAATGGATGCAATTGGTTCAAGAAAAAGCGATCTCAGCTAACATAGTGCCTGTGTTAGAGGTCACACATGGTTGTTCATTATTTAATCCAATAGAATTAGTCACGGCATTATCAAAATATAGACGATGGAAAATTTTATACGATCCTGCTCAGTTTATTATCAAGCAAGTCTTGGATCCTTTTATTAAATATTGGACATTAATCAAGCCCTATGTCGTAGGCATAGATGTGCACGATTATAAAATCGGACATGGGCATAAGCCTGTCGGATATGGTGATACTAAAATGGTAGCAACATTAAATGATGCGGTTAGTTCTCTACCGGATTGTTGGTTTTTCATGGAACCAGCATTGGGACGTAAGTATGGCCAGGCGTTAACTAAAGTAGATGTTTTTAAGTTAGGGTTAGATGCACTAGAAGCACTGGAGGTGTACAATGATAAACGTTAGTGGGGCTACGGTGGCGATTAAACGTGCTGGTGCTGCGAATGTGCGTGTTACGCCAGTTCCAGGGCAGAGTATTACTGATGGTGATCATCAGATCGAAATTAGTGAAAATGGTATATGGTCTACTGTGGTGACCGGCATTAAAAAGCCGATTGCCGAGCAGATCGTCAGTCAAGCATTGAACCGTGTTATTTGTGGATAAACCCATGACACACAAAATCCACAACGTCAATGAATTATCAAGATATAAAACGGGAGAAGTGGCGTGGTGGGTGGTGTTGCGTCCGATTAAGGTAGCGAATTCTCAATTAGATGATAAGGATTTATGGATGATGGAACATCATCCTAAGGCTTTGTTTCTAAGAGGTCCTTGTCGCAGTGTGTGGAAGCCTCATGTCCGTCTTCCGCAATTACATCATGCTGACTTTACTATCGTAACAAACGTGTTGACTTCTCGAGTTGTGGTCGAGGAGTTTATGGTTAATGAAGTTGTCCGTAGCAATGATACTGGTGAATTTTTCTACGCTAATGTCGATAATGAGTGGATGCCTGAATCTTTCTTATTTGATTCCAAGGTGGCCGCTCGTAGAGAGAAGACGCGTATTGTTAAAATGGTTAGACATTGGGTTAGTGATAATTCATAATTTAAACACTTTTAGGTTATAATAATAGATCGCTTGTAAACAACCAGTATTTTTTACGGATTGATCAGGATATGCCCCAACAAATGGGCCATTATCTTGGCCTAATAACATAGCACCATTATTGCCGTTCCCAAGACCATAAGATGGTACGAAATTATAAAGATCATCGATGCTAGATGTGTACGGGATGATTGACTCTATGAAATAACTTGATGAGTTGCGTGCTATATCAATAAAATTTAGTGGGTTATTCGCCCTTTCATCTACAGCATTAATAACTGTATGATTATATTGACCGACGACGAGTTGCGGTTCTATTCTCGATGTACTGTACGGCGGATTCATTAGAAATAAATATTGATCGATTTCTTCTTGAGAGGCTCCGGGTAACGGTTTTGCCCTTGCTGCACCTATTACAAATGTATGATATCCTTTCTTGATGGTTCTACCATATGCGGTGATTGGTATAGCATTGCCCCAAGCTAGAATATGTTGTAAACGCAACGTTTGCCTTGAAGGAAGAAGATCTTGGAATAATGGCCCCGATGCGATAGGTTTATACGTTGTTGGGATTGATGTATATGTACTGAATACTACTCCATCGCTCAGGAATTGACTGTATCTATCTATTCCGAATTTAGAAGACAAGTATCCTCCACTGACAGCGCCGACCCATTTACTAGTGCTACTTACACTATTCAGGAGAGGTGTGAATGCGGTAGGAAGAATATTGCCTTGATTATCAGATTTGATATAATTACCATCATATCTTGGATCAACAAGGTTATATTTTAGAAAATATGGATGTATTTTTACTGTCGTGAAATCAGTACAAGTAGATATACCTTCTGCATTTAATTTAAGAAATGCTGGATTAGTATTAGGGTTTTCTAAATTTATTTTTACATATGGAATGCTGTGTTTAATAGTCCCGAAATAAGGTAGTCTCTGTAATTGGTCTTTGTTGTCTGGCCAGCCGACAAATGCGTAATTATTATTGTCACTATCATATGTGCTCGGTCTAAATACTAAGTCACCGATTGATGTTTTATTTGGAGCACATACGGCTGGTGTCGGTACCAGCGCTACTATATCGCCATCGCGATCTTTAAATATTCCGGTTATTACTCCTAGTGAATCTTGCCTCACACCGTAGTAATCCCACGGTGCTCTGCTTATACTATCTCCAGGTTTGATAATAGCCCCAAAGGTATTGCGAGGCGGATTGTTATTATATCCAGTCCAGAAATTAGGAGTTATTGTCGGTGGTTCATATGGTGTACTGTAAACTCTAATGAACGGGATAGGCAATGATGGGGCATAATTATTATCATCAAATAATTGGTTTACAACGACACCAGAAACGGGTAAATATCTAGTTGATGTTTTGGGTATTAAATAACCGCTCGTAGGTCCTAAGTCTATGTCTATAATGACTGTACCGTTACCAGGCACTGGGCCAAACGTCACTGGATAGTATAGACTATTATCGGGAGATGTTAATATGATATCTCCGTTTGTTGATCTAATCTTGTAGGATAAATTAAAATTAACATTACCTGAAGTAGCATTGCCCACGAATGATAAGTATGATAAGACAGTATAATACTCGTTAGGTTTTAACCCAGTCACCGTACATTTTAATCCCTTAGTATTATAAATTGTTAGGATATAAGGAAGATCAGACGAATTAATGTTGTAACTAGGGAAGTTGTACTCAGAATAATAATAAAGACCTTTATTTTTTAATGTTATACTTGATGGCACAATTGGTTCATAATTTGAATAAGTATAGCTGTCTATGCCTTTCAAAAAGAATGGATTGGAATTAGCTGGTCGTAGATCTGCAGTATTGGTAAGACCGTATGGTGTAATATTAGTGAATGTTATAGAGATTGAAACGTTTGGGTCAGTGATCTTTATCTTATCTGATATCTTACTAGACACAAAAGGGGCGGCACCATTCAATATAGCTGGTCGTGGATATTGCCTTATTGTTTGAGAAGTGCCTTGAGTGTAGGTGATCGAGATGTTGCTTGTGTTAACTATATTAGAAGCCATTCCGACAGAATGGTATGATAGATCTATGTTTAGATTATCGCCAACGGTTAAATTATTATATGTCTTAGTAATGGTATTGTTAGACTTATTGACAAAGAGTAGATTACGATATAAGCTGTTATAGGATGATGTGAATATCTTACTGCCTATAATTCCTCCTGACCATCCATTAACCCAATCTGTCGACGAAAGACTAAGGTTACTACTACCTCCCTTTGGTGTAAAATCGTCAAGCTGTGGCATATATATAGTACCTTTTGGATGATTTCTCAAATATATTTACAGAATAAGGAAGTGATGTATGTCGATAAGTCAATCTTATTTTGTCGAGCTCATAATTATCGATAAGCAAGAAGAGATAATAGCAATATCCACAGATAGTGTTAGTGCAGATGATTCAGTAAACCGGCTGGCGTTTAAAAATTCGACTAGGGCTATTCAATCGCCAGCGAGAGATACTCCGAAGTTTATAGCGGCCCAATTCGATAAAGTGGAGTCGCTGAGTGCTATCAGCAAGTATTCAGGAGAATCTATAAAAAACCCACATTATTATGCCGATATAAAGCAATTTAGTTTATCAAATGTTATAGACGAACGAGAAGTATACCAATCACAAGCGTTACAATGCACTAATAGCATAATACCATACCCTAATTGGATTCAAGATTCTATAAAATTTTCATTAGATCTGCGCAATGCTATATTATCTCAGTCTGTATATCCTAAAGCACCGTCAATCCCTTGGAAGACAGTGCAAGGTACAACTATAGGGCTATTAGATTCCGGTATATTATTATTAGCATATAACCCTTCAATGAGCAGTATTCCATTAGAATCGATTAAAACTAATGCCGTTTTATTTAACGGTTATTCAAACGTACTGGATTCATATAAAGATAGTCTCAGTTATTACAGCTCTGGATTGACGTCAAATACGATTGTAGTTGATATTCCTGTGACTATAGGCAAAGACTATAGTTTTATAATCGACATAGAATGGTATGTTAGTGGTGATCGAGATAAAATATTAACCACTGGTTTATACTTAAAATCGGCTAAGTTAATATATGGGGTAGAGGGTATCAAGCAGAGTCTTATAGAAATATTTAGTCAAAATGAATCTTCTAAATATATCATGACTGTAAATGTCGGTGATAAGAGCACTATCAGATTATATCTCATATCTGTATTGGGTAGGTTTTTTAAGTTAAATGATATAACATTTTGTGAGAAGCCGGAATTAGTAGAGGCTAAATGCGACGTTGGTACTACTAATCAAGTAAAGAACTCATCGTTTTTGACTGGTGTTAATAATTGGCAAGGATATGGATCTAGTGGTTATTATGATTTAACACTGTCATCTTGGTCGTCTGAACTTTATGGTGTTATTTTAGCAAAAGATGGATGCCTAGAAATAAGACAAAAAATAACAGGATTAAACAAGCAGTCATCTTTGTACTTGTCATTTGATGTTCTAAAATATGATCCAGATTATCCAGAAGCGACTTTGGAATATGGTGCTATTTATAACGTTCAGCGTAATAGTGATGGCACGTTACGATCTTCGATCCAAGTATTCAGTGGTAAACCAAAAAATGTGAAAGTATCATTACCGCCATCAAGGTTTGATGGCACTGTCGAACTATATTTTAGATTGGGTAAGGTCGGTGATAAGATAATATTGTCTAATATTTTATTATGTTCTACTAATTTATCAGCTACACAGAGCTTGCCCCAAGTATTGTCCAACGTCAATATTGGTGGTAATACATATATCCAGCCTGTGGTAAATTGTGGCACCAATTACAAGACCATATCTTATAATCCAAGCGCAGATCAGATCACAGATTGGTCCGGTGTCGTTTATAATAATGCGGAACTGTGTTACCCAATGGGGGTATTAAACAAGCTTGAAAGAACATATGATGGTTTAACTTTCGGCGACACATTTTTATTAACCATGCAAGTAATGGATGTCGGTATAGTAGTAGTCACATTAATAGTAGATGAGAAAGAGGTAGTAAGGGAATTTAATACGATAGGACTTGGCGTTGCGGAAGAACCACTATTAATGCCAGCATTATCGTCCGATAAGACGATTTTAGCGCGTGCTGGTATGGTTTTTACATCATACACTGTCCCAAAATCTGGGACGATAACCGTAAGGATTAGAGCGTATTTAGACAGTCGTGGAGCAGTAAGGATACCCGCACCGCCAGCTCCGCTGCCATATACTGATTCTAGATTCGAAAAAGTAAAAAATGGTTTATTTATAACAGGTGTAAACGATTGGTACGTGTATGAAGATCCATATCCGTCTAATTTGTGGGTATCTAAAATATTAAACAATGGTCGTACTCATGGTGGTCTGTATTTATTTAACCCAGCACCTATTTCAGGATATAGAGAGAATTATGAAATAGCTGTATATGCTACGCAGATGATAGAAGGTTTAATTCCCGGCGATTATTACATTTTCTCGTTTAGAGCTGATGCGCCTAATGTAAACGCTATTGGACGTGGCACTGTTTCTATTAGGAATGGTATGGTCGGATCGGTCAAGAATTACCCCTTATATAACAGCAGTACGGCTGACGAGAATAATAGATATAAGTCTGATCAGATCGAGATAGGGTTATCTAACACTAAATCGACAGTGTATCATGCTGCTGTATTTGGTCCGATTGATGCATCGGGTAGAGCATTCATATTTTTTAGTAATTCGACTCCTTATGAATTACGTAATAGTGCTTATGGGATGGTTATTTCTGAAGTGAGTATTATCCCATCTATTTTAGATTATAATGCTACTGCCTTTGATATTACTGATATCACAGGTGTGACTGATTTTGATCCTCTGCTTGATGGTTACCCATTTAGAATTAGAGCGTTAAGGGCTTGTACTTTTACTCCAGCTGATGCTAAGGTCTTATGCGGTGATGGGTATGATCTGATTTCATTCGATGATTTTACCACTGGGGGAGGTGGGTGGGTATTGCGTGATTATGTGACAAATCAATTGCTCACTGCAGATTATACTAATAATAAGATGAGTATTAATAAAAATCAAATGCTCGTAAAATTATATAGTTCTCTTTCTCCTAAGAAGAATTTTAAATTATCATTTGATAAATTAAATGGCAATTATTTAACTGTAAATTTATTAGCATCCGATAATACTGTTATAACTAGTAAGATGATTGCGCCTCAGGTAAGTCGGTATGAGATAATAGGCAATGTTCCTAGCGATGGTGCTATCACCGTCATGGTGTCTAATAGTAATTCTGAATATGCGCGTGTAGTGAGCGATACCAACCCACGAAAGAGCAAGGTCGATGAGACCCAGAGCGTGGCAGTCCCTACAGGAATTGGAGCACCCAGTAGTGCTTATAGAATAATCACTAATCTTATAACTGAGGTAGATTACATTTATTTCAATCCATATGTGGTACAAGAGATAGAATTTGATAATCAGTTAACTTGGATATACAATTTTGATCCTTTAAGAAGAACCATAGAGACGGTTAAAATAATTGTCGAATTGGTGATTGGTACCAAGGCTTACACGCTGATCACGTTAGATCCCAATCAAACAGTGGGATTAGATGTGAATGATGAACCCAAGAGAAACGATTTCGTACTAACTTCTAATGGGAAGGTGAAATTATACGTAAACCCCACATGTAATCCAGAATGCGTCCCATCGCATTTGACTAGTTACCCACCAGCTAATATAAATCCTTCTAATTCGAGCATTGTTCTTCCTGAATTTAGGACGGGTGATTCTGAATATTACGTGTACAGTCAGATTATGGAATCAGGACCTTGTACATTACGATTAACGAAGAGAATTATCACTTGGCCGGTATTCACAACTGAATACGGTAGAAGAACCCAAACTGGCTATAATTTAAATGATATTAATAATTTCACAACTTATAGTGACGTGACCATGAAAGGTCTGAGTATACCACAGGTTACTGACATAACCAATATAACTGCGTGCACTACTCAGATAGATGTAGTCAATACTACTAACCAAAGCGGAGCTAATATAGGTGGGGCATTGAGATCGATGCCTAGTTTTGCGACTACCATTAAATGTATATTTAAATTTAATGGCACGCCGCGTTTGCCTATCAATTTATTCAATATGTTTTTGAAAGTGACCACTAGGAGTTTATCGACGCCTTATCCTAAGACCGTCACGAACATAAAACCGAGTGGAGAGTCTCATCTTGGCGTCTCATTTGATTCTGTCTGTAATTTTTGGAAACAGAATGGTAATGGTGGTCTAATAGAGACAAATATCTTATCATATAATTTGTCTAATTTAGAGTCAATCAAGGTGAATGATTTTAAGATAGTCAAGGATAGAGTGAATTATTTGTGGTCCATCCCCACCAATAGCTCTAAAGCGACAAGTGATCAATTGATAGTAGAATTTGAATTACCAGCGATAGATGGAGTAATAGAGAGTGTCGAACCTTATTTCTTGATGAACAAAGTGAATGGACCAGCTAAGAATCGTTTTTATTTAGTATCCAAAGCGAACGCATACGATCCAGATATTAGATATCCTGGTGGGTATCTATCTACTGATGGGATAAATTGGACTAAAAGCAGTTTAAGCGCAGAATTGGTTTGGGATCGTGCCGCTACAAACGGCAGTATGATACTCATCATAGGGAAAGCATTAAATGATCAGAATGGGTTTAGTCCCACATCAAAATATTATTACAGCTACAATGGATTAGATTGGGTAGCCGGAGATTTACCTCAAGCAGGTTATGGTGGGACCATTGTATGGAGCAATGGTAAGTTCGTGTTATTCACTGGATCTCAAGGTGATGGGGCATATTACACATCAGCAGATGGCATTAGTTGGGATATTAATGTAGCGCCTAAGAAACCGACATATTACGCAGGGTATGTCGAGCCATTCCCTACAGGTTTAATGTCGATCAATAATAGAGTTATTGCTGTAGATTCTACTGAGGAGTATTTGGCATGGTCATCAGACGGTGTACAATGGAATGTGTTATTCATAGGGAAAGATATAAATGCTAGTAATCAACCAGGTTATCAAGCTTCAGTCGGTTTGACATATCATGGTGCTTATTTAAATGGGCTGTATGTAATACCTTATTATGATTATGACTGGAGCGGTGGTGTAAGTGTTGCGTATTCAAGATTGGCGGTGTTGTTGATAGACGATACTTTTACTAATGTACAACGCGTGGTAATCACTCCGATCTCTAATGCAAGTGTGCCTAACGGACCAGATTTACATAATTTTACGAATATAATTAATGTCAACAATATACTTTATTTAGGGACTAATTTAGGGATATACCGGTCAACTGATGGCCGGAATTGGGATTTTGTTAAGTTTAAGGAGAGTTGCGATGTTTATAATTTAAACTATGTAAATGGGAAGTTCGTGGCAACAGGGGCTTTTAACACATTTACAGCCACTTCTGACGATGGAATCAATTGGACCATTAATAAGGAAACAGGTTTAAAGAATGGTCAAATGTTTATAAATTCATTGTCAATACCTGGACAAAAGGCTAGCGTTATATCAGTGTGTACTCCAGATCCGGCAACATCATTGGATATAGGGATAGAATACATCTTAAATGACAAGAAAAAACAATTTAGTCAGACGGTGCAAATTAAAGACATTTATTCTCAAGAGGAGGAGATCGAGAATTGGGACACAATGTCGGCCACTGGTAACGGTGTTGGTAGTAAGATAGCTCAGTGGGTTTCAGCTAGCTTTATATTAGACAGTTTAGGCGGCAATGGCATAGATCAAATAACTGCGCCTATTATATCCAATCACACTGGCACAGCTAAATTAAACATCAGACTATCACCAGTCAATGAATGCGCATGACAGAGGACTAGCAAATGGCAGACATACCAGCTGGTATCAAAATGATCGGTAATGGCACTTATTTTTTGCCATGTGATGCAGATATAGTGGTGACGGAAAAGCAAAAAGGTGCTTTGAATAATTCAATACAGTTGATTTATTTACCAAACCCTTCTGGTGGGACATGGACTCTGTCTCTTACAGTTTTAGACAATCCCGAACAATCTTTCACATTTAATTGGAACGCTACTGCTACTGATATTTACGAACAGTTATCAACATTAACCGGAGCAGATAATGTGTCTGTGATTGGGACCGGAAAAGCTTTAGATCCATTTACGATAGAGTTTATAGGTCAATTAGCTGGAACTGATATAAGCCCAATGGTAGCAGACGGCTCTTTGTTGACTGGAGCACCATACTCTGCGGTAGAGAAGATCACAACTGGTACTAAGAATGAACGGCAAACCATCACAATGTCAGATAATAATTTAGAGCCATTGGTCATAAAATTTGGAGGGACGGTTAATCCACAGTACACTATACCAATTGAATATAACGCTTCACTAAATCAACGGCAAGCAGCTATCCAGGCTCTGTCAAATGTCGGTGCTAATAATGTATTAGTAACTGGTGGGACCACCGACCGCGATGTAGCTTATACTGGTACCATCCATATAGATTTCGTAGGATCATTTGCGGGCCAAAATGTGGCTCAAGTTGAGCTGTTTAAATCTAATCAGTCTACACCAGCATCGGCATATGTCGTAGTAACAGATTGGCAAGGCGGAGAAGGGGTAAATGATAAGCAATTGATAAAGCTAACAGCTGGCGCTGGTACGTTCACTTTAACGGTTTACAAACCGAATGATGATACCATTACTGCTACTACTGGGCAGATCGCTTATAATGCCACAGCTGTGGCTTTGAAAGCAGCAATATTAGAAGTTGCAACATTTTTAACTTCAACTGACTTGACTGTCGAGTCGATTGTAGACGCTTCAAATCCGACGTTGATAGCTTGGCGCTTGGAATTCGGCGGACAGTATTCTGGTTTACCAACCAAGCAGATGACTATCGATGGATCGAGTTTAGAAGGTGGCTCGATAATAATTGATCAAGCTTCTATTGGAGCTTCTGTGTCTGAAAGACAATTGATAACTATCACTAAAGCTAATGCTGGATATTATCGATTATCTGTAACATATAAGGGAGAGACTCGAATAACAGAGCGTATTAGATACAAAGCCACAGCTCCATCAATAGCATTGTCGCTTTATAAGATCCCGTTTTTGAATTCATCGGTCGTACGCGTGTTTGACCAGATGAGCGGCGTGACAGACAAGGATGTTACCTATAGGTATATGATTGTTTTTAGTCCGTTATTCGGAGATGTGTCGGATATCGTACCTATTTTCAGAGGTACTCTATTATGTAATCCGATAGTGATGCCATTCGTACCGTCTGGTCCTTATCCTTATACTCCAGCAACAATTGGCGAATCAGAAGATTTGAGTTGTCAGTCTGGACCATTATTCACTAGACCTGGTCCTGGTAGCGAGCCGATAGCCACTGTCATATGCCCCCTTCCTGAGTCGGCCAATAAGGCTACTAATATAGTCTATCAGCGTGACTTGGTTTCGCCGGCGCAGAAGAAGACCGATGCGAATGGGAATTCTACTATTCTCACCATAAGAGACATAGTATTGATGAAGGGGAAAGATCCCAGACTACACACTCCATATTTACGAGATTTTGCCACTAATCGACTGGTGGAGACGAGTTATTCTAGGGTACTAGAAATAGGCATGAGTGTGGTGGTGATCGCTAAGCCGCTGACTACGTCTGGTAATTTGAATCGCATATCTAACCACTTGAGTACTTCCAAGGAAATATTACCTAGCAGATATGTTGTGGCACCGGTAGTAAAATAGGAGACTACATCAATGGCTATGTCAGAAATCAAGATCTATAGATCTTATCCAGTTATTAATGGTTTCGTACAATTGCCATTGAATCGAACATTAGTGAAAAGCGGTTTATCAGGCGTGCAATTATATAAGACAGTAGATGATGTATTAACAGCAATTGCTAACACTGAGGAAAAGGAATTATCCCTTGGTAGTGGGAGGAATACAGGAGCTGGATTTGGCGTTCAGTCTTTTGTTGAACTACCAGGAGTAGCTGCTGACGCATGGTATGCTTCAGACCCGTCAGACACGATAGTATAATAATGGATGATAAAAGCAACGGCACCTTTCGTTTTATATGCTGATTGTGAAGTCACTTATAAGGGCCGCGCCAGGTCTATATTACAAAGAGGCAAATATCTAATCATCCACAAGGGTGATGGGTGTTTGCTCATACACAATGGTTATAAAAGCTTACCTCAGAACTACCAAGGGCCAGGCGCATCGATGGTTATAAATGGTCTCGAGTTAACTTCGACCAGAAAAAAGGAAACCATAAATATCGCCATTCATGACATTATCATGTATCAAGAGTTAGACGAATGGTCAAACAATCTAGTGATGGTCAGTGACACAGAGAAGGATTTGGTGACTAAAATAAGAGCTAATTGGAAAGAAATAGTAGGTGTATCTGTGGTATCGATCACATCAGAATTCGCTACATCAAATGGCCCTATAGATTTAGTCGGAATAGATGCAGATGGCCGTCATTATATAGTAGAAATTAAGAGAGGAGTGGCGTCATTAAACAATGCGTCGCAGTTAAATCGTTATTATGAATATTTTGTAGCAAATAAAATATCAGCGAGTGCTTTCTTGGCTTCTCCTAAGATAAGCAAGAATGCATTGAAATATTTAGAAGACCATGGATACAAATGGATTAAGGTAGAATTTGATGCATGATATTGTCTGCTAATGTACGTTCGTATATAATAATAACATGCTGCAACTATTGATTAGCAAATTCATTCGCAAGTTACCAAAAGGTGAAGAATATCGTGATAGATTAAAGAGAGAGTTAATCTTAATTAGAGATAGGAATTTCATACAAGTATTCATGCAAGTTAAGGAAATATTAGATCTGACTGCAGATATTCCACATGTAACAAGAGGCTCTGCTGGTAGTTCATTGATTTGTTATCTATTAGGTATCACAGACATAGATCCTATATTTTACAATATTTCGCTTGCTAGATTCATGCATGAAGATCGCGCGGATAATCCTGATATAGACATAGACTTCCCTTATAATAAGCGCGCTGAAGTGTTCGAGCGGATTTACAAGCACTTTGGTAAGCACAGAGTCGCAAGAATATCTAACCATTTATTCTTCCGAGAGAAATCAGCGATCAGAGAAGCTGTAAGAATGTGCGGCTATAAAAAACGATATAGCAAGCATCTAGACATAGAAGAAGTCCTTGGGGCTGAAAAAGTCAATGAGGTGATAAAGACCGCCACTACTCTAATGGAGACGTTCAGAGGCTATTCTTTACATTGTGGTGGAATCGTGATATTCGATGACAAAATACCGGACAAATGGATACTAAAAGATAATCAAATCAAATTGAACAAGGATGATGTAGAAAAGAAAGGCCTCATCAAGATAGACATTTTGTCTAATAGGGCATTAGCACAATTGAATGACCTTGATAATCGTCGATTAACTGAATATCCAGAAGAAGATGCTGTTACAAGTCAATTGTTGTCAGAAGGTAACAATATGGGCATTACCATAGCCGAGTCACCGGCTATGCGGAAAATATTCACATCGATGAAGCCTAAAAGTCGTATGGATGTAGCTTTCGCTTTGGCCTTATTGAGACCAGCTGCCGCTGCTGAGGGCAATAAAGACAAGATATTAAATGGCCATGATCCAGTTCTCGTCTTTGACGATGATGCAATAGACAAATTCCAACAGTTATTGAATTGTTCAGAATCTGAAGCCGACAATTATCGTAGGGCTTTTGCTAAGAAGAAGACTGACAAGATCGAGGAATTACTGTCTCTGTTATCGACGGAAGATGACCGAAAGCTGGTTCATGATAACTTCAGAAGGTTGAGCTTATATTCATTTTGCAAGAGCCATGCGATATCTTATGGTCAGTTAGTGTGGGCCTTGGCTTATCAGAAGGCTAGGAGACCAAAGGAATTTTGGCTAACTGCTCTTAATCATTGTGAGTCGATGTATCAAAAATGGGTGTTCTTCAGGCATGCCGTAGCAGCGGGTCTAACCATCACTCTTGGTCAAGGACCATGGAAATTAGATGGGGACCAAGTAATTGGCGAAAAGCCTTGCTTATCATATGGCCAGGTCAATGATTATTACAAACATGGATATTGGGTCACAAAGGAATTTATCCATGGTTGTTATTACGAAGAGGACGAGCTGGATGGAATCGTTTATGTGAGATTTCGTGGTTTGGTAGCGACTTTTAGACGGTATACAGGTCAGCGCAAGGATTCAGAAAAATCATATAAAGTCACTTTTGTGACGATCGGCTATGATAATGATAAGATGCTTGATCTGATTTTATATGGAAGGCCGCAAGTAGGTCGATACAATATAGTAGAAGGTAGTGGTATTAAGCGCACTTGGTGCAATACATCACATATTCAAGTACAGAAGTATCAGTTGTCGAATCCATAGTATTAAATAACATGAATGATAGATTTCACGATCTTATATGCTAAAGACAGCGTAATGGCGTTTAGAATAAACGCTCAATTATATTTTATAAAGCTAGAACCACATGTGCCGACCATATATGACAATACAGTTAAGCCTCTGATTATTCCTAACATTGATTCTTGGATACAAGCCAAGACTCATCAACGATATTCACTTTCTTTGTTAAAAGAATTGTGCCACGCATTTGAATCCGGTATTAATGCTGCATTTACTAAGGCAGACGTATTAACCATTGCTGAATACTCAGCGCATATGGTATTAGAAGAATTATTGCATCGTGGTATGATATATGATTACGCAATTTCTTATTGGATCGAAGTATTAGGGTCTGACAAGATAGAAGAATATTTAAAAATCATAGCATCGAAGCTTGATTACGTCGTTAGTAGGATGGGTAAGCGAAAGCTAGTGCGAGAATTGAACCGGATTCGTCACATCAGTTTTTTACGTCAGATCAACTCACAATTCATATGTGAAAAATTGTTAGAGAAATTAGACGCAAAGATTGAGGCACCACACTATCCAGAAACCGCCAAATTAGACAATAAGATAAAATTAAACGCAAGAAATGAGGTGATAAAATTGATAAAAAAGGAATTTAGTACTGTGCCCGATGACGTAATAGAAGTGGTAAACGGCATTTTAAATGTAAAATAGGCGCAGTCTTGCTGTGTATTCTATTAAGTGTCTTTGATCTAATGATGGTGCAAAAAATGGAAGACAATCAATATACTCCGGAGATGTATTCCGGACCTTCTCAATTTGTCCATTTACATTCACACACTGTTTTTAGTGCTCTAGATGGCGTAGCGTCTCCGGAGCAATACGCTGAACAATGCTATAAGCGCGGTTATCCAGCTATGAGCGCCACAGAGCATGGCCACATGGCATCAGTACCAGATATGTATCTTGCATTTAAAAAGTACAAGCTTAAGTATATCCCAGGATGTGAAATATATTTTAACGATTTTGAACCACAACGGCAAGAATTGGTGAATGCAGGAGTTAAGATCAGATCGCCAGAGTGGCGGCAAGAGAATATAGAGCTTGCGCAGCGCATTACTAGAAATCGGCATTTGACAGTACTATGTAAGAACGACGTAGGATTTCACAATTTAATAAAGTTAACCACACAAGCTTATGATACCGGCTTGTTTGGGATGGGAAGAACGCAATATAATCGCATTTGGTTTGATAAGCTATGTGAGTTTAAAGAAGGGTTAATAGTATTGTCTGGATGCTTAAACGGCCCTGTTGCATTCGAATTACGAAATAAGCAAATCAAGGATAGAGAAGGCAACGTCGTTAGAGACGTGCCATTAAAGGAACGTGTAACAAAGGCAGTAGCCTACATTAAAAAATTTAAGGCTATCTTCGGAGAGGATTATTTCATCGAATTGCAGATGCCTGGTGTTCTTGAAGACGAAGAAATCTTCAGGATGCTGGTGAAACTTGCGGATGAGTACAAGATAAAGACCATATTAGCCAACGATTGTCATTATTTAAATCGAGAAGACTTTATTCTTCAAAAGGTGATGATGGCAATAGAACAAGAGACTACAGTTGATTCTCCTGATTTGTTTCACGTTAATAGTGATGAACAATATATGAAGACTCGAGGAGAACTATGGGCGCGATTTAAAAACAATGCTTATTCCAAAGGTATAGATGATGGCGCATTTGAAGCTATGTGTGATAATTCTCTGTTGATCGCTGAAAGATGCCAGCCGTTAGATGTTGATATGTCGCCTAAGATCCCTGAAATAAAGAATGCTGATGACGAATTGAGAATGTTAGTGGCACAGAGATTAAAGGCTCTAGGCCTTGATAAAATTGATAAGAAATTTATAATTGATGGCCGTGAAGTGACATATGTAGAGCAAGCGAAAATAGAACTAAGACGATTTATCGACAAGGGATTTGCTAGTTACTTTCTCATCACAAGAGATTTGGTGCAATATGGCAAATCTAGAGCTTGGACGTTTAGCCCACGCGGATCTGCTGGTGGTTCTTTGGTCTGCTATTTGTTAGGTATACACGTCATAGATCCAATGTTATGGACTTTGTCATTTGATCGATTCTTGTCTCCGAGCAGAGGCGGATACATGTTAAATGTTTCAATGCCGTCCGAGAGTTAAATAACGATAGGCATGATGAAAGAGGATGATATGGATAAGACGACGCAAAGTGTTTTTGATGAGTTAAAGCATTCTATAAGAACCCATTTATTAATAATGGCCGGTCCGACACAACAATTGTGCTCATTCATGATCAAGCTAATTGATTTCATGGAGGACTCAGATTCTGAGCGTAAGCGACAAGAAATGGCTACGTTGAGTTATAACATAATTGAAGGCTTGGCTCTATATGTCCAAAGAAGTATGGATGAGCGAGCAGAAAAAGCCAAAACAACCGGCCATCCGTTTCCTCCAAACGTGCAACAAGCTTCAGATGATATCTTAGTGATAGTTGGTAAGACGAGGAGTTTAGATGATAAGATAAGTGCTAAGTATGTGGTGTTGAAAACGATGAGTCAGGCTCTAAAAGCCTTAAGCACTTATACTAAGGCTCAATATCCTCAGTTTACTGATGCTTCTGGTAATATTTTATGAGGATTGATATATATTGCGTAAAAGAGATATTAAATTTAGGCGAACCAATGCAAATGGCGGCATGCGCCATACGTTTGGTAGCTTCAGATGGATCTAGCCGCATAGAGCGGAAGATGGCGTTTGCTCTCGGTAATTCTACCCCGATGAGAGCATCTATTCAAATGTTACGATTAGTATTGGCGTCAGTGCAGCCATCTTATAGACATTGTGAAGTGCTTATACATAATGACGAAGAATTAACATATAATCTATTATGCAAGATAGCAAAGCGTTATCAGTTTGATTATGATGAATTGTTTGTCAAGGAGCTACGATTAGTGGCAGATACTTTCAAGAATTTATACGTCATGTCTACTGACAAGTCCGAGTTAGCTGAGATGTATTCAATGGCTAGGGAATGTGCGGCTACACAGAAGAATGTCGATATTAATGGATAGTTAGATGAATACGATCGATAAACTCAGATCTATTAAGCATGGTAAATCAGCTAAAGTAGGCAATAAGATCGTTATTAGAATAGGCGATGATGAATACAAGATTGGCGAAGAATATTATACTCTCAATGAGGCTGTGCCACACTTAGCAGATGCGGTAATATCTAATGATCACCATTATGATAGGCTTGCCTTCATGGTCGTTATGCCGACCGGCGGCATCATGTCTTATCACAAGTGCCGATCTAAGCAAGAACACAATAGATTATTAGAATATGCAAAGCAGAAATCATGCTATTTATATTACGCAGATTTGAAAAGAGGTAAGGACGGATCAGAGTTAATACAATTTCCAATGGTGGTTGATTGGGCTTCTGTGCCAGATGTAGAAACCCACGAGTCGACGGCAAAAGAAGCATTAGAATGTAAAAGGTGCAAAATGAAGTTTAAGAGTCGCTCTGGATATACTTTGCATATGAAATCTAAACATTGATGTGTTATTAACATATGAACATAAACACTTGGGATGATGTCGCAGCGCAAGCTGTTGAACTATTGCGTCAAAGGGAACTGCCTCCAATTTACTTGGAGCGTCTGAAGTTTGAGTTAGCCGAGATCGATAAGCAAGGTGCTAATGCTTATTGGATTGGGTTGGTTAACTCTAATAAAAAATTCAAGACAAACCCTAACATGCTTGTGTTGCCATGGATTCTTGGCATGGTTGACCAAGATCCGATTGCGAATAGAAAAGACCCTATATTGTGCACTACACAGGCCTCTAAACTGAAAGAATATCGGGAGAAACATGGATCGATACCATCAGATATTTTAAAAGATCAAGATATGCCCGATATCGATCTTGATTGCTTGCCAGAAGCACGTGATCCGATTAAAGAATATGCTATGGAGAAATATGGGGTCGGGCTGAACGATGATGGCTATGGGCCAGTGTGTAGTGTGGGCACATGGCAGACATACAAGTTTAAGTCTGCCATTATGGATGTGTCGAGGGCGCTGAATGCGGTAGACCAAAGTGAAGTCTATGAACTTACTACTAAATTGCCAGAAGATGTCGACAACTTGAAAGATGGCGGCTTTGCGGCATGTAAGGCTAGAGTCATTGATAATCAGACCAAAGCTGAACGAGAATGCGGTAACGTACACAATTTGGTCGAATGTCCTTCTTGTGGATCATCGGATACTGAAACGCCAACATTAGGTAAGTTAATATCTGAATTTGATAATTTGGCTGCGTTTGCCAAAAAGTATCCAATCGTCATCGAATACGCTGTCAAATTAGTAGGTCGCGTTAGAAATATGGGAATGCACGCCGGTGCCCTCATTATCGCCGACCGTAGTTTATATGGCAATATCCCAATGGCCAAGAATAGTGGTCGTGGATACTGGGTGTCAATGTGGACTGAAGGAAGAAACACGCAGTTGTCCAAGTTTGGGTATTGCAAGTGGGATGTGTTAGGATTAAAGACGCTCGAATATATCTTTAGGTGTAGTAAATTAATCGAACAGAACCGCGGTATCTCGTTTGGAGAAAATGCCGAAGGTTGGAACGATATCGATCCAACTAAAAATCGAGCTGGTCATTATTTTGATGGTGAAGGTAACAAATGTTACATTCCATTGGATGACGAGAATGCATTGCGATTGGCCAACGAGCAAAAGACTGATGCTATTTTCCAATTTGACACTGATCTGGCTAAAAGCATTTTAAGCCACGGTGTAAAAAATTTCAACGACTTGATGCTCCTAAACGCTATGGGCCACCCAGGACCAATGGCATCTATACCAGAAGCTGTCACTAATCGTGATGATCATCATAAAAGGTGGAAGTTAAAGTTACATCCTCAAATATTGGAGGTCTTAGAGGACACGTACGGTGTTATCGTTTATCAAGAGCAACTACAGACGATGTGGCAACGCCTTGCGGGGTTTACTGCGCCTGAAGCTCAAGAAGCGCGTAAAGCTGTGGCCAAAAAGTGGACTCATAAATTAAAACCTATAAGACAGAAATGGATAGAGGGATCGTCAGCAGTATTGGGACCAGCTGCTGCAGAAGAATGGTGGTCCAAGATGGAGACATTCGGAAGATATGCATTCAATAGATGTTTAAGCAAAGACACAATGCTGAAGGATGCTATCACTGGTAAAACACAGACTATCGAAGAATGGAAAGACTCATCAACTTTACCAATAATGTTATCGTATGGTGACAGTGGTGTCTGTTATGACGAATGTGTTGCCATTCATGATACTGGGATGCAAGAGATATTCGAAATACAGTTTGATAACGGTCAAATAGAGAGGGTCACTCTAAATCATAAATTCTTATGTGAAGATGGTGAGTACCATGAAGTAAGAGAGATTATTGATAAAGGTCTGGAAATAAAAGAGATAAAGACAGATAACTCACTATGACAGTTAAGTCATTTTGTGGAAAATTTAACATGTTACCATGGACTACATATGAAATATACATTCAAAATACCTGGTCCTAGGGGAATGAGTGCTAGTGCAATAACTCCACAATATATTCCACTACCTTCAGAAAACATAAGAGATTTAATCTTACATGCTTTAATCGCTAGAATAGCTTATACTGATAATAGCACGGAAGAGTTTTTAATTAAGTTAGAAGATGACCACACGTTAGAAGTAAACATCTCTAGAGAGAAGCTGGATCAGCTTATAGGTCAGATAGTAGTCGGCCCTAAAGTACAAGATTTTATAGATTGGTTGACCGGTAGTAGAATATCAAATTTAGAAGATCAATTAGCAGATATCCAACGCGCATCTAAAACAAAGTATGGTATCGTAAAAATAGGTGACGGAATCGATGTTTTTGATGGCGTGATTAGCCTATCAGATGCTGGTGGGTGGGAGACTATAGTTACTGCAGTCGATTATACGATAGTTAACAATCCGACACATGTAATTTGTACCGATTCTGTGAATGTGACCTTGCCTAGTAGTCCGACTGGTGGGTACCGCTCTGTTATAAAGAATGCCACCTCAGATAAGACTGTGAATATCATCGGCACATTAGATGGCAATGTCAATCCGTCATTGGATTTTTATGAAGCTGTGTCACTTGTGTACAATGGCACAGACTGGAGCATAATATGAGTTATTTGCTAAGAGGTAGTGTCACAGTCACAAATGAGGTAGAGGTAAAGAACGACTTAAACAATCCTCTGCGCGTTACCATTGAGAATGGCCCCACTTCACCAGCATTAGTAGAAATTACTAATCCCAGTGAATTTAGTGGTAATGTAGTAGCAAGCTTTGCGCAAGGTGCTACAGATGCCTTCGGTCGTCTGCGTGTTAGTAACCCCTTCACTTTATTTGAGAGCCAACATCGATACGTCGAGAACGATAAATGGGACACAAGTACCACATCTGGTGGGTCAAAGAGCCTAGACGCTAATGCTAGTCTAGTCAATATGAATGTGAATACGGCATCTGGCGCTCAAGTCATAAGAGAGACAAAACGAGTAATGCCTTATCAACCAGGTAAGTCATTACTAATATATTCTACATTTACCATGAACTCTCCAAAGACGAACTTGCGCCAGAGAGTAGGGTATTTTACTACTGGCAATGGGATTTATTTTGAGGTGGTTGATAATACTGTAAACTTCGTGTTGCGTAGTACTTCTAGTGGTGTATTGTCTGAGACGAGAGTGTCTCAAGCATCATGGAGTGTTGATAAGCTAAATGGTAATGGTCCTAGTGGAATCACACTTACCAATTTTAGTTATTCTCTTATTTTGTTTATTGATATTGAGTGGTTAGGTGTAGGAGATGTAAGAATCGGATTTGTTTTAAATGGTTCATATGTCCATTGCCATACTTTTGAACATACACCGGCTGGTGTATCTCCGATCACGGGAACATATATGACTACTGCATGCTTACCTTTGCGATATGAGATCACTAACACTGGTGTGACAGCATCTAGTAGCACATTAAAGCAGATTTGTAGTTCTGTAATTTCAGAGGCTGGATATGAAGGGTTTACTAGGCGATATAATGTGACGATGGATACTACTCCAAGGAGGCTTACTACTTCCGATACATATTACCCAATTATATCAATAAGAATGGCTTCGACGCGGTTGGACAGTATTATTGTCCCATCTAATATCAGTGCTTTGGTTCTCAGTAACCAAATAGCTGTTTACCGTATATTATTAAATGCTACCCTCACTAGTCCGAGTTGGGTAACGCATTATAATGGAAATGTTGAATACGATATCAGTGCTACTGGTTATACTGGCGGCACTGATATAATCGGAGGATATGTGCAGTCGCAAGGTTTGCTTACAGTAAGTTCGGTCAATGATTTTAACTTCCAGTTAGGAAGGACTATTGCAGGTGTAAGTGATGTTTTAACACTGGTCATGGCTAGTAATTCAAGTAATGTTGATGTCTTGGCTGATCTTTCATGGTTTGAAATCATATAAACTACTATGCAGCATGTGCCATGTATTAGATTATTTAATTGTGTTTGAGGTGCTTATGAAGATCGTGTCATGTAAGTCGTTAGGAGTACAACAAACATATTCGCCAGAGATGAGATCTTCGCAGCATAATTATAAAACTGCGCATTCTAATGCGATTCATAGAAACTCACACTCAGTCGCATATTGCTTAATGGCATATAGATGTTTGTGGTTAAAGGCACATTTTGCGCCAGAATTTTGGGCTGCTGTTATGAGTGACTGCCACCCAGATAAATTAGTGCGATATATGAGTGTCGCTAGAGCTGAAGACTGGAAGCCCACTGAGATCACTTATTCAGGAAAATACAAGCCAGCTAAATGGGCAGAAGGTGTCAAGTTCGGAACGATAAACATTAATAATCTGACCGTAAATTATACCGTGACAGGTGATGTAGTTAACCAAGGCATGATAGGCATCAAAAAAGTGGGAGAGAAAGCTGCAGAGCTATTTGCGGGTGTTGGTGATTATAAGAATATTGATGAATTTGTAGAAAGTGGCCCTGGGAAGAAGAACAAGATTGCATTAGAACGTTTCATTAAATTAGGTGCGTTTTCTTCGTTTACTGGCCATGAAAATGCTAAGGCTTTGTGGATGTATTATCAGTATGCTTATTGCTCAGGCAATACGGCTTTAAAGAAAGAAATCAGAGAGGCATTGCTATTGGCCGAAGGATGGGATGAGAAGACTATATTAGCAGAAAGGCTACGCCAATCATCAGAATTTAAGAAGGCGTTCCCTAAGAAGAAAGTGCCAGCTAAAATCCTGAATTGGAATCCGAAACCGGATGATAGTCGTGACCGTATTATGGCGTTGTATAAAGAAGACTTCACATTATCAGATAAGTTAGAATTCCAAAAGGAGTTTTTAGGATATTATCTTGATTCTCCATTGGATTTATTCCATCTTAAGGGCGACAGCACTATCAAACATGCAAAGGCTTATGCCGAGGAATATGATGAGGTGTCTTTAGAAGTCATGATATTGGAGACAGCCCTCTTGAATACCAAGCCAAAAGAAGGGAAAGAGTCGACGCAATATTTGAAGCTTACTGTGACAGATGGTATTCAAAGAGCTTCAGTATTTGTGTGGGGCAATGAACTTGGGCGTCAAGACCCAGAAGTCATTCAAGCCGGTGTCGGTGTCCGCATGCGAGTTTCGTACGATAAAATGAGAAATTCTTTCACAATGTGTAGGAATTCGAACATTGTAAGGCTAAGGCAGAAGAAGTAGCGATGCAATTATCCAACCGTTCGGGTATAGCATGTGACCAGTGTGGTCTAGTATGTCAGACTGACTTCGAATATTATTCTGCAGATTTCAAATTGATCAATGTCTTTAATAATCGAATGCCATCTTTGGCTTCGATGTTAAATGCAAAAACTACGCATTCTTTAGATTTATGCCCATCTTGTTATAATGTATTAAAGAAGAAGATAGTAGAAAATTATGCATCGATCATGAATAAACCAAAAACAGTTATATGTGAACTTACCGGAGCAGCATTAAGTGGTACGTTCGATTGCTATTATGGAATAATCGCAGAAGTGTCAGTAAG
>JACCDP010998302.1_pt1 | contig 25451 bp, 25 predicted proteins | sample 7445841 | NCBI WGS metagenome assembly JACCDP01 (sample SAMN15323441, study PRJNA562643) | freshwater metagenome | isolation source: river surface water | place: USA:Blue River Watershed | collected 2017-08-17 | reverse complement strand
GAGGTAGTGCTTGAAAATCTCTGTTCATAATTTTTATTTTCAACCGCATCAGAAATTCTCAGTAATTCGGAAAAAGACTTTTTTAATTGTAAATAAACTATAAATCCAAGGCTAAGAGATGCAAATATAGAAATCAAAAAAGAGACCAAAAAAAGATTATTTAAGAATGATTCTAATTTATTTGTGGGGAGTTCCAACCCACCTTTTGAAATAGAAAAATGAAGAAAGAAGTAATTTCCAATACCAAACAAACTTCCAGTTGCGAAAATTATAAAGCTCATTCCTTTAATAATTGAATTTTTCATAATAATTTTTGTTGGATCATCACAATATTTATAGATTTTTTCATTCTATAAATAAATCTAACTTTGCAAGAATAAATTTATAAATTTAATGAGAATAATAAAAATTATTTCAATTTACAGAATAGCTAAACTTTAATTTGTCTGAGATATTACCTGCTCGATCTACGGCAGTTGCTTCTAGAATATGGGTACCTGTGTTCTTGAATTTTTCAGGGGAAAATACTTCCCACAGATAGGCTTCAGGATCAAAATCTAAAAGAACAGGTTCTCCATCTATAGTTGCGGTGATTCCTTTTTCTCCAACTCCACTGCCTGTATCTTTTGCTCTGAGATACAGTTTAAAATCCTTGGTATCAAAAATATGACCATTTGAATATTTGAAGACTTTTATAGAAGGTTTAGATTCATCTTGCAGAATAGCGAAGTTACCAGTACTTTTAAGGTGGATTTTATAAAAGTTATTCGAAGAATCATAATAGGCAGATTGGTAATATCTCAATATTTTCCCTTTTTCAGTTATACCATAAAGACCAAGTTTATCTGGATTCATTTCTTTACCGATTCCATATCGAAATAATAGATCATATCCCTGGTTGAATTCCCTATAATCTGGTTTTATTCCATAAATGGGAGTTACTTGTGTGATTCCAGTTTCATTAAGTTGTAAAACTGTTTTTTCAATAGAAAAAAATTCATCACTAAAAACACTGTTTTCACCAAAAGAAATTTCAATTGCTCTATCTTCTGAGGAAAGAATTGTTTTTGTTTTGGGAGTGATGTTGTATATTTTGGGAACGTTGACAATGGGATAGTCAGTTAAATCAGATTGTAGTGTTAAATTGATTTTAGCAATTTTTCCATTCAGCCCTTCTAGTAAAACTTCAAAAGAATTCGAGGCTTCTTTTTTTAAATCAACTTGTTGGAGGATACCTGCATTTCTCTCTTTTTTTGAAAATACATCTATGCTATCTGATTCTCGATTATATAAAATATATCGAAATGGTTTTCCACTCATTGTGCTTTTGTAATTATCAAATACAAAACAAGATCTTGCCATCTGTGTGCTTTTTATCTTTGAAAAATCTATAGATTGTATCTCGGTATCATTTAAAAAAGTTGTAATTTTTTGAAATCCAATTCTATTTGTTCTTCCACTTGCTTCATAGCCTGAAAGGTAGATTCCTATTTGGCCTTTAATTGAGATAGGTCTATTGGTCTTATTTATGAAAGACTGCCCTTGTTTGTTAAATTGTATATGGTGGGATTGGTTCTTTCCTTCAATAAATGACTCTGGGTTTAAGGGGTACAATTCCAATTCATTTACATGGATTTCTCCTTGGAAATCATGTGCTGGCAAGTACATTGCTGGATTATAATAAATATCATCTTTAAAAAGCTCTACATGAAGATGAGCAGGACCTATACCTGTACTACCTGAATAGCCTATCACCTCACCTGCTTCAATATAAATTTCTTCTTCTTTGTTAAGGGCTCTATCAAAGTCTTCTCGAAGTTTAAATTTATTTTTAAGTTCATCAGGGAGATTGTTTAGAACCTTATCTGCATATTTATCCATGTGACCATATCTACTTTTAAATCCATCTTTTTGTAGAATGGTAATTGAATTTCCTATAGAATAACGAAGACTTTGGAGTTTTACAATTTTACCTGATTGCATTGCAACAATAGGAACTCCTATTCTACCTTCAGTTGCAAAATCTAAACCATGATGAAAGTAAAACATTCGAAATTCTGCAAAGCTACCAGTGATTAATTTAGATCCTTGAACAGGCCAAGTGTACAAAGGAACTTCTGTGGAAATGGGAATGACAAAAAAATTAAAAAGAAATATTATTTTAGTTAGAAAAAAAAATGAGGTTGAAGTTTTCAGATATGATCTCCTACCAAATTAATCGTCAATTGTAAGAATTTTGTGAACATAGTTAAGTTCTATTAAATTTTGAAAAGTATTGGACGGGATTTCCCAGTTTTGACACCTTCGATTCTAGTACAAGAATCATTATAAAATCATCTTTTTTTAGGAGAAATATTTCGTATATGAAATCTGTCCGTGAGCCAAAAATTAATATATTTAAAAAGTCTAATCCTCTGTTATGCAAAGTCTTACAAAATACTCTCCTCACTCCAAAGCCAGGGGAGGGGAAGCGTCCTGCAAAAGAGGGTCGTGCGGAGATTCACCGAATTATTTTACAGATAGATCATACTAAGTATCCTTATGTAATCGGTCAGAGTGCTGGTGTTATTCCTCCCGGCCAAGACCCAGAAAAAGTAGCAAAAGGTTCAGAAAATACTGGTTACACTGTTCGATTGTACTCAATATCTAGTCCATCTTATTCTCTAGGAATGAAAGAAGATACAATAGAATTCATAATTAAAAGAGATTTTGCATACGACCCAGAAGGAAATGTACTGCATAAAGGTGTTGCATCTAATTATATGTGTGATCTAAAAGAAGGTGAAGAAGTACATGTCACTGGTCCTTCAGGAAAGAATTTTTTACTTCCTTCTGAAGATTTTTCAGGTGATATATTTTTCTGTGCGACAGGAACGGGGATAGCACCTTTTTATGGTATGACAATAGAATTATTAGAGCATAAATTAATTAATTTTTCAGGAAATATATATTTGATCTACGGGGCTCCTTATTCTGATGAAATTGTACTACGATCTGAATTTATAGAATTAGAAAAAAAATATAATAACTTTCATTTTATTACCGCTATCAGTCGCGAAGAAAAAAATCCTTTTGATGGAGGTAAACTTTATATTCATCACAGAGTATTAGGTTTAAAAGATACGATTAAAGATTCTTTTTCTAAGGGAGCTAAAATGTATATATGTGGAGGTCCTAAAGGTATGGAAAAGGGAGTAATAGAGGCATTACAAACAATTCTTGGTAGTACCTTGCCACTTGATGAATTTGAAAAAGAATTAGAAAATAAAAAACAACTATATGTGGAGACATACTAATGGAAGAAGAAGTTTTAAGATTAGAGAGAGCTAAAGGGGAATGTTTGCGTGTTATGATAAGTGAATATAAAGGTAAAAAACTTTTAAATATTAGAATTTGGTACACAGATAAAGAAGGTGAACTCAAACCTACTCAAAAAGGTATCACTCTTGCTCCTGAAGATTATGAAGCTTTTAAAAAAGGTATAGAAGAAGCAGGATCAAGGTTTTAATTATGAAATTAGAATTAACTAAAGACCAATATCTATCCCTACTAAAGGCACTTTCAGTTGCATCATGGGTGTCGTCCGCAGTGATTGATTCTGAAGAAGATGTAGAAGTAGATTTTGAGCCATTAGAACAATATGTTATGAGCAAACACAGTGACTTTGGAGTGGTTGATGGAGAAGAAGTTTTTTTCGACAATGATACAAACCTCTACTTTCCAACTCAAGATTTTGAAGATGAAATAATGCCAGTCATTGATTTGTTTGAAGATACTTCTTTTTGGGAAGAGCTGACACACAGGTTAGCAAGAAGGGATCTACTAGAAAAGCATGGAGAAAAAGTTATAGAAGAGATGGATCCATTAGCAAGAATGGGATTGGAAGAAGAGCATCTTATAAAGTACTCAGAAGAATTTTCTCAATTTGGAGTTCATCGGTTGCGTGTAATAGGTGATTAAAAAAAATTAGTATAATAAAATGAACTATTCTTTTATAATCAAAAATACTAAAAGAGTGGTTCTTTTTTTTATTTTATTCTCACTTTTAATTTACTCGTTGTATGCAGAACTAAAACCATTTAATAATAAAAATAATTATTTATCACTATCAGAAGAAATAAATTTCGGAAGACTATTACCAATTTCTTTTAAATACACTGTTTCTAGTTGTATAAATCAGACAGATTGTGGTCATAATTTATTTGATAGCAATCGTAACACTCAATGGATTTCTTCTAGAGAGGGAGTAGAGGAAAGTATATTAATAGATTTTTACAGCAAAAGATTGATGAATAGCTTACAATGGGAGTTCTCTTCAACTACAGCAACAGTAACTGAAATCCAAGTGCAAGTACTTAACAGAGGTGAATGGAAAACTATTCAAACTGCTTATAATCCAGCTTTGAAAGGTTTAATAGAATTTCCTAATATAGATGCCTCTATATTAAAAATAAACTTTTTGAAACAAGAAGGCTATAATTTAGTACTAAAAAATTTATCACTATTACTAAATGATTCTAATCTAACATCTATCCCAGAAAGATTTACAGGGTATGCACTACCTATCTCAAATGCTATTATACCGGAGGATGACTATTCTCTTCCAGGCGCTCCAAGAAAGTATAGGAATGGAATACATAAAGGAATGGATATTAATTTTTATTATGGAATTGATCAAGTGGAACAAAAAATAAAAATGACTACTCCTGTATATGCCATAAAATCAGGGGAAATAGTGAGGGTCGACCATGACTATTCTCCAATGACATTAACAGACCATTCAGATATAACACAGTACAACCAAACTCACCCAGTAACTTATGTTGATAAAGATTTTGGTGGAAGACAAATTTGGATAGATCACAAGAATGGAGTGATGAGTTCTTACAATCATTTGAGTTCTATTTCTCCGAATGTTAAATTGGGTGGTCGAATTGCAAAAGGGGAGTTATTGGGAACTGCTGGAAATAGTGGTTTATTAGCAGAAGCTAAAAATACAAAAGAGCAGATTCACTTGCATCTAGAGATATGGATAGATGGAGAATTTTTAGGTAATGACTTAAAGCCATACCAATCCAAAAAGTTTTTACAGTTTTTCTTTACAGAATGAGTAATTTTTTATTACTTTTTATCTCTTTTGCAGGGGGGTATTATGTAAAAAGGATCTCTAATATACATAGATCTCAAGTATCACTATTAAACTCCTTTATATTGTATATATCTCTTCCTTCTCAAATTTTTTTATATATTCCGGGGATGAAATTTAATACAGAGTTTCTTGCACCTATTTGTGTCTCGTGGATCATATTTATACTTGCCATTCCCTTCTTTAAATTCATGGGTAAGAATCAAAATTATTCAAATAAAATTATACTATGTTTAATTATGGTATGTGGTTTAGGGAATACTTCTTTTGTGGGTTTACCTCTGATTGAAAATTATTTTGGTAACGAAGGTATTGGAATAGGTATATATGTGGATCAATTTGGAACATTCTTAGCATTGAGTTTAATAGGATTCCCTTTTTTGCTCTACCAATCCAATGAAGATATTTCTGTAATAGCTAGTATTAAAAAAGTAATCTTATTTCCACCATTTATATCTATTGTAATAGCTCTTTTTATGAAACTCATAGATGTCACACCTCCATTTTCAGATGTCTTAAAAAGATTAGGAGATACACTTGCCCCTCTTGCCTTATTTTCTGTGGGAGTTCAACTTTCTTTTTCAGATCTTAAGGGTAGGGGAAAAATTATTATTCTAGGGTTGTTTTACAAATTAGTTTTAGCACCACTTATTATTTATATTCTCTTTATCCAAATTTTTGGTATTTCAAATTTGATAGGAAGGGTGAGTGTTTTTGAAGCAAGTATGGGACCTATGATAACTTCTACTTTGTTGGTTAGCGAAAAGAATATTGAAGGAGAATTGGCATCTGTTCTCTTAGCAATTGGTATCATCTCTTCTTTTTTAACATCCTATATTTGGTTTAAAATCTTATGAAACGAAACCCTATATTTTTTCGAAATAATTTTCAAATGAGTCCAAGTATAAAACTATTACCCGAAGAAATGGAACATCTTAAAAGTTTACGGTTAGAAAAAGAAGAGAAGGTGATTGAAATTCGGGATGGTTATGGTTTATCTTATTTTTATGAAGTGGGATTTAAAAAAGATACAGGGAATTTAATAGAAACAAAAAAAAACGTAGTACATGATTTGCATTTACAAATTGCAACTGCTCTTCCCAAATCACAAAAACTAGATTTTATCTTGCAAAAAGGTACAGAAATGGGAGTTTCAGTGTTTCATTTAGTCACCTTTCTCCAATCAGATAGAAAAGAACTAAATGAAGAAAGATGTCAAAAAATTGTATCATCAGCTTCATCTCAAAGTAGGAGACACACTCTTCCGACTATTTATTTGTACTCTTCTTTGAAAGAATATTTAGAAAAATGTCCAAACTCTTTTTATTTGCATCCCTATACCAATTTGGATATCACAGAGAATAATGACTATTCTCTGATACCTGTGATAGGTCCAGAGGGTGGATTTAGAGAGGAAGAGATAAATTTGTTTACAGAATACAAGTGCCCAGGATACAATTTAGGTGACAATATATTTAGGATAGAAACTGCAGCATTATACATAACCAGCATAGCTCAATACCATAAATTAAGGATTAAATATGATTGATTTAGATAGAAAACACAATCTCTACAACCCCACAGAAGATCACTTAGAATTGAGAGAAAATGTAAGCAAATTTGCAAAAAATGAGCTTGATGACCAAGCCAAAGAACATGATGAATTAGAAAAATTCAATGAACCACTCTTCCGAAAGTTGGGAAAGGAGTTAGGTATTTTTGGTGTCACTGTACCTGAAAAAGATGGAGGATTGGGTCTGGACACCACAGCAGCAGTTATTATCCATGAAGAGATGTCTCAGTACGATCCTGCATTTACTCTTTCCTATTTAGCGCATGAGGTCTTATTTGTTAATAATTTTTACTATGCTTCCAATGAGGAGCAAAGAAGTAGATATTTATCTAAAGTGATCTCAGCAGAATGGATAGCTGGGATGGGTATGACAGAACCAGGTGCTGGGACAGATGTCATGGGGATGTCCACTGTGGCAGTAAAAAAAGGTGATAAATATATACTCAATGGAACCAAACAATATATAACCAATGGGAGTATAGGAGACGTATTTTTAGTATATGCTAAGTTGAATAACAAAGATAATAGGAAAGTAAGTGCATTTATTATTGAAAAAACTTTTAAAGGATTTTCTGTAGGGAAAAAAGAAGAAAAAATGGGAATGAGGTCTTCCCCTACATCACAGCTAATATTTGAAGATATGGAAGTCCCAATGGAAAATTTAATTGGGAAAGAAAATGAAGCTACTATCCATATGATGCGAAATTTAGAGATCGAACGCGTCACACTTGCAGCTCAATCTATTGGAATTGCCAAAAGATGTATAGACATTATGTGTGATTACACCATTCGGCATAGAGAGGCATTTACTAAAAAACTAATTGAGTTTGGTCAAATCCAAAGGATGGTAGCAGAGTCTTATGTTGATTGCAACCAAGCTAGGGCTTTGGTATACAATGTGGCATCAATTGTAAATCCTGAAATACGAAACTCTCTGGGTGCTGCGTCAGCAAAATTAGCTGCCACTAGGATGGCTGAATCAGTTTCTAGAAATGCAATACAAGTATTGGGTGGATATGGTTATTGCAGAGAATATCCAGTAGAACGCTTGCATAGGGATTCGATATTGCTCTCCATTGGTGGTGGTACAAACGAAGCAATGCAAAAAAATATTATTTCAGATCTAAAAAGGCTGTATGAAAAGAAGTAAAATAACTATCTTTTAACTTTAAAATCATGGAATTCACCTTTGGGTGGGTTCCATTCAACCAATACTTCATCTACCCTAGAAAGAATATTCCCTTCACGAATGGATTGTATGAGAGACTCTATCACTGATTTTTCACCTTCTACTACAGTCTCTACATCTCCATTTTTTAAATTTACGGTATATCCCAATAGATTAGATTCAAATGCTATGATATAAATAAAATTCCTAAATCCAACACCTTGTACTTTTCCTTTTGCAATGATTTTAGCTCTTTCCATCAACCCTCTTGTTTTTTTATAAAATGCAGTGCCATCATATCGCCTTGGTCAGTCCATTTCACAGCCTTATCTAAAAACCTCTTAGCTGCTTTGAAAAACATTCCTGCATTCGACTTATTTGTCATACCACTTCCGTAAGTGATATGTTTGATCTTACCAAAACCTATTTTTGAACAAAGAGAAATGATACCCGGAAGAGAGTAGTAGTACAAATGTTCAGGTACATTCAAGTACCTCCAAGAGGCGCCTTTTGCCTTTGCTTGTAAACCGTATCTGCATGTGGATAGGATCATCCTTCCATTAGGCTTTAGATGCTTATAAATTTTTTCGAGTGTTTCTTTGGGTTTGTGGAGATGCTCAATACTTGCCCATAAGGTAATGAGATCAAATGTATTTTCAAGCCCAGTGTCCCAATGTAAAAAATCTTCCTGGTAAATATTGAGCCCGAGAGTTTCTTTTCCAAAAGTTGCGGGTCCCTCTGCTATTTCAATTCCACTTGCATTCCATCCCCTAGCTTTTAAAAAATTTACAAAATACCCAGCCGCACATCCTATATCAATTGTAGATTTTTCATTAGTTAGAGATGATTCAAATTCGAAAAAATTGAGGTCTTTTAAATTTAATAGAAATACTCTTTCTATTTCAGTTCTAATTTTTTCAGAGTAATAGTTGTCGTACCCTCTATCACTTCTCTTGGTAAAGTAATCATTAGAGTAGTATTTTAATACTTCTTCAAATTCTGGTTGTGGATTGACCTGCACCAAACCACATGATTTACATTTTACAACAGTGAATTCTTCTTTTTGAGAAGATTCTTTTTTCAATATATCCGAGAAAGTTGTGGAGTTACACGTATTACAAGGTATTAACTTCATGGGAAGAGAGTCCGCAGTGGATGTGTGGAGGATTCTAGAAAAAATAAAACAATATTTATAAATATAATAACTAAAAGAGAAATTATAAAAACCAATACAATAGCAAAAGCAACTAATAAGGTAACAGGAATAAAAAAACTTCCTTCATCATCAGGATTATTTCTATTTTTATCCTCTTTTCTGACGAAATTCAAGAATTGAAAGATAGAAAAAAGGTTCATATACGCAATGTATCGGTTTTTTTTATAAAATGATTAGACACTCTCAATTTTCACCTCTTCCCTTGGTTAAAATCTAAAGTACTTTCTTTAAATGTCAATAAAGATGTGAAGGCAAAGGATGTTCTTTTAATGTATACACTCCCAACTGGGTAATAATTTACTTTTATTTCTCATTTGAATTCATTTTTTTGATCAATTTAATCTTGACGCCGAATAGTGGTGTAATATTTGTTGAAACATGACCAAAAAACAAAACAATCTACTCCTTCTTCTTATGCTTACATAGCCAAGGGAGTATTGTTTTTTAGTCATACAAAAAAGCCTGCTCTCTTTTGAGGGTAGGCTTTTTTGTTTTTAGCCCCCATACAAAGAGTCAGAGCACATAGGGGGAAACCATGAAAGGAAATCGAAAACCATTCTTTTTTGATGTTACATTACGTGATGGAAACCAAGCATTAAAAAAACCTTGGAATACTGGGCAAAAAGTTCAGGTTTTTAAATCCCTAATAGAACTGGGGGTTGGGGGGGTAGAGGTTGGATTTGCATCTGCAAGCAAAACTGATTTTGAAGCTTGTACTACATTATCCAAACTTAGCCCTGATAATTTAATTGTATCTTCATTGTCTAGGGCAATTGAGAGAGAAATTGAGTTATCTTTTGAATCCATAAAATATGCTAAAAAATCCAGGTTACACATTGTTTATCCAGTCAGTAGATATGCTTTAGAAAAAGTGTTACATGTTGATTTTCAAAAAGCTAAAGAGATGGCTGTACATGCAGTTAGGTATGCTAATAAGATTAGCCAGGGTGTCTCCGAAATCCAATTTTCAGGGGAACACTTTGGAGATAGCGAAGATAATATAGATTTTGCCATAGATTTATTCAATTCTGTTTTGGCGGAAGGTGCCTCAATTATCAATTTGCCAAATACAGTGGAACGAACCCGCCCCATGCGATTTGTTGCAATGGTCCAAAGGGTCGTAGATGCTCTTCCACGAGATACAAAGGTAAGTGTTCATACCCACAATGACTTGGGAATGGCAACTGCTACTACTGTGGAAAGCTATTATGCAGGAGCTACCCAATTGGAGGTGACATTAAATGGGCTTGGCGAGAGAGCTGGTAATACAAACATCTATGAAGTTGCCTGTGCATTGAAGAATTGTGGTGAAGAGATAGACCTGAAAATGGATAAATTCTATGAAACAGCTCAATTTATTTCAAGGATGACTTCTATTCCCATTCATGAAAAAGCTCCAATCATTGGAGAAGATATTTTTTCACATAGGAGTGGAATTCACCAGGATGGAGTTGTGAAAACTAAAAATGAATCCAAAAATTTGTATGGCGCATTTTCTCCAGAAATGGTGGGAAGAACTAAGGGACACCAAATCCAATTTACAAGCCAATCTGGAAGAGCAGCTTTCACTGAGTTATTAGGTGAGAAAAATATCTCATTACCTCTAAACCAAAGGGAAGAATTCCAAATGTATTTAAAAGATAAATCTGATACCCATTTTACTTCTTTAAAATCGGAGGATATTGAGAAATATTATTTGGAGTTCCTTTCTAATTCTTTTGTATCCGTTGCAAATCTCTAAGAAAAGTCCAACTATTTTGGATACTAAGAGAGAGTATCCAAAATAGTATAATATACCCCCTATAGTATATTAGTTTCTTGCTTAATATTTGCCCTGATAAAATAATGGCAGTATGGGAAACAAACTCCAAGAATATATACAAAAAATTCCATACTCATCCCTATTTATAGCTGCGATATTGATGGGACTCGCACCATTTTTTCCAATTCCACACACTATGGAGAAGGCTCAAATGTTACTACGGGGAGAATTGACAAAGCCCTTAGATATATTTGACTTATTATTTCATCTCTTTCCTATTCTGCTATTGGGATTAAAGTACGGCATTGCAAATTCCAAAAATAATTATAAAACATCAATAGATTAGGGGGTGGTTAGGTATGGAAAATTGGTTAATCAATGAAAGTAGTACAGTACGACTGCTCATATTTTTAAGCTTATTTATAGGTTTCAGCATATGGGAATTTTTGAAACCAGACCATACATCTGAGATTCCTAGATCTAAGAGATGGCTTTCCAATATTTCCTTGGTAATTATAAATACTCTATTAATTCGTTTATTGTTCCCAATGTCTGCGATATTGTTTTCAGATTATGTTGTAGAGATGAAATGGGGTGTTCTACAAATCTATTCAATATCGAAGCTTCCCTCAATCATATTGGGAGTGGTTATTCTGGATTTTATAATTTATTTACAACATGTGATGTTTCATGCAATTCCTGGGCTCTGGAAGCTACATAGAATGCACCACGCTGATTTAGAACTTGATGTAACAAGTGGAACAAGATTTCATCCTATAGAGATTTTAATTTCCATGGGAATTAAGTTTGCAGCTATTCTCTTATTTGGCGTTTCACCAGTTTCAGTACTTTTATTTGAAGTGATATTAAATGGAATGGCAATGTTCAATCACAGTAATATCTACATTCCTGAAAAGGTAGATGCCCTTTTAAAAGTTATAATAGTCACTCCCTCTATGCATAGAATTCACCACTCTATCCAGATGAATGAGTACAATTCAAACTATGGATTCAACCTGTCCATTTGGGATAGGCTATTAGGGACGTTCAAGAACCACTTTAAAAATAAATTAATTCTTGGACTACCAGTCTTCAGAGATTTGAAATATTCCAAACTTGGATATATGATGGCGATTCCTTTCATTGAAGAAGTAGGTAATTAGAATAAATTTAAAAATTTATTTATCAAAACATAAGTCATAAACATAAGTAGTCATTTTATTGGCGGATGGGAGAAGCCGATAAATATAATAATGGGTAATTTTTGTGGCAGTTTCCTCTAAATCAAAGCCGGGTGAACGATCTGTAGAGAATAATTCCCCCCATCAGATTTACTCAGATCCCGCTCTGGTTTCGTCTTATAGTGACACATTGCAATATTTACTGGCAAGCATTGCAAATCGTCATCTGTCTATAGAATCAAATTATAGCAAAGAAGAGCACCCTCTCCACTACCTCTATATCAGCCAAATTGAAGGAGAAATAGAAAAGTCATCTCTTTCGAGTGAATCCAAAAGTACTAAAAATATCAATCTGGCTTTGAGCCGTCTCATGGATATTGAGGGAGGTGGCACTAGCAAGTTGGGGTATGTGTATCCAATTTTAACAGAGGCCTTCAATCGTATCCAAACTAACATTGCATTGATCTCTCCCCAAACAGGCAAATCAGCAAGTATCAAACCATTTCGAGAAATTTGTTCCGCGTTCAACCAAACTATTTTAGATAAGCTCTTTGCCGGACAAATCCCCAGAGCAACATTTGAAGAAGAAGTAGAAGATCTAAAAGACTTGCTCCTGTATCCAGATCAGGAGTCCGGTGTATTGACCTACAATCCCACTGCAATTTCATTTGAGAATGAGTTTTCCCTACTTTTTAGGGATGTTTTTATGCCATATGATGCGTTACCCATAAAGGACTTTTATGCTGATGTAATAAAATATGGGGTGACAAATGGAAAACTGATACAGGTATCACCTGATTATCATATTATAAATACTGAATTTGCTTTTGACAAAACAGGAAAACTAACAGACTCACCATTGATTTTTAAGCATTTTCAAAAAATTCTCATAAGTTTGCATATCATAGTAGTACAGGAACTTCAAAAAATAGCCCAAGAATTGAAGCTAATGAATATAGATGCTCTCATCGCAGACTATAAATCTAGATTCAGTGATTCGATTGAAAATATTCCAGAGACAGAAAAAGAGAGAATCCTAGCTATTCTGAATATTACAGAAAAATTTCCTATGGATAGTACTCTACCCGATGAATCCAAGCCTTTAATAATAAAGTTTAAAGAGGGTGGAAAGATACTATCCACAATAGTTAAGAGTATCACCAAATTGAGAATGGAGGCAAGAGAGAAGTTTTTAAAAACATCTGTTCAAAATTTTGCCCAAAGAATTGCAGAAGGCTCTAAAACTAAGAAAATACTCCAAGTCGTACGACTGAACAAGCTCCATGAATTGGAAGGTTTGGAAAATGAGAGTCTTGCCAAAGATTTAGAAAGGATGATCGTAAACTATATCAATAGTAACCTTGGCTGTGTGGATGAAACACAGGATGGAAATAAAGTCTACCAAGTTGTAGACCCTATGTACTTTTCAGCAGTTTTAAATCATCACTGTGAATTAAAAAATACAGGAGCAACTGGGGCAAAGCAGTACAAGTATTGTAAAATAATTGAAGAACAACTTATATCTGGAATCTTGAGTTCTAAATTAGATGAAGGGATTCCTCCCAAAGAGCTCACAAAAATTCAAAAAAGTATTGCAGACTTTAATGAAAAACTTCGCCAAGAAAAGTTATTAGAAGAGAAACGAGCTAATTTCAATTCAAGAGTTGCGTATATCTCTGGAGTATTTATATTTTTATTTCTCTTTTCCATCTATCAGATTTCTAAATCAATAATTATAGGACTGCTTACAATTCCCATAAGTGTGGGAGCGGGATACGCTCTAGGAAAGTACTATCGAAAAAACAAAGGAGAGTCATCCATTGAGGAAGAGGATCCTTCCGAGAAATGGACACCGAGACGACAGAACGGATCAATTGATCCCTATTATAGAAGCGTAGAATCTATTCTTTTTCCCACTAGCTATTCAAATATTAAAGATCGAATCTATACTCACAAACGTTTGAGAAAAGTACTAACAGATAATATAAAATCTATTAAATTAAAAGCTTCTAAATTATATACAAACCAAACGGATGATAAAATCATAACAAATATTGAGAGCGGAGTTTTTGAAGAGTGTAAAATTTTAAAGATACCCGCGGAAAAGATCCCTAAAAATGAGCCAAAACTATATATTTTTAGCAAAAAAGATATAAGTACCCCTCTAATTAAAAATAAGATAACTGAGTATTTTAAAAAATTGTCAGAGAAAGTAAATCCACCTGATGCAAAGATTCGCAAGTACTACATCTATATAATTGAATCTTTAAATAAACTAAAATGATATAATTGAGAGATGAGATGAATTCAAATAAGAAAAAACTTCCACTCGCAGCAGCCATTTCCATTAGCTTTACAATCGTACTACTAATAACAGGGAGTCTAATTGGTTGGTTTAATTACTTAGGCTCAAAACAAATATTACTTACTTCTACCTCTGATGTGATCAAGAGATCTGGAAAAAATACAGTTCTCGAACTACTCAAAGTCTATGATCCTGTGGAGGGATTCGTAAATACTTTATCATTCCACCCCATCACAGAAGCAAAGACTACCCAAGAGAGACTTTCATATTTACCGTACCTTAGATCAGGACTGGAAACAGGTGCAGCTATGTCTGCGGTGTATATAGGATATGAGGATGGATCCTTTTTCTTATTGAGATTGATTAGCCCAACCTATAAGCCAAGCTTTCCGATCCCAGAGGGGAGCAAATATTTAGTTCAGACAATCGAGACAAGTTTAGGTAAAGAAAGTAAAATTTTATTTTATTTTTTTAACGAAGAGTTAGCTGAAATTTCAACACTAGTTCCTGAAGATTATGATTATGATCCCCGTACGAGAGAATGGTACACTACCGCTATCAGTAAAGATACTTCTATACGTACAGATCCATATATCTTTTTTACAACTGGAGAAGTAGGTAAGACATTTGCAATTAAAAGTAAAAAAAATTCGGTTATTGGAGCAGATGTAACACTTAAAACTATCAGTGATTCCTTAGTATCACAAAAACTAACCCCTTCCACTCAGATTGTTTTAATTGACTCCGATAAAAATGCAATTGGGTACCTCGATCCTGAGAAATTAATACTAAAGGGAACTGATACTGGTAAATTAAACTTAGCACACTTAAATGAATTGGGTGATCCAATTTTAAAAAATATAGGAATGGTTTTTGAGCAAAATAAGTTCAAAAATAACTTTAATATAGAAGAAGAAGGCAATACATGGATGGTTTATACATCTTCTATTCCCGTCAGGGGAGAAGAACCAAACTATCTAATTATAGCATCTCCAGAAGATGAACTACTACAAGAAGCAAAATCAAGTTTAAATAACACTATACTTATTACTTTAGGCTTAATTATTTTTACTCTACCAATTATTTATTTTGTATCGCGAGCTATTGCAAAATCTATGAACTACTTAATTAGATATACAAATGCAATACGTGATTTTGATTTTTCTGGAGATAGTCCTAAAGGATCTCGGATAAAGGAATTAAACGAGTTGAGTGATACGGTAGATATAATGAAGTCTACAATTCAGAAATTTCTAGAGATCTCCTCAATATTAACTGGTGAAAAAGATTTTAGTAAATTAATGTATCATATACTTTGGGAAACAGCAACTGCATCAAAAACAAATGCTGGGGTACTTTATATATTGTCTGATGATGAAAAGTATCTTTATCCAGGAGCTATTTATTTAAATGATGGCTCGGCAATTCCTTTGGATGAAGCACCAAAAGTATCATTAGAGATAGAGTCAGAGTCATTTCCTTTGATGAAAATTGTAAAAGAAGATAAAACTACCGTAATACGAGTTCCGAATGCAGCTTTTTCAAATGAACTTAATTATTTTGGAGCAGAAAGAGAATCTGAGCTTTCTTATTTAATAGGAATTCCTCTTAAGAATCAGGATAGGTATTTGATAGGATACCTCTGCTTATTTGAAGCTAAGGATAGTTCTAATAACAAAGGGCTTTTATCATTTGTAGAGAACCTCTCGGGCACATCTTCAGTTGCAGTAGAAAATCATCGACTCTTAGAAGCTCAAAAGAAACTCTTTGATTCATTTATCCGAATGATAGCATCTTCTATAGATGCAAAATATTCTTATCAAAATGGACATTGCTCACGTGTTCCTGAGATTGCTATGATGCTTGCAAATGCCACTGCAGACCAAGAAGGAGGAGTATTTTCAAACTTCTCTCTCAATGCAGATGAAAAAGAATCCTTACATATTGGATCATGGTTGCATGATTGTGGAAAAATTGTCACTCCTCAATTTGTCGTAGAAAAAGCTACAAAGCTAGAAACTGTCTATGACAGATTAAACGAAGTTAGAGTAAGATTTGAAGTGATAAAAAGAGATTATATTATTTCATATTATAAAAAACTCATAACTGGTATTTCAAAAGAAAATCTAGATAAAGAGCTAGAAAAGGAACTTCAAATTTTAGATGAAGAATTTGAGTTCATAGCTAATTGTAACACTGGTGAGAAAGTACTGTCATACGATGATATAGAAAGAATTAGAAAGATAGGTTTGAGAACATGGGAGAAGACATTGGATGATACAATTGGTCTCTCTATAGAAGAAAAAACAAAAAAAGCAAAGAGAAAAAAGGGAAATCTATCTACAGAAAATTTACTCTCTGATAGAACCGAGCATTATATAGAGAGAGACGAGTCAGACATGATCCCCCAAGACAATCCCTGGGGATTTAAAGTAAGGGTTCCTAGATTTAAATTCAACCGTGGAGAAATCTATAATCTATCCATTGAGAAGGGTGTATGGAATGAGGAAGAAAAGTACATTATAAATTCTCACATGATATCTACCATTCGGATGTTAGAAACTCTTCCTTTTCCTAAAACCCTAAAAAACATACCAGAGATTGCGGGAGGGCATCATGAGAAAATGGATGGTTCAGGATTCCCTAAAAAGCTCTCCAAACAAGACCTGAGTGTGATGGCAAGAATAATGGGCATTGCAGATGTATTTGAATCCTTAACTTCTGTAGATGGACCTTATACAAAAGGAAAAACACTTTCAGAAGCAATCCAAATCATGGATAAATTAAAAAAGGAAAATCATATAGATGGGGATCTCTTTGAAATTTTTCTTACTTCGGGAATCTACAGTGAATATGCAGAAAAGTATTTGCAGCCATACCAGAGAGATTCTATTGATATTTCAAAGTATATAAGTTAGGTTTCATTCTGAAAACAAAATAGTTCTCTGAATTGCAATAGACATACTTATACAATCCTTAAAAATATAGTAAAAATCCTTCAAAATAGGGAAGGCTCACAAGCAGATGGAATCTAAAAAGTACGATGTAATTGTAATTGGAACAGGTCCCGGAGGGGAAGGCTCTTCGATTGGAGCAGCAAAAGCCGGAAAGCATGTGGCTGTCATTGATAAGAGTGATCGTGTGGGAGGCAACTGTACACGATGGGGAACCATTCCCAGTAAGTCACTACGTCAGGCCGTGCAGCAATATGTTGATTTTAAATCTAACCCTCTCTTTGAAAGATTCCAGGTAAATATTAAATTTTCAGATCTCTTGAAAGCTGCTGACAGTGTTATCAATAAACAAGTAAAAATGCGTCAGGGTTTTTATGAAAGATGTGGAATTGACATCATCCAAGGTCATGCAGAGTTTATAGATCCCCACACAGTTCATGTTTTTGATGAAAAGGGGAATTTAGATGGAGAGTACAGTGCCTCCCAGTTTGTAATTGCAACAGGTTCCCGTCCCTATCGACCTTCCGATATAGATTTTACCCATCCGCATATTTTAGATAGTGATACGGTTCTCAATCTCAAAAAAACACCTCAATCTATAACCGTGTATGGCGCGGGTGTGATAGGTTGTGAATACGCATCTATTTTTAGAAACTTGGGTATCAAAGTAAATTTGGTGAATACAAGAGATAAGTTACTTTCATTTTTAGATGATGAAATCATAGATGCTCTTGCCTATCACCTACGTGAACAGGGAATTTTAATTCGCCACAATGAAACTTATAGCAAAGTAGAAGGAACGGCAGAAGGTGTAATACTACATCTCAACTCAGGAAAAATCTTAAAAACTGATTTACTTTTATTTGCAAATGGTAGGACAGGAAACTCAGGTGGGATGGGTCTGGATAAAATAAATCTCAAGCTAAATTCCAGAGGACAGCTAGAAATCAATGAATACTACCAAACCTCCCTTCCGCACATCTATGCTGTAGGCGATATCATTGGTTCGCCCAGTCTTGCAAGTGCTGCGTATGACCAAGGGCGTTTTGCTGCCACACATCTAGTCACGGGTGAATGTGAAAATCGCCTTGTTCATGATATTCCAGCAGGAATCTATACCAGCCCAGAAATTAGTTCCATAGGTAAAACGGAGAGAGAACTCACCGAATCTAAGGTGCCTTATGAAGTGGGGCACTCTATGTTCAAAAGCTTAGCCCGTGCCCAAATCACTGGACGTACTACAGGAATGTTAAAATTACTGTTCCACAGAGAGACGTTAGAGATTTTGGGTATTCATTGTTTTGGAAGTGAAGCATCCGAGATTGTCCATATTGGTCAGGCTATCATGAGCCAAAAGGGAGAGGCAAACAATCTAAAGTATTTCATAAATACCACTTTTAATTATCCCACTATGGCAGAAGCGTATAGAGTAGCTGCTTTAAACGGAATCAATCGTGTTGTTTCTTAGTTGTACGCAGTTTCATAAGTAGTACATGAAAGTTGCCATTGTTCATGACTGGCTGACAGGAATGAGGGGAGGGGAAATGGTTCTAGATTCCCTCCTTAAACTTTACCCAGAGGCTGAACTCTATACTCTCATCTATAACAAAGGCAAGCTCAACGAAAGAATAGAGTCCCGAAAAATACACACTGCATTTACAGACAGACTTCCCTTTAAAGAAACAAAATATAGATCCTATCTTCCCTTATTTCCCACAGCCATTGAATCTTTGGATTTCAAAGGATTTGATCTTATTATTTCCTCATCTCATTGTGTAGCAAAAGGTGTAATACCCCATCCCAATTGCAAGCATCTCACCTATGTTCATTCCCCTATGAGATACGTTTGGGATTTGTACTACGATTATTTCCCAAATAGAAGTGGATTAAAGTTTTTTATGATCCAGCTAATCTCTAACTATCTTCGCACTTGGGATGTAGTATCTAGTGCCAGAGTAGATCATTTTACATGCAACTCTGCTTTCATTGCAAAGCGTATCAAAAAGTACTACAGACGGGAAGCATCCGTCATCTTTCCTCCCTGTTTACCAGAGGGATTTGCTGTGGAAGAATCCCCTAAGGATGATTACTATCTCATAGTCTCTGCGTTTGCACCCTATAAGCGGATAGACATAGCCATAGAAGCCTTTCGTAAATCAAAGAAGCGGCTTCTCATCATTGGGAGTGGGCAGGATGAGAAGAAATTACTGAAAAATGTACCTTCCCAAATTGAATTTTTGGGTGGATTGTCACGAGGGGACATAAAAAAGTATTATTTGAAGGCAAAGGGATTTCTCTTTCCGGGGTTGGAAGATTTTGGGATCACTCCTGTGGAGGCGCAAGGGTATTGCACACCTGTGATTGCGTATGGGCAGGGTGGGGCATTGGAAACTGTGGTAGATGGCAAGACGGGTGTTTTCTTCTCCGATCAAACTCCAGAAAGTTTAAATGATGCCATTTTAAGATCAGAGGGCATTGCCTACAAAAGAAAAGAGTTTCAGGAGTCGGTAGATCGTTTTACAGAAGAAAAATTCATAAATGAAATTCAAAAGTCCGTCGATAGGTTATGAGGGAATCCCGTATTCTCATAGGATTGTACTTTGATTATTGTTCACCGGCTTAATAATTCAGAATTTATGATAAATGCGAACCAGATCGAAGTTGTAGAATCTACCCCTGATACGGTAATAACTCTTATGAATGAGAAGAAATTGATCGTCAAAGAGACTGCAGTAGAGGTCAGGGACAAGATTGTGGACTACCACAGGCAGATATTTGCTTCTGCTTGGAACGGGTATTGGAAAGAGGGAGAATAGTAAATGGATATTTCAACACTTATTGGTTTGGGCTTAGGCTTCGGGGTACTCGGTTTAGGGGTTATCACCGCTGGGGTAGGTCTCGGTAGTTTATTCGACGTTCCATCTCTGCTGATCACAGTGGGGGGAGGGGTTGCAGGTACTATCATTGCAAACCCATGGGAAACAACCTTGGGCATGGGAAAAGTATCCAGAAAAGTATTTTTTCCTGATAAGTTTGATATGCAGGGTCTCATCACCACACTCGTTTCCTTCTCGGAGAAAGCCCGTAGAGAAGGTCTGTTGGCTTTGGAAGACGATGTTAACGAACTTCCATTTGAATTTTTAAAAAAAGGGATCCAGTTGGTGGTGGATGGAACTGATCCAGAATTGGTTCGTAATATTATGGAAACAGAGATGGGAAACATGGGGGGTCGTCACAAGATTGGTATTAACTGGTGGGATGCTCTTGGTTCTCTTGCTCCAGGGTTTGGGATGTTGGGAACTCTGATTGGACTTGTGGCGATGCTCCAGAACCTCGGTAGTGGGGATTCCTCGGCGATCGGATCGGGTATGGCGGCGGCGTTGATTACAACTCTGTACGGATCACTCCTGGCAAACATGTTTGCGATTCCCTTCGTAAAAAAACTCACCCGTCGTAGTGAGGATGAGTTGGCAATGCAGCAGGTTATGATTGAAGGAACTCTCTCCATCCAGTCGGGAGATAACCCCCGTATTGTAAAAGAAAAACTATCCAGTTATCTATCACCTCTGGAAAGAGCTGCTCTCAAAGAAGACGCAAAAGAATAGGAAACCAAAATGGCAAAAGAAAAGTGTCCAGATTGCGTTCAGAAAGTTCCCGAGTACATGCTTACCTACGGGGACATGGTGACTCTGCTTATGTGCTTTTTCGTACTCCTGTATTCTACAGGTAAAACGAACCAGCAGGAAATGCAGATCATCCTCTCTGTTTTCAAATCCTCTACAGGATTTTTTGATGGTGGGAATACTCTTTCTAAAGGTTCTTTGGAACAAATGGGGATGAACATTGAAAGTCTTCCCTCGCCCACAAAAGGAAAACGAATTTCTAAGGCTAAAAAAGATGCCACCCAGGTTTTTAAGACAGAGATCCAGCAGGGGAAAGTGCGTGTGACAGAAGATGAAAGGGGTCTTGTGATTTCCTTGGTTGGAGCAGACTATTTCAACCCGGCCTCGGCAATGCTCTTGCCACCCATTCGCGATACTTTAAAAAAAGCAGGTGGGTTTCTGAGAGAACTTGACCGATTTGTAAAGGTAGAGGGTCATAGTGATGACCAGGCTGTACTACCTGGTTCTAACATTGGAAAAGAAGAAAGGGAATACATAAACAATTGGGACTTGGCGGCAGCTAGGGCAGTCAATGCCACAGTATTTTTAATCAATGCAGGGAAAATGGAGCCCAGTATGCTCCAAGCTGTGAGCTATGGTTCTTCCAGACCGCTTGCAATTGAAATGGAAGGAAGTCCTGAATCCCGAGCATTCAATAGAAGAATTGATCTTGTAGTTGTATCAGAAAAAAGCATGAAGCGATCTGCTCACCAAAGTGGGTATAAGCTTCCAGAATCTAAATTGCCCAATACAGAAACTTCTGTAGAAGGTGAGGAATAATCATTAGGAGGAAAAGATGGGTGACGCAGCAGAAAAAGTAGAAGAACAAGACGAAGAAGGTAAAGCGTCGGAGGAGCCGAAAAAAGCCTCACCGATTATAAAATACCTTATCTATGTTGCAGCAGGTATTCTTGGTATCATAATAGTAGCGGTTGTATCCACATTTGTGGCACAAAAGGCGGCTACTAGTGTTTATAAGCAGCAAAAGAACATTGCACTTGTAAAAGCACCTCCTCCCTTGGATGTGTTTAACTTTCAAGATGAGTTTCGTATCAACACAGCGGATGTTGGAGAAGCTCACTTTATTAAGTTAAAGCTTTCGTTTGGAGTGGAGAAAGGTCAGCCTGCTCTAACTGCAGAATTGGCAGAAAGACTACCCCAGATGCAAAATATTATCAACTTAATCATTTCCAAGAAAAACAAAGAAGAATTGAAAACCATTGCAGACCAATTGGATCTTCGAGAAGAAATCAAGGCTCATATCAATCATATTCTTACAAATGGAAAAGTTAAGGAAGTATACTTTCGAGAGTTTATCGTAAACTAGTAGTTTAGAAACCTAAAACCTCCTCCTACCACAAAGTCCCCGAAAGGGGATTTTTTTTATTTCTAACAAGAATAGAGAATTATTCTTTTACAGGAATTTTGCTCTCCTAAAAAATGATTCCTTATGAAGATATTAGGGATCATACCCGCACGCTACGGTAGTACCCGTTTTCCTGGAAAACCATTGGCAATGATAGCAGGAAAGCCTATGATCCAATGGACGTATGAAAATGCTTCCCGTTCCAAACTCCTCCAACAAGTTCTGGTAGCAACAGACGATCACAGAATTTCTGAAACAGTGAAGTCTTTTGGAGGACTTGTAGCCATGACTTCCAGTGACCACCCTACAGGGACAGATCGTTTGATTGAAGTGGTTTCTAACCATTCTGAAGAAATGATTGTGGTGAACATCCAGGGGGATGAACCGGGAATTGATCCCGAATTGATAGATGGTGTAGTACGTTTAAAATTAGAGCACAGGGATTGGGAACTTACAACCGCAGCTTGCCCCATAGTAGAAGAGGCTGAGAAAACAGATCCCAATCGGGTGAAGGTGGTAATTTCTTCTCAAAAAAAAGCCCTGTATTTTTCCAGGTCTCTCATTCCTTCCTTATTTAAAAAACAGGTCACAGTCTATAAGCATCTGGGTATTTATTGCTATGAAAAAAATGTATTACTAAACTATAATTCTCTCCCTGAAAGTGATCTAGAAGCCTCTGAATCCTTAGAGCAATTGAGAGCACTAGAAGCAGATCTTACAATAGGGGTGTATGTTACAAAAAAAGCTGGCTTGAGTGTGGACACTCCAGGCGACATTGCACAGGTAGAGTTAGAGTTATCTAATAGGTAATGAAGTACCTTGGTAAATCATAAAATAAAATCTCTAAAATTCCAAAGGATCCTTGTAACACTTTTAAGTTTTTTTATTTTTTCAACAGTACTAATTTTTTCACTCTTGTACTCTAGAAAGTATTCTTTGGTTGGGAGAGGATTTAGTTTTTTAGGAATCCATGCTTTTATGGAAGCAAAGGAAATTAGCAATGGATATGCAATACTACATAATTCAAATAAAAATGAAACTTTGCTCACTAAATTAAAAAAAAATCCATCATTACTTTCTACCTTTTGTGGTACATTTAGAGAGGGAGAAATTTTTCCAAATGGAATTTTATTTAAGAATAAGATGTATACAATCTATACAGATTTAGGAGAGGCTGGGGAAGATGATTTAGGTTATACAAATGCAGACATATTAGATCTGAGAACTGGTGAGACCACTCTAGAAGAGGAAATATCTTCTTTACCAAATGATTTTAAAAATTTATCGTACAACCAGGTGTATGGCAATGATCCTCTCCCTAAACGCTTATCAAGATTGGATAGTACATTTTTTTCAAAACTGGAAGGACCTGTTTTACTAGTTGCTTATGGGAATGGGTGTGAAACATTTTTAATTTCCATTTTGAGTGTTGATCTATTGCTTGCAATTTCTGTACTACTACGAATCCTTTTGAAATAGTTATAAATAGCGTTCCTACAAAAAGTCAGTTTTTGCAATGTAATTCGCAACAATCCTTGGCTTTTTCCCGCCTGCCGGCGCAAAAAGATAGTTATTGCAGTTGCATCATAAATCCGAGGGTTTGGGGACGATTTAGTCCCCAAACTACCGAGTGTACTCTTTTTTATTTACTCATCTTCATCAATAAATTTTTCCCCTTTTCTCGCACTAGTTGTCATTTTGCTAAATTTTTTGTACCCGGAAGTGGTTCCAAGCTTGCTAGAAGTATATCCCGATGTATAGTCCCGTGAGATACCCATTTTCTCTGCTTCCTCGAAAGAGTCTTGGTTGGCTCCCAAAAATACAAAGATCCAATTGTAGTGCACAGTTTGGTGCGTGATTTTTTTTAGGATTTCTTCTTTAGAATAAATTCTACTCTGATTTTCCATCCCATCGGTTAAAATGCATACTACTACTCTCTCTGGACGTAAATGTTCTGGTGTTTTGGAAAGCCGCACTCCCGTTGAATCTATGACAGTCCCTATGGCATCTAAGAGGGCAGTGCCACCATCTGGCCTGTAGTTCCTTTCATTTAAGTGGGGTGCTTGTTGGATGGGAGTGTTTTCATAGATGGATTTTAGATAGCTATTGAAAAGAAAAAGTGATACAGAAGCGGTTCCTTCTTCTTTTTTTTGTTCTTCAATAAAGCCATTGAATCCCTCAATGGATTCAAGAGTGACAGGTTCCATAGAACCTGACCTATCAATGATACAAATGATCTCTGTGTGATTTAGTATTGGCATATACATTCTCCTTTGAGGAGTATATGCGGGGTGAATCTGGTTTTAGTGCAGGGATTTGGAGAAAAAGTAACCAAAAAAGAAGAGAAACCCGGACGGTCGTGGAGCCGGTCCCCGAGTAGGCGATGTGCCTAAAGACATGGTTCCCGAGTAGGGACATCATCTAATCCCGTATGAGGGATCGAGGGGAAACCTCCGAGGTGTTGCTATACTTTTTGCTTATCTAAAATACTTATATTTAGAGCTGAAATGGGTTGAGCAATGACGAAAAATCTAAACATACTAAAAAAATATCGGATTCGTGAAATAATTTTTGCTCCAAGTGGAATTTGCAGGTAAGGAGAAATTTTTCTCCTGAAATTTTATTGAGGTAAAACTACACATGGAAACAAATGAAACTCCAAAATGGAAATACTTTATTCCTTTTTATGGAATATATGCAACGTACAAATCAGAAACATCTGGAAAAGGGAAATGGTGGGTGGTCAGTATATTAGTGACTCTTATTTTTATTAGTATTTTTAATGATAAGAAGAAAGAAAGGAATGAGAGTGCTTCCTCTTCGTCATCCACTACGGAAGCAACTGCTAGTTCGGAAACAGCTGCAGAAAGTCAAAAAACTGAGAAGATAGGTACACCGGATCAAATTCCCTTTCATAAAAAGTTTATAGAATTAAAAGAAAAATATCGACAGGGTGAAAATGAAATAAAAAAATCAGCTGTTTATCGAGAGATGGCAGCATATGTTATTAGTTATATACCTAATAAAAAAATTGAAAATTGGGAAGGTAAATTAACAAAACTTGGAACTAATGAAGGTGGTTCTAAAGTTTATATAACAATAGAGAGTGATATTGAGG
>JACCDP010239846.1_pt1 | contig 25458 bp, 27 predicted proteins | sample 7445841 | NCBI WGS metagenome assembly JACCDP01 (sample SAMN15323441, study PRJNA562643) | freshwater metagenome | isolation source: river surface water | place: USA:Blue River Watershed | collected 2017-08-17 | reverse complement strand
CTCCCCCTTACAAACTTCTTTCGCTTGCCGCAGAACCCCCGTTCTGCTTAATTCCCCACTTTACTCCCTTTTACTCCATTTTCAACCACCTCTCCCCATTTTCCTGCTGAGGCAAAGAGGGAACCCTCCACTTGTGGCGCTCTGATTTTGGGCATAAAAAAACCCGCCTCTGGGGCGGGCATGGGTTTCGCGCTAGTTGCGCTTCACGTTACTCCTCGAGGTTTCGGCGATCCCATCGCTCTTCAAACTTTGAGCTCCACTTGCCACTCTTAGGGTTCTTTGGGGCGTTCATCTTGGAGATTGCGCCATTCATAAGCCCTCCCAAATTGGAGATTGCAAGGACGGCGCCCACGAGAGCCAGAACAAAGCCAGCAATTCCGAGAGGAGGGGTTTGTGAGATGAGCCCTCCGAAAAGTACGAAAATTCCAAGGACTATCAGGCCAAAGCCGGCAACCACTCTGGAGCGACTTGGGGTCTTGCCACTAAAGGTCGAAATCAGGCGTGGGTCATCAGCAGCGAGAGCTTCTTCCATCTCCGCCAAAAGACGCTTTTCATGCTCTGAAAGTGGCATAGCGCCCACAATAGTAGAGCGGAAGTAATGTGGAAAGTCGAGAAGCAGAACGCCCGCTAGGAATTGTCTGGGGTTTCACTTGGGTATTCATCACTTTCATCTTCCGCCTCTTCCACGAGTCTGGCGGGGCGTACCGATCCTCTCCCGAACCTCTCGATAGCGCGATCAATAGCGCTTTGGGCTTCTCTCCATCCCACTTCACGCTCTCCTAGTTCAAGTTGTTCTACCGCTCCGGTTTCATCAGAGAGATTTTCCAGCGAGACCCCAAGCAGGCGGATGCGAGCGCCATCAATTTTGAGTGCCAGATATAGCTCCTTTGCGATCTCATAAATCTCATGGGTGCCGTTGATGGGAAGAGGAAGTGTTTTGGCTCGAGTTAGATTCGAGAAATCTGAAAAGCGAACCTTGAGTCCAATTGTTTTGCTCCGTAACTCTCGCTTTCTTAAACGATGTGAAGCTCGCTCTGTCAATCGAAGAAGTTCACGGAAAATTTCATCCCTATCGTCGAGATCATAAGAAAATGTCTCGGCGGCGCTAATGCTTTTTTCTGGCGCGTCAGGCACTACTTCTCGATAATCGCGCGCCCACGCTAACTCATAAAGTGAAACTCCTGCGCTCTCGCCCAAGGCCCGCTTTAAAGTTTCAAGTGGAGTATTTGCGATATCTGCAACAGTTCGTAATCCCAATCGTTGAAGCTCTTCATTAGTTTTTGGGCCTACTCCCCAGATTTCACTAACAGGAAGTGGATGTAGAAATGTCAGAACTCGATCATGTGCTATCTCTAGCATTCCATCGGGCTTACAACGACCTGATGCGAGTTTGGCGATAAATTTTGTGGTTGCTATTCCTACCGAACAGGTTATCTTCTCTTGTTCAAAAACTTTCTTTCGGATTGATGTTGCAATCTCACGACCAGTACCAAATAGCCGGCGCGAACCGGTGACATCTAAGAATGCTTCATCGAGCGATAGCGGCTCTACGTAAGGCGTGAATTCAAAGAAGATTTCCATAACGCGGCGAGAAACTTCGGAATATCGTTCATGATCAGGTGGAATAAATACTGCGGTTGGTGCCATTCGTTGAGCTCGCGCTACTGGCATCGCCGCTCTAATTCCAAATTTTCTAGCTGAGTAATTAGCGGATAAGACAACCCCGCGTGCGCCGGCTCCCACGACAAGGGGCTTGCCGCGATATTGCGGGTAATCGAGTTCGGATACCGATGCAAAAAAGGCATCCATATCGACATGCAAAATTGTGGAGTGTTCTCGCATCTCATCACTCACAGACCGCGACATTACGCCACTTCTCATATGCAGCTGATAATTCCCATGCCCCTGTGGCGCGTATCGAAACACCGCGTGGTCCGGTTCTGCGAATCTCGCCTCGCACCAATAAGAGCCGTGAGTTGTAGAGGGTTTCGGCGCAGGAGCGTTGCATATCTTCAAAGAAGGTTGCATCACTACATCCATATCCATCGTCGAGAGTTAAGAACATAACTCTTTTTCCGGAACGAACAGGCGGGGTTTGGAGAGCGACTTTGACTCCAGCGACAAGAACTGATGATTGTGAGCGTTGCGAAAGTAAATCACTTGATCTCACAGCTCCAATTTCATTGAGAAATTCAGAATAAAACTCAATCATGTGATGCGAGATATCCATCCCCAAGAACTCAATCTCATTCTTTACTCGTTCATGGGCCTTCAAATCAGGTAGCCCTGTTTTTGATAGTGGAGGGGTAAAGCCAAAGGTGAGTTGTGAACCACTGACCGCAGAGAGCGCCTTCGGTGAGGAGCGTGACCATTTATATAAATCGTTGAGATGAAGCAGTAAATCGCGGTGATTGAGATCTGTTGCAGAGATTGAATCAAATGCTCCCACCATAAGAAGTGCTTCACAGGTAGGCCTGCTTACTCCACTGCGATGAACAAAATCAGCAAGGTCGATGTATGGGCGATGGGCGATGATGGCATCAACTTCGTTCTGACTGATACCGCTGATATCTGTGAGAGATAGTCGGATTTTTTCCTGGCTTTCTCCTTCAACCCGATAGGTTCGATCAGAGAGATTGATATCAAGAGGTGCAATAGTCAGACCAGAACGACGCGCTTCATCAAGTATTAATCGCTTGGGATACATGCCAGGTTCGTGGGTAAGAACTCCAGTGAGAAAAGCTGCGGGGTAATGAGTTTTCAACCATGCTGATTGGTAGGTAGGGAGCGCAAAAGCTGCAGCATGAGCTTTGCAGAATCCAAAGGATGCAAAAGCTCGCAGTACATCCCAGACCTTGGTGATAATTTCGAGTGAATAGCCGCGTGATGTCGCGGCAGGAAAGAACCAATCACAGACTTCTTGTTGACCTTCTTTACTTCCTAACGCGCGACGCTTTTCATCTGCTTCAGCAAGTGAGATTCCACCTAGGGTCGCGATGATTTCAATAACCTGTTCGTGGAAGACAACAACGCCTTCGGTATCGTCGAGAATCTCATAGAGATCAGGGTGAAATATCTCGCGCGGTTTCCAGCCTTGGCGGGCGTTGAGAAATGGCGTGATCATGTCGCTTTTAACTGGTCCTGGCCTAAAGAGTGAGATATCAATAATTAGATCAGTAAATGTTTCAGGGGCAAACTTTCCAACTAATTCACGTTGGCCAGGGCTTTCAATTTGAAAGAGCCCCAAAGTTTGGGTGGATTGAATTAATTCAAATGTTTTAGAGTCATCAAGAGCGATGGCATCAAGATCAATTCCAGTTCCAGTTGTGCGCTCGATTTCAGATGTGGCGTATGCCAGGGCGGATTGCATACGAACCCCGAGAATGTCGAGTTTTAAAAGTCCAATAGCTTCCACATCATCTTTATCCCATTGGACCATTGGATAATTACTGGCATTATTTTCAATAGGCGCGCGGTCATATAAACCGCCATCAGAGATCACAACGGCGCAAGGATGCATCGCTAAATTCCGTGGAAGCCCATCGAGGCGTTGGGCAAGGCCAATCGCCATCTTCCAGGTCGGTGAAGTGAGATTGAGGTTACGCAACTCAGGAAGATTCTCGAGTGATTGAGAGATATTACGAGCGCGGATATGTGGCAGAGATTTTGCGACGAGATCAATCTCCATGGGCGGAAGAGATAGCGCAGCTCCGACATCACGGATTGCATGGCGCGCACGATAAGTATCAAACATGGCAACTGTTGCACATCGCTCTTGATATGCAGCGAAGACCTGGTCATAGATTTCTAAGCGGCGAGCCGATTCAACATCGATATCAATATCAGGTAGCGCTTTGCGAAGTGGTGAGCAGAAACGTTCCATCAATAAACCAAGTGAGAGTGGCTCCACGCCAGAGATTCCTAAGAGATGACAGACCAGCGAACCTGCACCACTACCCCGGGCTGCAACCCGAATACCACTAGAGCGAGCGCGATCGGTTATGTCAGCAACGGTTAAGAAATATGATTCATAACCCAGGCTTTCAATAATGGCGAGTTCTTTATCAAGACGTTCTTTCACATCGCTACGAAATTCGCCATAGCGCCAATGAACTCCAGATATCGAACGCTGACGAAGTTGGGAGGTGAGTTCCTGGTGCGATGTCGCGCCGACAACATGGGGTTCGGGAAGATGAATAGATCCAATGCCAATGTCGTGGACTGGAGATAAAGCAGCGCGGTCTGCCCATTCCCGAGTAGTAGCCAGTAAGCGCTTTGCGTGACGTTCGCCAGCAGCAAGCGCTATTTTTTCGCCAAGTAACTCCATCTCTTCTGAGGATTTGAGAAACGCTTCAGCATTTTTCCTCTCAACTACGCTCTTATGAAGTGGCAGTAAATGGCGCGTGGCATCAAGAACATCAGCGATAGGAGCATCGTCACGAAAGCACATCCGAGCTGCATTGGTGAGCAGAGCTGGCAGATCGTGATCACGGGCAAAGCCCAACATCCGAGCGGCATGGGTCGTAGATCGCGGACCATCTCCAGGGGCTAGATGAGAAACGCACTCGATAGCTTGATCTAAAAATAAATCTTGAGTGGAGTTATAAATAAATAGCGCTTTGTCATAACGACGGGAAGTAAGCGCTCGCCCTATCTCAGAATCAGGGCCATGTAAGGCTAAAAGATTCTGGGTGAGATGAGAGTTGTTCTGTAGAAAAGTAAGATCACAAGTGCGCCCATATTTTTTTAATTCAGTGATAACTCGGACTAATGAAGACCAGCCACGACCAGAGGTTGCGAGCAAGGTAATTCGCGATTGGTTGTCATAGCTCATATCAACTCCAAGAATTGGAGTAATGTCATTATCTAAACAACTCTGGGTAAATCGAATTGCGCCAGATAAACCATCCCGATCAGTGAGCGCTAAAGAACTCATACCGAACTCGCGAGCTTGTTCTACAAGAAGATGAGGAAGAGTCGTTCCGTATTTAAATGAGAAACCACTAGATAGATGTAAGTGAGTAAAGCTCATGTGACGAAAGATGAGTTATGCGGGTCGAGATGTGGGACGGATCCGCCAGTGGCCAAGCTCTTCGATACGTTCAATCTCAAAAGTTTTCATGACGCCAATAGGGGCTGCTTCAACGCGCCAGAGCGCTCGCGATCCATCGTCAGGGCGGAAGAGTCCATCGCTGGCGCGATTCCACCAACCGCCAGATTCACGCCATGAAGAAAGAACAGTGTGAATACGGAAGCGCTGGCCGTTATAAATAAATTCGATCGGTTCGCCTCCGGCTAGGAAGATCTCCGATTTCTGGTGCTCTGATTTTTCGAACATTTGTTCGAACTCTAGCGAGCGCCCCCGACAGGGGCAAGCCGCTAGCAACGAGCCGTTACCAAAACGACACCCACGCCACACCTGTTTGAAAGCTTCTCGTAGCCGATCGTGTGTGAGTATCCGCCCGTGATCACACATACATCCGCCTCGAAGACCCAGGGTCGCTCCCTCCGCCTTCGAATCTCCTCTGTTGTTAGCGCCCTCGCGCTCGCAACTTCCGCACTCGTGGTGCTCACTTCCCCGCAGGTCACTGCAAATACATATTCAGTTCCTGCTGCTCCAGTCATCAAGAAGGCGAGCATTACGCCTTTTGGTATCCGCGTAGTTTTCAATACCGTTTCAGCATCACCTGCTGTAACAAATTACGTCATCTCAAGTGGCGAAAACTCTTGTCCAATTTCTGTGTCTGCAGCTACTAAGGGTGTAGTCACCATCCCAATTCTTGAAGACCAGACCAGCGCAACAGTTTCAATTAAAGCTGTCAACGCTTATGGATTTTCAGCAGCCGGCACATGGAGCAAAACTTTCAGCTCTGCTGACTTAGCAAATGTCGCTCGAAGCACATGGAAATCCGTTCAATTGCTACAGCTCAGTGATCTCCACGGCGCTATTGAAGGAACATCGGCAAACGCTGGAACTGCTCTTCTTATGACTGCTTTTGCTGCAGAGCGCGCAAAAAATGCTGCGACTTTCACATTATCAGCTGGCGATAACATCGGTGCAGCGCCACCAATCTCCAGTCAATTCGAAGAGTTGCCAACCATTGAATCAATGAACCTCATGAAATTCGATGTATCTGGATTTGGAAACCATGAACATGATCGAAATTTGTCCCATGTTCAGAAGATCATTGGAGCTTCCGACTTTCAATGGGTCGCCTCTAATTACAACACTCTTGAACCTTTGAAGAGTGGCACAAAGTCTGCGAAGAATTTCCACATTGTTGAGCGTGGAGGTGTCAGCGTTGGATTTGTTGCTGGAAATACAGAAGAGACCAAGGAGCAAATTTTCCCTGGAAACTTAACTTTCGGCGGTAAAGATCTAGTGATTTCTGGAGATGCATCTGGCATTAACGCAGCAATTAAGGCAGCGAAGAGCGCTGGTGCAGATATTGTTGTTGCAATTCTCCACCAAGGTTGGCAAGAGAATCGCGACGGCGAAGCCAAAGGGCGTTTGATTGAACTTGCTAAGCAAATTAAAGGTGCTGCGGTTGTTTTTGGTGGGCATAGCCACCAGACCTATTCATCAATGCTTGCTGGTAATTACTTCACTGCAGGAACTATGGTCGCCATGACACGAAATGCTGGCCAGGAATACAACAAAGTAAATGTTTGTATGGATGCCAGCGGACGTGTTCGCGGATCAATGGTTGAAGTCATGACCCGCTCCAAGTTCGCGACCTTGACGCCAAACGCAGATGGCGCTGCATTGGTCAAGAAATATAAAGATCAACTCAACGCCAAACTTGATGTGAAGATTGGTCAAGTTAATGGAATCTTCCCTCAAGGCGGAACTCCTCAAGTCCAACGTGCCGGAGAAGCTGCACTTGGAAACTTCACTGCAGATGCGATGCGCAAGAAATACGGAACTGATTTTGCGTATATCAACGGCGGAGGTATCCGTGACAAATTCCCTGCCGCAACTTACGTTGCAGCTGATAAGAGTTTGAATCGTCCCGGCGCTGACAAAGTTGCACCTTATGATGTGACTTTGGGTGATGCCCTAGCGGTTTATCCATTCGGTAACACGGTTGGAGTTTCTGTCATTACAGGTGAAAATCTCTGGAAGGCGCTGGAAAATGGCGTTAGCAATTGGCCAGGCGATGGTCGCTTCCCACAGATTTCGGGCTTTAAGTTCTCCTTTGACACGAGTAAAGCTGTTGGCTCTCGAGTTCAAAGCGTCTCCAAATCTGATGGAACTGCAATCGCTAAAGATGGTAAGGAATACACCATCGCAGTACCCGACTTCATGATCTATGGTGGAGACGGATACGTAGGATTCTTTACTCCTTCAAAAGCTAAGTTACGAGGTCTTCTCGTTGACGTATTTATTGAAGCAGTACAAGAGGCATCCGCTGGCGGCAAGGCAATTCAAATCCCTGCTCTCGATGGACGCATCACAAAGGTGAATCCATAACAGCAATTCGGTAGTAGAGAAAAACCGCGCTTCGGTACTAACGGGGCGCGGTTCTTCTTTTCCCGACACGCCGATTTAGTTGAAATTTCAATAAAATTAGTTTACCCTTCAACTAAATCTTGACCCTCTATGAAAGGAAACTATGGATATCCTCCTTGTGATTGGTCGCGTGCTCTTTGCGCTGCTCTTCATCAACTCAGGTATCGCACATCTCACCAAGCTCGAAGCTATGGCGGGTTACGCGCAATATAAGAAAGTCCCAGCAGCCAAACTCTCAGTCATCGTTACTGGCCTCATGCTTGTTATCGGCGGCCTTTATGTAGCACTTGGTGTCTACGCAGATCTTGGCGGACTTCTCCTTGCAATCTTCCTTGTTCTCTCTGCATTCATGATGCATAACTTCTGGACTATCCAGGATGCACAAGCAAAGCAGGCAGAAACCATTAACTTCTTCAAGAATCTCTCCCTTGCAGGCGCAGCGCTCATCATCTTCGTGCTCGTTGGCTCAGGAACTGATTTTGGCCCATCAATTACTGAAGGGTTCTTCAACCTCTAATTGAATAATTAGTTAATTCCAAGTAAAACCCCTGCACAGGCTTCAAATGTGCGGGGGTTTTAACTTTTATCACGATAGCGTCTGAATATGGAATTACTGATGGCCATCGCCAGCGGAGTTCTCATTGGTTCTGTTTTGGGTTATGTAGGCGCTGGCGGTTCCATGTTGGCGATTCCAATATTTATCTATGTCTATGGATTATCACCAGTTGCTGCAACAACGGCATCACTCTTAGTGGTTTTTGTTGGAGCGGCATCGGGTGCGCTTCCAAAATTACGTCGTAATGAAATTCTCATTAAGGAGAGTTTGACGATTTGGGCAATTGGCTTGGTAACAAATCTAACTGGCGCTTATTACTTGCCGCGAATCGATGAGAATGTAATCTTGACAGGATTCTCTCTTGTTCTGATTTCTGCGGGAGTTTCAATGCTAATTCCATCACCAGCCGAATCTTCTGAGCGGAAAGTTTCTCCTGTCGCCCTCGTTGGAATCTCATTGATTATTGGCGCACTTACTGGACTTTTCGGAATAGGTGGTGGATTCCTCGCCATTCCGATTCTGGTTCTCTTTTACAACGTCTCTCCTGCTCGTGCTGCAGGTACTTCGCTTTTCATCATAATGATCAATACGTTGACGGGCTTCTTCGCGCATTATCGTCACTGGGATGAAGTCAATTGGCTCATACCTGGCGTCATCGCAACTGTTGCATTACTCGTCTCGCGATTTGCTTCACACCATAGCTCCAGACTTTCTCCGGCCACGCTGAAGCGGGCATTTGCTCTCTTTGTCTTCGCTATCGCTCTATTCACTCTAGTAGATACCTGGGTAATCACATGAAAATAGAAAGACTCGTCAACGAACTCGTTGGCACTGCCGTTCTTCTCATTGCAGTCGTGGGCTCGTCGTATATGGCTGCAAGCCTCACTTCGGATAAAGCGCTATCTCTATTAATTGTTGCAGCCGTTACCGCTGCTGCCCTTGCCATCATCATTAAATCAGGCGCAGCGATAAGCGGTGCTCATTACAATCCCGCTGTCACAATCTCATCGCTGCTTACTGGTGGGATGAAAACCGTTGAAGCGCTCGCGTACATCGTCGCTCAAGTCTTGGGCGCAATCGCTGGTGTAGTCATCGCCAATGCAATGTTTGGTGAAGCCTTATTTGGCGCAAGTACAGTTTTGCGATCAGGGAGCGGTCTATTTATTGGAGAGATTGTTGCGACTTCTGGTCTGGTTTATTTGGCGCTCACAGCAAATGAGAAGAGCGTATGGAAGATGATTCCGCTCTGGATCTTTGCTGCCTACTTCTTCACTTCTTCTACTTCATTTGCTAATCCTGCCGTAACAGTTTCTCGAATCTTTACGGAAGCGCCCACTGGAATAAGTAGCAGTTCGGTTCTCGGATTTTTATCTGCTCAAGTGGTCGGAGCTTTGCTCGCAGTGCTTGCTCTCAAATCAAAGATTGTTAAAGGGTCATGAGATGACAAAGCGCTCATCCGTTCTATTTGTATGTGTTCACAATGCGGGTCGTTCACAGATGGCAGCTGCATATCTCTCACACTTGGCGGGAGATTGGGTAGAAGTTCGTAGTGCAGGATCTGCTCCCGCCGATTCAATCAACCCAGCTGTTGTTGCTGCGATGCTTGAAGAAGGTATTGATATCCGTCACGAAGTTCCAAAGGTTTTGACCACATCGGCGGTGGAAAGTTCAGATGTAGTTATAACCATGGGCTGCGGCGATGCTTGCCCTTTCTTTCCAGGAAAGCGATATCTGGATTGGAAACTCGACGATCCTGCGGGCCAAGGCGTTGATGCCGTGCGACCAATCCGCAATCAAATTAAGTCGCTCGTGAAAGAACTCATCGAAACTCTCTAGAATCGCCGACATGGAAGGCGTGCTAGAAAAAGCAGCAGTACAACGTGCGCAAGCTGCGCTCACTAAGAACCAGATGCCAGGACAGATTAAAGTCTTATCGGATAGTGCGCGAACTGCAGCTGAAGCAGCCGCTGCTCTCGGAATTGAAGTTGGTCAGATTGCATCCTCGATTGTTTTCAAGCTTCCAGATGAAAGCCCACTCCTTGTCATTACATCCGGAAGACACCGCGTTGATACCCAACTTGTCGCTGGTTTTCTTAAAGTTGAAAAACTTGGCCGCGCCGATGCGGACTACGTGAAAGAAATTTCCGGCTATTCAGTGGGTGGCGTTGCACCCGTTGGGTGGCTTAATGCTCCCGCGCTTACTTTGATTGATGAAGCGCTTAATGATTATGAAGTGGTCTGGGCCGCTGCAGGACATCCGCATGCTGTCTTTCCAACAACATTCGATGAACTAAAAATTGCATCTGGTGCAACACCGGCAAAAGTTGGCGATTAATGTTTTACAAACTTCACACTGAAATTTCAGGATCTGGAGAACCTTTAGTTCTTGTACATGGGATGGGTTCTGCAAGTTCGGCGTGGAAACCAATTCGACCACTTCTCAATGAGTTCTACACAGTTGTCACTGTTGATTTACCTGGACATGGAAAGACGCCCTACATCAAAGGCCAGCCCATGGATCCTCATTCTTTGGCGCTTGGCGTACTGGAACAACTAAGTTCAGAAGGAATTGAACGATTTCACTTAGCGGGTAATTCGTTAGGCGGTTGGATTTCTCTAGAAATGGCAAGCGCTAACCCCGAACGAGTTCGCTCACTCATTGGAATTGCACCGGCAGGGCTCTGGCTAAATCCTTATAACGCGCGTTATCCGGGAACTGCAATTGCGAGATTCCTCGCACGTTACACCAGCAAGATTGCCCCTGCTGCTCTTCATTTTGAAAAAGCACGGATGCTGGGTTTCGCAGATGTCAGTCCCCGTTGGAAAGAATTTAGTTATGAGATTTGCCTGGATGCAACTATGGCGATGGCAAGCGCGGAAGGTTATTACCCTGCTTGGGATGGGATGCTGATGAAACGTTTCGACAGTTTTATACCCGCAACTTTGCCCGTAACAATAATTTTTGGCGACACCGATCGAACTCTTCCAGCCACCACATGCCAGGAGCGTTCGGTTGCGCCTTCACATGCCAAGTGGATTTTCTTTTCTGAAACTGGTCATGCGCCAATGTGGGATTCGCCACTTGATGTCGTTGATGAAATAAAGAAAACGACTGCGCTTGCTTCATGATTCGAATTTACTTCTGGAAAATTCCTCCGCGCTTTGTTCCTTGGGCGTTGTTTCGAATGGGATTGGATCGGTTCTCACTGTGGCGTATGAATGGAATTTCTTTCTGGAAATTGCTCGGGGCTGGGAGAGGAGAAACTTTTACACCACGAGATGCAGATCCGCTGCGCTGGGGTCTGCTTGTCGTTGTTGAGAAGGAATATGTAGAAGATCTTGATTCATCACCCATGATTCAACGTTGGCGAAAGAGATGTGACTCTGAATTCTCAGCTGATCTCTCCCCTATTTCGGTTCACGGAAAGTGGTCAAGAAAAGATCCATTTATCTCAATCAGTAATACTGAAAAGAATTGGAGCGGCCCAGTTGCTGCAATTACACGCGCGCGAATTAAATGGCGAAAAAACTTGATCTTTTGGCGTTCTGTTCCGCCAGTCACTCATAGTTTACGAAGTTCGCAAGGATTGGTTTCTGCTATTGGTATCGGTGAAGCCCCCATTGGACTACAAGGAACATTTTCTTTATGGGAATCCGGTGAAGCGGTGCGAAACTTCGCCTACAGGGGTGAAGCGCATAAGGCGGCTATCGATGCAACCCACCGTGAGGATTGGTATGCAGAAGAGCTCTTTGCCCGTTTTGCTGTGACCAGAAGCGTGGGAGCTCTATAAGGCACAATTGCCTTATGTCGATTCGCAATTATCGCCCGCGGCGAGATTCGCGTCGAACAATTTCTCCCTCCAAGAACTTCATACTTATCGCAGTTTTGACTGTCGCACTCGGCTTACAAATTGCATATCCGCTTGTCGATGGTGAAGTTCTTCGTTTAGTAACTATTGCCACCGTTTATTGGGCAGCTGGCGCAATGCTCCTTCACGCACTCTTCGCCTACGGCTGGAACTATGCGCTCCGTTTCCTCTTTATTACTTTCTTCTTTGCACTTCTTGTTGAACAAGTCGGGATGCGAACTTCATGGCCATTTGGAAGTTATGAGTACTCACCAACGCTTGGCTACCAAATTTATGGCGTGCCGCTCGTTGTTCCATTTGCATGGATCATGATGGCGCATCCAATCTTCATAGCTGCTCGTCGTTTAGCTCCGAATTGGGTTTTTCTTGTTGGTGGTTATGGGCTTATGGCGTGGGATTTATTCCTCGATCCGCAGATGGTCTCTGCAGGGAGATGGACTTGGGAAGTGACGGGAAGATCAGTTCCATTCCAGCCAGAAATTCCGCTCTCCAACGCATTTGGCTGGTTACTAACTGGCATGGGCTTAATGGCACTTCTACATTATTTACTTCCCAGCGAAAGACGTTCACTTGGTTCAAGCCGTGCAGTTCCTGAGTTTTTCTTGGCCTGGACGTGGATTGGCGGTGTAATTGCAAACCTCTTCTACTTTGATAGACCTGGAGTCGCTTTTATCGGCGGTACAGCTCTGGGCGCGATCGTACTCAGCTACTTTTTATCCGTCAGATACGGTCGAAGAGATTAGAGATGGGTGCACTTCTAAATTTCTCTTGGATCCTCATCGCACTGGCAAGCACATTTACCATCCTAAATTTTCTAACTATTCGGGTAATTCGTTACCGTGAAGATATTGGAATAGATGAAAAAGTCTCGATACTAATTCCACTCCGTAATGAAGCAGAAAATGTAGAAGGGGTAATTCATGGTCTCATCACCCAAGCAGGGCTTCTTAACTTTGAAATCATTGCACTTGATGACTCCTCCAGTGACGAGACGCTCTCTCGATTGCAAGAAATCACTTCACCAAATCTCAAAGTTGTAAGTGGGCAGACATTGCCCGAAGGCTGGTTAGGTAAGAATTTTGCCTGTCACCAACTCGCCGCTCAAGCAGATGGAAGTTATCTCGTATTTGTCGACGCTGATGTGCGCTTAGCGCCGCGTGCCATAACGGCCTCAATTCAATCAATGAAGCGGTGGGGATGGGATTTCGTTTCTCCTTATCCAAGACAGATTGCAATCTCTTTTCTCGAGCGATTGACGCAACCCCTTCTGCAATGGTCATGGTTTGCATCTCTTCCACTTCGCATCGCCGAATTACTTCAAACTCCCTCGATGGTCGTCGCAAATGGACAATTCTTAGTTATAAATCGTCGAGCCTACTTTGAATCCGGCGGGCATGAAGGAATCAAATCTGAAGTTCTCGATGATTTAGAGCTCGGTCGCTCCATGGTACGAAAGGGCTTTCGTGGTGGCGTTGCAGAAGCATCTCACTTTGCCGATTGCCGAATGTATTCCACTTCGCGGGAGCTCATAGAGGGATATACAAAGTCTCAATGGCGCGCTTTTGGTAACCCTTTTGGCGCAATTATTGCCGTAGCAATTCTGGCATTTATTTCAATTGTTCCTATCCTCATTGGGCTAGCAGGAAATCTCTCTGGGTGGATAGGTTACTTTGCGATTGTTATGTCACGTTTGCTTGTAGCTATCCGAACAAGATCAGTAATAAGTAGCGCTTTGCTCCATCCATTAAGCGCACTTATGTGGATATATCTCATCATTCTCTCGTGGATCCGAAAGTCAACAGGTCAACTTGCATGGCGAGGTAGACAGCTATGAGTCACCATCGCGTTACAAAGACACCACGGGATGTCATTGTTATTGGCGCAGGTATGGCTGGATTGGCCAGCGCTGCGCGATTGGCGAAACGTGGACATCGCGTAACAATATTTGAAGCCACAGAATTTGCAGGCGGGAAGTGTCGGACAGAATGGATTGGTGACTTTGCATTTGATACCGGTCCATCTTTATTGACGCTACCCGCGGTTTATCGAGACCTCTTTTTGAAAACTGGAAAACGATTAGAACATCTCCTTGAACTTCAACCAGTTGATCCATCCTTTACTTATATTTTTCACGATGGAAAGAAAGTTACATTTCCAAATCTCTCTCATAACGGAACCATTGCTGCAATAACACGAGTTTTTGGAGAAGATGCCGGTCGCGATTGGCACAACTTACTCACTCGAGCCGAAGCGATGTGGGAGTCTTCACGAGAATCATTTATTGAAGGTGAGCTCGAAAGTCCACTTCAATTATTGAAGCGCAGAACTTTTCTCAATGATCTCAGGAATATCGCGCCTTGGAAGTCGCTCCGTGCGCTAACAAATGCTTACACTGATAATCCTTATCTTCAAAAAATCATCAGTAGGTATGCGACTTACACCGGCTCCGATCCACGAAAAGTCCCCGCGGTACTTCTTACCATCGCCTTTGTCGAAGAAGCATTCGGGGCGTGGCATGTAAAAGGTGGATTAGGTTCCCTCGCTTCAACTCTTGAGTCGCGAGTTAAAGAGCTCGGAGTGAATCTCCGCCTCAACACCCGGGTTAGTTCTATCGATGTTGAAGATGGAGTTGTCCGAGGGGTGACGCTAAAAAACGGCGAGAGGGTTCTTGCTGATGTAGTAGTTGCTAACGCAGATGCATCACTTGTCTACAACTCACTACTTCCACCGATGAGGGAAACTCGTGCACCACGTAGAGCGCTAAAAAAAGCCACTCCTTCGTTATCTGGTTTTAGCCTGCTCTTGGGTCTACGCGGAAAATCAAAGTTAGGTCACCACACTGTTTACTTTCCCGAGAATTATGACGACGAATTTGATGCGATATTTCATCGGAAAGAACCGGTTCCACATCCTGCTATCTACATCTGCAACCCCCAAGATGAGAGTATGAAAAAGAATCCCGATAGCGAGAGCTGGTTTGTGTTAATTAATGCCCCGCGCCACGAACCTGAAGGCGGTTGTGATTGGAACTCTCCCGGCCTGAAAGAGCGCTACGCATCACACATTGTTGACCTGATGGAAGCGCGCGGATTAGAGATTCGCTCTCGCTTAGAAGTTATGGAGATTCGTACCCCAGCCGATCTTGAAGTTCGTACCAATGCGCCAGGTGGTTCAATATATGGAACATCAAGCAACGGTGCTCGCTCAGCATTCCTTCGAGCAAGAAATCGTGCTCCGATTAAGAATCTCTATTGCGTTGGCGGCTCAGCACATCCCGGTGGCGGCTTGCCGTTAGTAGGAATCAGCGCGGAGATTGTCGCAGAAGCGGTCGAAGAAAATTTAGAACAGTAAGTGCAGAAATGCTTTGTGCTACCGCCCAAATAATTACTGCAATCGTTGCGATGTCCAAACTAAAGGCGCGAGCGACGAGAACGATAAAGATTACGCTGGCGCGAATGGGCCGTTCCGCAATCGTGACGACTCCAATTTCCTGAACACCTAGTCCGCCTGCTCGCGCCCTCATATATTCCTGGGCATATGCCGTCAACCATGCAAGTAAAACCCATTCCCAGGGCGCTCCTAACTGAAACAGACCCAGCGCCCAAATTGTTTCAACTACTCGATCTACTATCGAGTCAAGCGCTGCGCCCCACTTGCTTACTTTCTTACTCAGAATTGCGAGAGTTCCATCCAATCCATCTGCCATGAGTGAAAGCACCAGAAAAGCGATTGCCCAATGTGAATCGATGAAATAGAGATACGCGAAGGAAAATAGCAGAGATAGATAGGTGAGGCCGTTTGGCGTTATACGTAGAGTCTTGAGTGGTTTACAGATGTAGTAGCTAACAGTGAGCCATCCTCTAACAACACCTTTAATTTTGGCTCCGCCGTGAAGCGCACTCCACTCTCTGAAGAATTCTTCTCTCATCGCAATCCAATTCTCTTGACAATTTCCAGCGTTGAAACAGCCGAATTCATTGTGTAGAAATGTAAACCTGGCACACCTCGAGATAAGAGATCAAGGCACATTTCACTTGCTATATCAACTCCTACTTTTCTTACCGCTGCAGAATCAGATTCAACGCTCTTGATTCGATCTCTCACATAATCTGGAAGTGGAGTGCCTGAGAGTTCTGACATGCGATGGAGTTGGGCGACATTTGTGATGGGAAGAATTCCTGGATAAACATCGAGTTGTGAGCCAGCGTTACGAAGTGAATCTATGAGCGTAAAATATCGATCGACATTAAAGAAAAATTGCGTAGTAGCAAAAGTTGCACCACGACGTTCTTTTTCTAAGAGAACATCAATATCTTTTTTGAAGTCACCATGCGAAGCAGGGTGTCCATCTGGAAATGCTGCAACGCCAACTTCGAATCCGTGCTCGATTGCTAGCGAAACAAGTTGGTCAGCATGATCAAAACCATGAGGAGTTGTGAGCCACGGCGCACTTGGTCCACCTTGAGGATCACCACGTAGCGCGAGAATCGATTGAATCCCCGATCTCTTGTATTGCTGCAAAATAGAGATCAACTCTTCTTTTGTTGAACCCACACAAGTTAAGTGGGCAATGGTTGGAATTCCGGTACGTGAAGTAATTTCTGAGGTGAATCGCACTGTTCTATCTCTTGTTGATCCACCTGCGCCATAGGTTACGGAGACGAAATCAGGGCGCGCTCTTTCTAGTTCATCGAGGGCGCCCCATAGTCGAGCCTCCCCTGCCTCATCCTTGGGAGGAAAGAACTCAATTGAGAAAGAAGCGCTAGACATATAGCGGGAGGGTACCGTTGCGCCGTGGCTTCCCAAGAACTTTCGCAACTGCGCGACGAGATTAATCTGGTTTTGGCCGAATTTACCGATGCGCGTAGCCGCTCTTTGACTGAGATTGGTTCCGAGTTGCAGCCCGTTGCACACGCAATGAAGGAGTTCATCACCGATAGCGGAAAGAGATTTCGACCCATCTTCGCCTATCTTGGCTATTTAGGAACTGGAGCAACACCTCGTCCGGAAATCTTGCGAGCTTGTACCGCGCTTGAATTAGTTCATGTTTGCGCGCTGATTCACGACGATGTGATGGATGGGTCGGATACAAGGCGCAACAAGCCAGCCATCCATAAACTTTTTGAATCTCTTCATGATGATTCTTCTTATCAAGGAAACTCTGAGAGATTTGGTTTGGCATCTGCAATTCTTCTTGGTGACCTTGCTCTGGTTTGGGCTGATCGATTATTGGTTGAATCTGGAATTACACGCGAAGAGTTCATCAATGCTCAGAGCGTTTTCTCTGATATGCGTGACGAATTGATGGCAGGTCAATATCTTGATGTTTTAGAAGGTGCGTTAGCTACCACAAGCGTTGAACGTTCACTCAAAGTTGCGCGCTTCAAATCCGGGAAATATTCCATTGAACGTCCACTTCATTTTGGTGCATCACTTGCTGCTCGTCCTGATTTTTATGAGAGTTACTCAAAATTTGGACTTCCGCTAGGCGAAGCATTTCAACTTCGTGATGATGTTCTCGGTGTTTTTGGAGATCCTAAAGTCACTGGTAAACCTGCAGGTGATGACTTACGCGAGGGAAAGCGAACCGTCCTTATCGCTGTGACGATGGAAAATGCGACCTCAGAAGAGAGACAACTCATCACATCATCGCTTGGAAACCCAGAATTGAGCCTAGAAAAAGTATCAGCCCTGCAAGAGATAATTGTAAAAAGTGGTGCTCTCAATGAAGTAGAGAATCTCATCACAGATCTCACCAGTACAGCTATTTCCGCGTTGCAGGATTCACCTGTCGACGGAAAGATAGCCAAGGTGTTAGAAGAAATGGCCATTATCGCTACGCAGCGGAGCGTTTAATTTGCGTACCGTTAAAGGGAAAACCGATCACGTCGTCGTTGTTGGCGCCGGTCTTGCGGGATTAAGTACTGCACTTCGCCTCGCAGGCGCAGGTAGAAAAGTTACTGTCATTGAGCGGGAATCAGTTCCAGGTGGTCGAAACGGATTACTTAACAAAGAAGGGTATGCCTTCGATACCGGTCCCACTGTGTTGACCATGCCTGACCTCATTGCTGACGCACTGAATTGTGTTGGCGAGAAACTTGAAGATTGGCTCGAGCTCATCCCGCTACAACCGTTGTATCGCGCCTTCTATGCAGATGGCTCACAACTTGATGTGCATGCAAATACCGCTGAAATGGAAGCAGAGATTGAAAAGGTTATTGGCGCAAATGAGGCTGCGGGTTACCGTCGTTACGTAGATTTTGTTACCAAACTTTATAAATACGAGATGAATGACTTCATCGATCGCAATATTGATACTCCATTTAATCTTCTCACTCCAAACCTTGCTCGACTTGTTGCACTTGGTGGATTCCGCAGACTTGCTCCCAAGGTTTCTCAGTTCCTCAAAGATCCACGTACTCAAAAGGTTTATTCATTCCAAGCCATGTACGCCGGCGTCTCACCACAACAAGCGCTCGCAATCTACGCTGTCATCGCATATATGGATTCAGTCAACGGTGTTTTCTTCCCCAAGGGTGGCATGCATGCGGTACCACGTGCACTTGCTGGAGCTGCAGAGAAACATGGTGTTACATTCAAATACAACACAACGGTAGAGAAGATTGAGAAACAAGGTTCACGGGCTTCCGCTGTTGTTACATCTCAAGGAGAGCGCATCGAATGCGATGTCGTCGTATTAAATCCAGATCTGCCTGTTGCATGGAGAGATCTGCTCGGAAAGACGCCTCTTTCCATTAAACGACTGAACTATTCACCTTCATGCGTCACTATTTTGGCTGGATCTTCCAAGAGTTATGACCACCTGGCTCATCACAATATTCATTTTGGCGAATCATGGGATGGCGTATTCGACGAACTCATTAAGAAACGCACCTTGATGACTGACCCAAGTTTGCTCGTAACTGTTCCATCGAAAGATGATCCGACACTGGCCCCACAAGGCAAAAACAGTTATTACATTCTATTCCCAACCCCCAATCTTGATGCAGATATCGATTGGAAGAAGATGAAGAACATCTATCGTGACCAGATGTATGCCACTATGGAAGAGCGGGGCTACACAGATTTTGCAGACTCAGTCGAAGTCGAGCACATCACCACACCATTGGAATGGGAAGCGATGGGGATGGAGCGCGGTGCACCATTTGCCAGCGCACACACATTCTTCCAAACCGGTCCATTCAGACCGCGGAATATGGCTAAAGGTTTTGATAACGTCGTCTTCACCGGAAGTGGCACGCAACCCGGAGTTGGTGTTCCAATGGTTCTCATCTCCGGAAGACTAGCTGCAGAAAGAATTGTTGGACCTGTAAATTAATTATGGATGAGTTAACTGCGGCGGGGATTACAGATCCAGCGCTACGTGAGTCTTACAAAGAGTGCAAAAGGCTCAACTCATTACATGGAAAAACTTATTACTTAGCCACTCTCCTACTTCCCAAATCAAAGCGCCCACATGTTCATGCCCTTTATGGATTTGCGCGATATGCAGATGAGATTGTTGATGATTTAACTTCAACGCTCACCCACCAAGAGAAAGTAGATGCTCTGCAACGCTGGAGTGAACAGCTCCTTCAAGATATCTCAAATGGTAAAAGTAACGATCACGTTGGCCGAGCACTGGTAGATACCGTACAACGCTTCAATATTCCCATCTCCTATTTTGAAGCATTTCTTCATTCTATGGCGATGGATTTAACGGTTACGCAGTATGAAACCTATGACGATTTACTCGAGTATGTTTACGGATCCGCTGCAGTTATTGGACTGCAGATGGTTCACGTGCTGGGAACTGCTGAAGGCAAAACATCTGAAGCGCTTGTTCCGGCGGAGAAACTAGGAATCGCTTTCCAGCTTGCAAACTTTATTCGTGATGTCGGCGAAGATCTCGAAAGAGGGCGTGTTTATCTTCCAATGGCAGAACTTCGTTCTTACGGTGTATCTCGCGATATGTTGGAGCGGAGATCATTAACTCCGCAAATTATCGAAGCCCTTAAGTTTCAAATTGGTCGCGTAAGGGGCCTCCAAAGCGAGGCGAATCTTGGAATAAATCTCCTCAGTCCAGATTCACAAGCTTGCATTCGAGCTGCGAGCGAACTTTATTGTGGAATTGTTGATGAGGTAGAGAAGATTGATTACCAAGTCTTCACAACGCGTGCTAAAACTTCAACGTGGCGACGCGCAAGAGTCGCACTGCCTGCGTGGTTTCAAGCGCTGGCTGCGCGTTAGTTTCTCTGTATTCCTCTTCTCCCCCAGTAAATCCATAGTGAAATCGTCAAAGTTATCATCGAGAATCCAAAGAGAAGATCTTCAGCAGGTGCAGAAGCTATTCGTAATCCCACGATGACATCTTCGTCGTAGGTGAGAATCCCTCTCGAAGTAAGCCACCAATTTGTGATGAGTTGAAAGAAAACCATAATTCCGTAAGCGGTCCAGAAACTTTTCCTTGTGACCATACGGGAACGAGTCCCGTATAGATCAAATAGAACGACAAGGATTACGGAAAGAAGCGCAAGTTGGGTATATGTCATTGTTCATCTCCAAATTGCCAGTGCTTCTTGACAGCGCGCACTGCTTCAATGGTCATGAGTCCCGCTAAAGGAACGATTACAAAGAATAGAAACTCTTCTAGCGGAATCCCCGCAAAGCCATAAATACCTACAACTTGCTTGGCATCAAAGAACCAATGTCCACTACTGACGGCGTAGTAATCCCAAATCAAGAAAATAACTGCGGTTGGAATAATGCTGAGTGCTACTCTCTTTATGCGTCGAAGTACTCCAACTTTAAATATAAATTCCAGCCAGAACGATCCGATAACTGTGAAGCCAAGCATCGCAAAGTAACTGAACTTGAGCACGCCTTATGCTAATCTCTCTTCCAATCGGGAGCCAAAAGTTGGCTGAGAGGACCTTTGTAGGTCGACCGTCAGACCAGTTCGATAATGCGAATTGGAAGGGAGAAATTCATGTCCGTTGTATTTACTGCCTGGGGTTATGGAGTCACATACCTGGAACTGGTTTCTGTAGTCACTTCTTTGATTGCTGTTTTTCTTGGTGCGCTTGGGGTTCGAATCACCTGGCCTTGGTGGTTTTTAAGTAGCGCTCTCTATGCGCTCTTCTTCTATCGCGTAGATCTTTACGCGAGCGCGCTTCTGCAATTTGTTTTTATCGCTGCTGCTGCGTGGGGATGGTTCGGATGGAAACCCACAGGCGCTGAACCTCGATACATGACTAATAAGGAGCGAGGACTGTGGTTAGTTGTACTTATCGCAACATGGTTAATTAGCGCACCCGCTTTGGCAGATATCGGCGCTGCAGCAACATGGCCAGATTCTTTCCTTCTGGTATCCAGTTCTGTGGCTCAAGTTGTGATGGTGCTGCAACGAAATGAAACCTGGATTCTCTGGCTCGTCATCGACGCTTTTGGAACTTACCACTACGCCAATCAGGGTTATTGGTTCACTTCAATCCTCTATGCAGTTTTCACAGTAATTGCCGCTTTTGGTTGGTACCGCTGGCTGAAGTTAACCAAGAAGAATTAGAGAGTTTTGTGGATTCCCAACTCTCCCTCTCAGAAATTATTAATCGCATTCAGAGTGGTGAACGCCGAAATACTTTCACGAGAATAATCGCGATAGATGGACCTGCGGGTGCAGGAAAAACTACTCTTGCCGAACGTCTCTCCCGCAACTTTCCAGAAACTCCTGTAGTCATCATTCACATGGATGATCTCTATGCGGGATGGAATGATGCTTTAACTCCAACACTTACGAAAACTTTGGAGCAGAATATTGCTCGACCTGCTTCGCTAGGAAAAGCCATCGAATATCGTAAATTTGATTGGCTGAAGAATTCATATGGGGAATTTGTGAAATTAACACTCCCCTCATTATTGATTCTAGAAGGTGTGGGTTCAGGTCAGCGCGAGATTCGAAAATATCTTGATCAATTGATTTGGATCGATATCGAATCAGAGATGGGATTCAATCGAGTCCTACAAAGGGATGGCGATTATCTGGAAACGGAGATGAGAATCTGGCAAATGCGTGAAAGTGAACACTTTAAGCAAGACAACACTCGCGATTGCGCGACCATTCGCGTTGATGGGAAGCACTTCATCTAAAATTCTTACGTGTCAGATTTAACTGGAGAAGTCATTGATGGGCGTTATCAGCTCACTCGAGTAGTGGCCTCCGGGGGTATGGCAACAATTTACGCCGCCCTAGATCTCCGTTTGGATCGCCAAGTAGCAGTAAAAGTGATGCACCCTCATCTTGCGCAAGACGAGCAATTTGTGACTCGCTTTATTCGTGAAGCAAAAGCTGCTGCTTCTTTATCTCATCCCAATATCGTGGCAGTACTTGATCAAGGATGGAATCAAGGCGGAGCGCCATGCGTGTTTATAGTGATGGAATTAGTAGAAGGCGCGACTCTGCGCGACTATCTTCATGAACAAGGAGCACTTCCAGTCGAACGTGCTCTCCAAATCATGTCACCAGTTGCAAGTGCTTTAGCCGCGGCACACAAACTTGGAATTGTGCATCGCGATATTAAGCCAGAGAATATTTTGGTTTCTAAAGAAGGTCGAATAAAAATTGCTGACTTTGGCCTAGCACGCGGAGCGCTACTTGGAAGTACGATGACAGCAGAATCTAGCGTCATCTTAGGAAGCGTCTCTTATCTTTCTCCAGAGCAAGTTCAACGTGGTGTCGCAGATGCTCGAAGCGATGTCTACTCCCTCGGAATAGTTCTCTTTGAAATTCTTACTGGACAAAAGCCCTATCAAGGTGATGATCCTGTTCAGATTGCAATTCGACATGTCAACGAACGAGTTCCTGCACCATCAACTATTAATTCAGCTCTAAGCCCGGACGTTGATACCTTAGTACTAACCGCAACAGATATTGATCCCGACAAAAGACCTCGCGATGCTGGCGTGCTCTTAGAACAAATTCGAACACTTTCAGAAAAATTAGACCCTCGCAAACGCCAACTCAGTTTGGAATTAGACCTTCCGCCTCTTCCAATCAAGCAAGCAATCCGTGAGAGAAAATCAAAGAATTCCATCCCTGCCAAGAAAGAGGAGACGCCCGTGAAACGAGAGAAGACTGCACCAACAAAGAAGAAGCAGCTTTCTTCCCGAGTTAAGCGGAATCGTCGCATTGCAGCAGCGATTGCGATTTTTCTTGGGATCGGAGTTTGGTACACATTTCTTGGGCCTGGATCAAAAGTTGTCGTACCTTCACTTGCTGGCCTGACCGTCAAGGAAGCGAAAAATACTCTGGAGGACTTAGGCCTCAACCTTGATATTTCCAAAGAAGAGTTCAGTGAAGATATTCCGGATGGGAAAATCATCAATTCAGATCCAGCAGGCGGAGGTCGCGTTTCTCCTAATGGCACAGTTGGCGTGATCATCTCTAAAGGCCAAGAGCGATATTCAGTACCAACTGTCCAAGGACTTAAATTAGAAGTAGCCGAGCAACTTTTGGAAGAAAATAAATTAGTGCTCGGCGAAGTGAAGGAAGAATTCTCCAGTGAAATCCCCAAAGGTTTCATTTTGCGATCAGATCCAACGACTGGGGAAAAAATCAAACGTAATAGCTTGGTAAATCTCTTTGTTTCAAAGGGTATCGAGCAGATTGAGTTAGGAAATTACAAAGGTAAAAGTGGCGAGCAGGCTTTAAATGAGCTCACAGAGTCTGGCTTTGATGTGGAAACCAAATATGTTTTCAGTGAGGATCTTCCTGTTGGCGCAGTTATTAGCCAGACCCCTGGCGCCGGTGAGGCTGATAAAGGCAGCAAAATTATTCTGCTCTTATCAAAAGGTTCTGAATTTGTATTCGTTCCAAATATCTTCTCTATCAGCGAGGCAAAAGCTGTGGCCGCGCTGAAAGATCAAGATCTCAAGGTTGTTGTCAAAAAAGTTGGAAACAAAAAGACTAAAGTGGTTACAAATGTCTCACCGAAGGTTGGAACTAAGGTTAAACGTGGCTCAACGGTAACAATCACTGTAGGGTGATTGAGTGCCAAAGCAGAATAAACCTCGTTTAGGAGCCCACGTCCCCACCTCAGGTGGAATGGCAAAGCGCTCGATTGAATACGCGCAGACAATTAAGGCTGAAGCAATCCAAGTCTTCGCATCAAATCCTCGAGGTTGGGCAATGCCAGAAGCTAATCGTGAAGCGGATCAGGCATTCATTGAAAAAACTCAGGCGCTCGATATCGAAACATATGTGCATGCACCTTTTCTGATTAATTTAGGTTCACCTACCGAAGGAACCTACAAGAATTCTCTTTCATCAACCCAATACTCACTAAAGCGAGGTCGCGAGATTGGTGCGCTTGGTGTCGTTATACATACAGGCTCCGCAGTTGATGAAGGGCATGTGAAGCAAGCCTGGAAGCAGATTCATGATGGCATGATGCCAATTCTCGAGAAACTCACTGATCAAGATCCGTGGTTACTTCTCGAACCAACAGCTGGTCAAGGCCAATCTTTAGTTAAGAAACTTGACGACCTAACAAATTATTTTGAAGCGCTGGAGTGGCATCCCAAAGTAGGAGTATGTCTCGACACGTGTCACGTTTTTGCTGCCGGACATGACATCAAGAGCAAAGGTGGCATGACTAAAACTATTGACTTGCTCGTTGAAGTCGCAGGAGCTGAGCGCATCCAACTGATCCATGCCAATGACTCTATGGATGTACTTGGTTCGCTCAAAGATCGCCACCAGAATTTAGGAGAAGGCGAGATCGGTGTAAAACCATTTGCTGAGTTATTAGCCCACCCTGCAGTTGTCAATGCTCCTCTTATCTTAGAAACACCAGGAGAAGAGCCCGAGCACGGCAAAGAGGTTTCCGTCCTTAGAAAGATGAGAGATAAATAATGCAGATGAAACTAGCGCCGTGGGCGCTGCTTGCTGTCGCCGCGATGTGGGGAATTTCCTTTGTATGGATGAAAGACATTCTGGATCAGCAGGATGTTTACAGCTTCTTAACTTCTCGCTTTCTTGTCGCTGCAGCAGCAATGATTCTCTTAAAACCTACAGTACTCAAGTTATTTACTCCTCAATTAGTATTCAAAGGCTTTATCATCGGTATGGCACTTGGATCTGGCTACATTTTTCAAACTCTTGGACTTGAGAGAACGACGCCTGCAATAACTGGGTTTATTACCGGTCTGTATGTCGTCTTCACTCCCCTGCTGGCTTCCATTTTCTTAAAGGAACGTTTAACAACTGCTATGTGGGGATATGTATTTCTTGCTGTACTCGGATTAGGAATACTTTCAGTCAAAGGATGGGCTGTAGGAATTGGCGAAATTTTCGTCTTGATATCTGCAGTGCTCTTCGCCATTCACATCATCCTTTTGGGTTCATGGAGTAAGAACTTTGATGCATATGCTCTGACCGTGATGCAATTAATTGGTTGCGCTGTTCTCTCGGCAATACCCGCATCCATTAACGGTTTTGTTGCCCCTCCAGACTCACAAGTATG
>JACCDP010356571.1_pt1 | contig 25460 bp, 24 predicted proteins | sample 7445841 | NCBI WGS metagenome assembly JACCDP01 (sample SAMN15323441, study PRJNA562643) | freshwater metagenome | isolation source: river surface water | place: USA:Blue River Watershed | collected 2017-08-17 | reverse complement strand
GGCGGGCGCTGGCGGATCCGCGGCAGTCCGCCTGGAACGTGCGGGATGGTCACATGGCGGATGTGCTCGATCGGGTCGCCGCGCGTCCGCGTCCCGACGGAAGGCCGTCCCGCTGGGTGGTGTGGGCGCACAACAGCCACGTCGGGGACGCTCGGCCCTCCGAGCTCGGCCGGTCGGGCGAATGCAGCCTCGGAGAGCTGGTTCGCAGCCGTCACGGGGACGACGCCGTGCGACTCGTCGGGTTTTGGACGTGGAGCGGGTCGGTGACCGCGGCACGCGCCTGGGGAGAGGACCCGCAGCGCATGCACCTCCGCCCGGCGGCGCCCGACACCTGGGAGGCCCTGTGCCACCGCATGGGCACGCCGTGCTTCCGGCTCGACTCTCGCGCGCTCGTGGGGCTCTCGGAGCGGACGGAGCGCGCCGTCGGCGTCGTCTATGCCCCCGCGCGGGAGCGAGCCTCGCATCTCTTCGCGTCCCACGCCCCGCTGCGCTACGACCACGTGCTCTACTACGACGTGACCCGCGCCCTGGCGCCGCTGGATCCGTGGGGCGCTGTCGCGACCGAGGACCTGCCGGAGACCTGGCCGTTCGCGCTCTGAGGCCGGGGCGTCAGCGCAGGGAGAGGGCGCCGCAGAGGGCCGCCATGCCCCAGCAGTACCACGCGAACGCCTGGAACCGTCCGCCGCGGACGACCCGCAGCAGGAACCGGAGCGCCAGCCAGCCGACGACGAGCGCCACCGCGGCGCCGGTCATCCACGCCGTCGCGTCCGCCGTCGACAGGTCGACCTTGCGCGCCTTGAGCAGGCACGCGCCGAGGATCGCCGGCACGGAGAGGACGAACGAGAAGCTTCCGGCCACGTCGCGACGCAGGCCGAGCATCAGCGCGGCGACGATGGTCGCCCCCGAGCGCGACACGGCGGGCAGCACCGCGATGCCCTGCGCCGTCCCGATGGCGAGGGCGTCCCGCCAGGTCATGTCGGTCACGTCCCGCGTGCCGGGCGCGATGCGACCGGAATGGTGCAGCGCGAGCGCGGTGACCGCGAACTGCCACGACAGCGCGCCGAAGCCCGACAGGTGGGTCTCGAAGACGTCCTCGAGCGCCAGTCCGAGGAGCGCGGTCGGGACGGACGCGAGGACGACCCATGCGAGCCATCGCACGCCCGGGCGCTTCCAGGCCCCCGTCCATGCCCTGGGGCGGGGGGCTCCGCCCCCCGCAACGCCCCCCGCGGCGTCCTGCGTCGCGGCGCGCCATGGGTCGGTCACCATGCGCACCAGGTCCTCGCGGAACGTGACGAGCACGGGCACGAGCGTCCCGAGGTGCAGCGCGAGGTCAAACGCGGTCGCGTCCCCCGTGGGGGGCAGGAAACCCTCGAGGAGCTTGAGGTGCCCGCTCGAGGAGATCGGCAGGAACTCGGTGACCCCCTGGATCGCGCCCAGGATCGCGGCGACGAGCACGGGGTTCACGGCGCCCCCGGCGGCGTCGTGACGCGGGTGCGCAGCCAGGCGACGATGTCGGCGGCCTCGGCCTCGCTCAGGTGCGGGAAGGCGGTCATGGAGGTGCCGGGTCGGCCGGCGCGCACCAACGCCACCATGTCGGCGTCGGAGCGTCCCTTCCAGCTGGCGGCGCGCGTGAAGTCGGTGGGACGCGGCGTGAGCGCCACCGCGGCCGGTCCGCGCCCGTCGGCCAGCGCGCCGTGGCAGGCGGTGCAGTTGGCGGCGTAGAGCGTCTCGCCGCGCCCGGCGTCGGCGCTGCGTGCGGCCTCGGACGGACGGGGCGGCGGTTCGGCGGCGCGCGCCCCCCCGGACAGCATGAGGAGCAGGGCGGACGTCGCGAGCAGCATGGGCGCGTCCTAGCGCACCGCGCGGCACGTGGACACCCCGCCCCGCGACACGCTACACGGGGGCCCGCGCGAGAATGGCGGAACTGGCAGACGCACCAGACTTAGGATCTGGCGCCTTGCGGCGTGGGGGTTCAACTCCCCCTTCTCGCACCCCTTGTGGCCGCACGCGGCAGACGACGATAGCCGCCGGCAGCACGGGGCGCCGTGCGCCCCTCAACCTCCCACGAGCGAGTGACCGACGATGTCCGTCCAGGTGGAACAGATCTCCCCGTACCAGAAGCGCCTCTCCTTCCACGTGGAGGGTGAGGAAGTCGCCCGTCGCCTCGACGAGGCGTACCGGGCGCTCGGCCTCCGCGTGAACATCCCCGGCTTCCGCCGCGGTCACGTGCCCCGCAAGGTGCTCGAGCAGCGCTTCGCCAAGAACGTCCACGGCGACGTCGCCTCCGACCTCGTGAACCGTCGCTTCCGCGAAGCGGCCGTCGACCTCGAGATCATCGGCCAGCCCGAACTCGAGCGCGGCGAGCTGCGCCCCGGCGCGGCGTTCGACTTCGCGGTCCTCGTCCAGGTGCGTCCGGAGGTCGAGATCTCCGGCTACAAGGGCCTCAAGGTCGACTACCCGGCGGTGTCGGTGTCCGACTCCCAGGTGGACGCGCTCGTGCAGGGCCGCCTCGCGCAGCAGACCAAGCTCGTCGAGGTCGAGGAGAACCGCGCGGTGAAGGCCGGCGACCTCGTCCTCACCGAGGTGACGCTCCTCGAGGACGGCGCCGAGAAGGTGATCGAGAGCGGCACGATGATCAACACCGCCGGCGACCGCTACTACGGCGGCCTCGAGACGCTGCTCATCGGCACCGACAAGGGCGCGACGAAGCAGGGCACGGTGACCTTCGGCGCCGACGTGCTCCTGCCGGGCGTGCGCGGCAAGACCGTCGAGGCGCGCGTGAAGGTGCTCGGGATCCAGGTGTCGCAGACGCCGGAGCTCAGCGACTCCGTCGCGGCCGAGCTCGGGTTCGAGGGTGGCGTGGCCGCGATGCGCGCCGCGCTGCGCATGGAGGAGGAGGGCCGCGCGAACGAGGGCGCCCGCAACCTCGCGCGCGTCAACCTCCTGCAGACGCTCACCAACGCCAACCCGGTGGCGGTGCCCCCCGCGATGATCGACGGCCACCTCCAGCTGCTGCTCGAGGAGCTCCGGATCCAGGCGGCCTACCGCGGCCGTGACCCGCGCAGCCTCCGCTACTCCGACGCCCAGATGGCCGACCTCCGCCAGCGCGCCGAGTTCGCGGCCCGCGCGAGCCTGCTGCTCGACGCCGTCGCGAAGGCCGAAGGCATCAAGGTCACCAACGCCGACCTCGATGCGAAGTACCAGGAGATCGCCGACCAGCGCGGCCAGCGCGTCGAGGCGATCCGCGGCTACTTCCAGAAGGACAACGCCGTCGAGGAGCTCCGCAAGCGCCTCCTCGAGGAGCGCACGCTCGAGTGGCTGCTCGAGGCGTCCGAGCTGGTGACCGTCTCCGGTGACGCCGCTCCGGCGGCCGAGGCCTCCGCCGAGGCGCCCGCGGCCGAGGAGAAGCCCAAGGCGAAGGCGAAGGCCAAGGCGAAGAAGGACGACGCGGTCGAGGCCGCCGCCGAGGCGCCCGCGGCCGAGGAGGCCGCCCCGGCCAAGAAGCCCCGCGCCAAGAAGAAGGCCGACGCCGAGTAGGCCCACCCGGGCTGCGCACGCGGCACGGGCAACCGTGCCGCGTCGTCTTTTTGGCGCCGCGCCGTCCGCTGTCGGGGGGGCGCGGCGTTACATGGTCGAGACCTTCCCCGGGGCTTCCATGTCCATCGATCCCGTCGCCAGCTACATCATCCCGACCGTCATCGAGCAGTCCCACCGCGGAGAGCGGGCCTGGGACATCTACTCGATGCTGCTCAAGGACCGCATCATCTTCCTCGGCAGCCAGGTCAACGACCAGGTCGCGAACGTGATCGTCGCGCAGTTGCTGTACCTGGAGAGCCAGGACCCCGAGCGGGACGTGTTCCTCTACATCAACAGCCCCGGCGGCGTCATCACCGCGGGGATGGCGATCTACGACACCATGAACTACATCCGGCCCGACGTGCAGACCATCTGCATGGGTCAGGCGGCCTCGATGGGCGCGGTCCTCCTCGCGGCGGGCGCCAAGGGCAAGCGGCGCATCCTCCCGCATGGGCGCGTGCTCATCCACCAGCCGCTCGGCGGCGCGCAGGGCCAGGCCACGGACATCGAGATCCAGGCGCGCGAGATCGGCCGCGTGAAGCGCGAGCTCAACAACATTCTGTCCTACCACACGGGGCAGCCGCTCGAGAACATCGCCAAGGACGTCGAGCGTGACTACATCATGACCGCCGAGGAGGCCGTCAAGTACGGCATCGTCGACGAGATCATCCAGCCCAAGGGCGGCAGCCCGACGACCTGAGCGGAGCCATCGTGACCACGACGCGCAAGACCCGCGACAAGGACCTGACCTGCTCCTTCTGCAACAAGTCGCAGAAGGAGGTGCGCAAGCTCATCGCAGGGCCCAGCGTGTACGTCTGCGACGAGTGCGTGGAGCTCTGCAACGACATCATCACCGAGGAGTACGAGCGGGAGGACTACTACGCCGCCCGCGCGCTCGTGCCGAAGCCGGTGGAGATCCGCCGGCACCTCGATGACTACGTCGTCGGACAGGAGCGCGCGAAGAAGATCCTGAGCGTGGCCGTCCACAACCACTACAAGCGCATCGACAGCCGCTCGAGCCGGGACGAGGTGGAGCTCCAGAAGAGCAACATCCTGCTCATCGGGCCGACCGGCACCGGCAAGACGCTGCTCGCGCAGACGCTCGCGCGCTTCCTCAACGTGCCGTTCACCATCTGCGACGCGACGAGCCTGACCGAGGCCGGCTACGTCGGCGAGGACGTCGAGAACGTCATCCTCTCGCTGTACCACGCGGCCGAGTACAACGTCGAACGCACGATCAAGGGCATCATCTACATCGACGAGATCGACAAGATCGCGCGTCGAGGCGACAACCCGAGCATCACCCGCGACGTCTCCGGCGAGGGGGTCCAGCAGGCGTTGCTGAAGATCATCGAGGGTACGGTCGCCAACGTCCCGCCGAAGGGGGGCCGCAAGCATCCCCAGCAGGATTTCCTGCCGATCGACACGAGCAACATCCTGTTCATCTGCGGCGGCGCGTTCGTCGGGCTGGACAAGATCGTGGAGCAGCGGATCAACCGCGGCGGCGTCGGCTTCGGCGCCAGCGTGAAGTCCCAGCACAACCTCGACCGCGGGCAGCTCCTGCGCCTGCTGGAGGCCGAGGACCTGTTCAAGTTCGGGCTCATCCCGGAGTTCGTCGGGCGCCTGCCGGTCGTCGCGACCCTCGACGAGCTCGACGAGGCCTCGCTCATCGACATCCTCACCCGTCCGAAGAACGCGCTCGTGCGTCAGTACCAGGAGCTCTTCTCGATGGAGGGCGTCGACCTGTCGTTCACCGACCCGGCGCTCCACGGCATCGCGAAGGAGGCGCTCACGCGCAAGACCGGCGCCCGCGGCCTGCGCGCGATCCTCGAAGAGATCATGTTCGACGCGATGTACGAGCTCCCGGGGAAGAACAACGTCCGCGAATGTGTCGTGACCGACGAAGTGGTCCAACGAAAGAAGGACCCCATCCTGGTCTACGAAAGCGAGGGCGACAGCGCCCGAAGCTAGGGAGGGCGCATGCAGGGACGCGGTACGGCACGCAACGGAACCTTCGTCTCGCTCCCCCTCCTCCCCTTACGGGACCTGGTGCTGCTGCCCGGGGGCACCCACACGTTCCTCGTCGGTCGTCCGCGCTCCGTCGCGGCCGTCGAGGCGGCGATGGCGCGGCCGGACCGCCTCTTGCTCCTCGTCGCGCAGCGGGATCCCCTCGCGACGGACCCCGTCGCGGCCGACCTCCACGTGGTCGGGACGCTCGCGGAGGTGGGCGCGGTCGCGCGTCTCGCGGACGGAAAGCTGCGGGTGACCGTCGACGCGCGTGCGCGTGCGGTGGTCCACGAGGTCGGGGTGCGCACCGCGGGGCTCGACGCCCGCGGCGCGTGCCTCGAGGACGTGTCGTCCGACGACGCGGACGTCGCCGAGCGGGCGCGGGAGCTCGTCGCGCGGTTCGAGGAGCTTGCCCGACTGGCGCGGAACGTCGCGCCGGAGGTCCTGGACGGGGTGCGCGCGCTTCTCGACCCGGGCGTGATCGCCGACGCCGTCGCGCGACACGCGGGCCTTCGTCCCGAGGCGATGCAGGAGGTGCTCGCCACGGCCGACGTCGCGGCGCGGGTGGAGCGGGTGCGCGGCATGGTGGCGCGCGAGTTGGAGGCCTTCGCGGTCGAGCGTCGGGGCCGCGCGCGTTCGCGGCGTGCGGAGGACGCGCCCGACCACGGCATGGGACTTCCGCGCGAGCGGGACGAGCGCGACGAGCTGCGCACCGAGCTCGCCGAGCTGGAGGCGCGCGTGCTGGATCGCCCGCTCCCCGCCGAGGCCCGCGAGCGCGTGGTCCGGGAGCTGCGCAAGCTCCGCACCATGAATCCGCTCGGCGCCGAGGCCGGAGTCCTGCGCGGCTGGCTGGAATGGGTGGCGGCGCTCCCGTGGACGCACACCGTGCCGACGGACCTCGATCTCGACGTGGCGACGCGGGTCCTCGACGAGGATCACCACGGGCTGCGCAGCGTGAAGACGCGCGTCCTCGAGTACCTGTCGGTCCTGCGGCTGCGGGGCGGGACCCAGGGCAGCGTCTTGTGCCTCGTGGGCCCGCCGGGGGTCGGGAAGACCTCGCTCGCGCGGAGCATCGCGCGGGCCACGGGGCGGCCGTTCGTGCGCGTCGCGCTGGGCGGCGTGCGCGACGAGGCCGAGGTGCGCGGGCACCGTCGTACCTACGTCGGCGCGATGCCCGGACGGATCGTGGCGGGTCTGAAGCGCGTGGGCGCGTCCAACCCGGTGTTCCTGCTCGACGAGATCGACAAGCTCGCCAGTGACGTGCGCGGCGATCCGGCGAGCGCCCTCCTCGAGGTGCTCGACCCCGAGCAGAACGCCGCGTTCGCCGACCACTACCTGGACCTCGACACCGACCTGTCCCGGGTGCTGTTCCTTTGCACGGCCAACAGCACCGCCGGCATCCCCGCGGCGCTCCTCGACCGCCTGGAGATCGTGCGGATCGGCGGCTACACGGCGTCGGAGAAGCGCGCGATCGCCGCCCGCCACCTGCTCCCGCGACAGCGGGCGGCGGCGGGGCTGCGGGAGGACCAGCTCCTCCTTCGGCCGAGCGCCATGGCCCGACTGGTGCGGGAATACACGCGGGAGGCCGGCGTGCGCGGGCTGGAGCGCGAGATCGGCGCGGTGTGCCGAAAGGCGGCGCGGCGCGTCGTCGCCGGGGGGCCGGACACGCGCATCTCGGTCGACGGGGCGCGTCTGGAGGCGCTTCTTGGGCCGCCCCGGCACCGCGGGGCGCGCCTGGGCGCGGAGGACGCCATCGGTTTCGTGAACGGCCTCGCGTGGACCAGCAGCGGCGGCGTGATGGTCCCCATCGAGGCGGCCGTCGTGCCGGGCGCGGGAAAGACGACGATGACCGGTCAACTCGGCATCGTCTTCCGGGAGAGCTGCGAGGCGGCGCTGACCTACCTGCGCAGCCGCGCGACGCAGCTGGGCCTCGAGCGCGACGCGTGGCAGAACATGGACGTCCACGTGCACGTCCCGGAGCTGTGGGGCGTCGACGGGCCGAGCGCCGGAATCACGCTCACCACCGCGCTGGTGAGCGCCGTGTGCCGCATCGCCGTGCGCAAGGACGTCGCGATGACCGGGGAGGTCACCCTCCGCGGGCGCGTCCGCCCGATCGGCGGCCTCAAGGAAAAGTTGCTCGCCGCGAGCCAGGCGGGGGTGCGCAGGGTGCTCGTGCCGACGGAAAATGCGAGGGACCTCCGTGACGTGCCGCGCGCGGTGCGCGCCGCCCTGGACATCCGGCTCGTCGAGCACATGGACGAGGTGCTCGCGCTGGCGCTCGCCGTCGACGACCCCGCCACGCTGTTCAAGGACCGTCCGGCGGACGACGCGGAGCCTTCTGGCGCCGAGCCGCCGCTTGCGAGTTGACAGCCCGGACACACCCCATTACATGGTGAGTGCTCGGGCGGATGGGCGGGTAGCTCAGTCGGAAGAGCAGCGCCCTTACAAGGCGCGGGTCGCAGGTTCGAGCCCTGTCCCGCCCACCAGCACCCCGACAGGGGGTTCCATACGGAGCGGTAGTTAAGTCGGTTATAACGCCGGCCTGTCACGCCGGAGGCCGCGGGTTCGAGTCCCGTCCGCTCCGCCACTTTCGAGCCCCCTTCGAGCGATCGAGGGGGGCTCGAATCATTCTTGGGGCGGGGGGCCGGCTGCCCCCCGCAACGCCCCCCGCCGTGGACGGGTCAGTCGCCCTTCGGGCGCCCCAGGTTGGCGTAGCGGGGTGGGAGCTCGTCCGGAAGCCGCACGCCGGGCACGTCGACCAGCGTCGTCCAGGTCTCGTCGTGGCCCCGTGCGCGGGCCAGATCGCGAAGCTGGTCGGCCAGCCACCGTGGGACCCGCACGGTGGTCATGCGCCAGCGCTCGTCCAGTCCACGGCGATCCTTCAGCGGCCGACCCATTTCGCGCACATAGGGCGTCCACGCACGGCATGCCACCCGCGTCCGCACGACGCGTGCCCGACGTCGGAGCCGTCGCACGTGCGGTTGCCGGTGACCCATTATCATATACTATATTGAAACTGGAGAGACTGCCCAATGATGGCCACCGAGTCGCCCTTGTCCTGCACGTGCAACGCCTGCGGCGAGCGCTGGCATCAGGCGGCCGCCCCACACCGGTGCCCGCTCTGCGGCGAGCGCGGTCGCGTGACGTCGGAACCGGGCACGCTGGATGCCCCCGAGCAAGTGCTGCCGTTCGAGGTGGACCGCGCCGCCGCGTGGCAGGCGATCCTCGATCACATGGGGGCCACGGACTGGGCGCACCCGGATCTGTGCACGGCCCATACGCCGGTTGCGCTCACGCGCGTGTGGGTGCCGGCCTGGGTGTTCCGCGGCAGCTACGAAGGCCAGTACGGCGCGACCAGCGTGATGAAGTACATTCTTACGCACACCTCAAATGTGATCATCGAAAAGAAGGTTGGCACGCGGGAAGAGGCGCACCCCGTGACCGGTCCCCTCAAGAACGCGTTCGCGGTGGCAGGGGTGATCGCGGACGCGACGCCGCTCGGGCGCTTCGTGGCACCGGCGGCCGATGCGCTCGCACGCATGCGGCCCGTCACCCCGCAAGACCTGGACGACGCGGTCGTCCTGTCCGCCGGCCCCGCGGAATCCGATCCGGCTGCGGTCTGGAAGCGCACCGGCGAGGCGCGCATGCGGGAGCACGTGGTGGATTCCGTGAAGGCCATCGTGAGCGGAGATGAAGTCCGCAACGTGCGTGTGCAGGTGGACGCGACGTGGGCGGCGGCGCGGGCGTGGGTGCCGGCGTGGCGCTACGAGTGGCGCTACGGCGGCGCGACGCACGCGTGGTTGGTGGATGGACGCCGTGTGAACGGTGGTGTGCGCATCGCGGGGGAGGTGCCGCTGGATGAGGCGGAGAAGGCGCGGAGCGCTGCACCGTCGTTGGCGCAGGTTGGGAAGGAGGTCGGCCTGTGGTTTCTCGGCTTTTTTTTTCTCGCGTTCCTGTTCGAGAAGCGTGATGCCCTGTTTGGCCTTTCGCGGAGTCAGGTGGAGGGTTTGTCCGACGTCACGGTCGTGGTGTACATGCTGGCGGGTATTGCGCGGCTTTGGCGGTCAGGGAACAAGCGCGCAAAGCGTCACGGCCTCCACAAGGCGGCCCGCGCCGACGACCGCGAAGCCGCCCGCACTCGCCCCGTCCCGGCCTGAACCTCCGCCCCCTTGCCCGACCCGCCGCGGCGCGCAGGTTGCCTTGGGGAGGGATGATGCTGGAGACACGTACGGGAGAGGCGGTCGAGCTGGAGCACGCGGGGCAGGCGGTCGGCGAGGCCGTCGAGGAAGGGACGCGCCGGCTGGCCGAGCGCTGGGAGGACACCCGCGCGCGCATGCGCACCCGCGCCCGGGACGCGGCGCAGGCCACGCGTCGGGCGGCACGCGCGACGGACAGCTGGGTGCAGGACCACCCGTGGCCCGCGGCCGGGATCGCGGCGTTCGTCGGGGTCGTCCTCGGCGCCCTGGCGTGCCGTCGCACGGGGTAGTGCGCGCACGCCCGGTGCGTGCTATTCAAAATCTGTTCACGGATGGTTCATGCGCGTCGTGCCGCTCCTCGTTCTCCTCGCCGCCTGCGACAACGCGGGCACGTCCATCGACACGGGCGCCGAGGAAGACGTTCCGACCGGCGGCGCGGGCCGCTGCGACTACGTGAACCCGTTCTCGCGCGGGCCGGAGTGCAAGGAGTACGTCGGCACCGGCTGGACGGATGCCACGGCCGCCGCGGACTGCGCGGCGCCGTTGCCCGGCGCCGCGGCGGGGACCTACACCGCGGACGCCCCTTGCGCGCGGGACGCGATCCTCGGCGAGTGCCTCATCGGGGATGGCTCGGCCGAGGCCACCACGCTCGTGTTTCCGGGCGCCGACGCGGGTGCCTGCGGCGGCGTCGAGCTCGGCTGCACCTTCGCGAGCGGCACCTTCGTGCCGTCCAGCGTGTGCCTCGGTTCCGGCGGCGAGGACACCGGCGCGCCTCCCGCCGCTTCCGTGTTCGAGCCCTTCGCGCGCGTGTGCGTCGACCCGCTGCCCGGAGAGCCTGCCGGCGCCTCCGAGGGCGGGCAGGTGTGCACGTGGGAGGCGATCTCCGGCGCGACCGAGGAAGGTCGACGGTATGTGGACTACGCGTCCTGCGAGCCCGTCCTGACGCAGCGGCCGTACTGGCCGGCGACCGTCACGTCCACCACGCCATCGGACGACCCGCGCCTGTCCGACACCGCGTGGGTCGCCGAGTACGACTGGGCCACGGAGCAGGTGGAGGCCACCGGATGCGTGTGCTGCCATTCCTCGGAGGCGGCACCCTCGACCGGACCCTCGGGGTGGTACCTCGAGGCCGGTCCCATCTGGCTCGACACGCTCGACGACGACGGGCTCGCGGTCATGGCCGGATGGGTGGACAGCTCCGTGTTCGGGGCTTTCCCCGCCGCTGAGAACAACGGGTTCCACCGCGACACGACCGGGGTGCCCACGACCGACCCGGCGCGCATGCAGGCCTTCCTCTCCGGGGAACTCGCGCGACGCGGGCTCGGGCCGGAGGACTTCCTCACGACGGCACCGTTCGGTGGCCCCCTCTACGATCAGCTCGTGTACACCCCCTCCGCCTGTCCGTCCGGCGTGGGTGTCGACGCGGACGGCGTGATCCGATGGACCGGCGGCGGTGCCCGCTATGTCTACGTCCTCTCCGAGGGCAGCGACGCGCCGGGCGTGCCGCCGAACCTCGACCTGCCCGACGGGACGGTGTGGCGTGTGGATGTGCCCCCCGACGCGGCGGCGCTGGGCAGCGGCGAGGTGACCTACGGCACGGTGCCGGCAGGCGCGCGGCAGGCCTTCCCCGAGGCGGGCACGCCTGCGTCGCTCGAGGCGGGCACGACGTACTACCTCTACGTGCTGCGCGACATCTACCAGCCGCTCGCGCGGTGCCTGTTCACCGCCGGCGGCTGAAAAGCAGGTCCCTCACGGCCCCCATCCGGGCAGGAGAAGCGGCACGAAGCGGACGGTGAGGGCGTTCCCGGCGAAGAGCCACACCGTCGCGCCGAGCGCCAGGAACGGCCCGAACGGCATGGCGGTCCGCAGTCCGCGTCCCCGCGCGAGCGCGATCGCCACGCCGACGAGGCTTCCGACGGTCGCCGCCGCGAAGAGGATGAACGGCACGGCGGGCAGAGCGCCGAAGAACGCGCCCAGCATCGCGAGGAGCTTCGCGTCCCCCAGGCCCATCGCCTCGTAGCGGTAGATGAGCCACGCGACGCCGCTCACGGCGCCGAGGGTGCCGCCGCCGACGAGTGCGCCCACGACGGACTGCTGCCACGTCGGCGCGTGCGGGTAGCCGAGGTGCCCGAGGAGCGCGGCCCCCGCCACGCCCACGGGGACCATCAGGATGGTGAACCCGTCGGGCAGGATGCTGTGGCGCAGGTCGATGAAGGTGCCCGCCAGCAACGCGAAGACCAGCCAACCGTACCAGCCGAACGCGACGAGGTGCGCCATGTCGATGTCCGCGATGTCGGGGACGATGCGCCGGAACAGGAGCATCGCGAGCACCCCCGCGAGCGCCTCGATGGCCGGGTACATCGGCGAGATGGGCGCGGCGCAGGCCCGGCAGCGGCCGCGAAGCCAGAACCACGCCAGCACCGGCACGTTGTCGTACGCGCGGATCGGCGTCCCGCACGCTGGACACGCCGACCCCGGCCACACGATGCTCCGGTCCTCCGGGATCCGGAGGATGCAGACGTTCAGGAAGCTCCCGAAGAGCGCGCCGAAGACGCCCGCCATCGCGGTGAACAGGGCGTAGGCGGTGTCGGCGGCGTTCATGCGGCCCCCAGGGTGCGGCAGGCGTCGGAGAGCGCGTCGCACACGCGGTCGATGTCGTCCGCGCCCAGTCCCTCGTGGACCGGGAGGGCGAGTGCCTCGGCGCAGAAGGCGTCGGCGTTGGGCGTCGGGCTCGACCAGGCGGCCAGCGCCGGCTGCGCGGCCAGGGAGCGCGGGTAGTACACCGCCGTCTCGATGCCACGCTCCGCGAGGTGGGCGCGGAGCGCCTCCCGCCGGGCGACGCGGACGACGTAGTGGTGGACCGGGTGGCCGTCCTCTCGCGGGAGCGGACGGACGTCGGGCGGGAGCTGCGCGTCGTAGCGGGCGGCGTGGGCGCGGCGTCGCGCGACACGGCCCTCGAGATGCGGGAGCTGCGCGAGCAGCACGGCGGCCTGCACCGCGTCGAGGCGGCTGTTGCGGCCGGTGAGCCCGTGGACGGCGTGGTGGAGGTGCGGCGTCGTCATGCCGTGGTTGCCCAGGGCGCGCACGCGGGCCGCCAGCTCCGCGTCGGTCGCGAACACCATGCCTCCGTCGCCCGCCGCCCCGAGGGTCTTCGTCGGGTAGAAGCTCGTCGCCCCGACCACGCCGTGGTGTCGGGGCGGCGCGCCCGCGGATTGCGCCAGGTCGTCCACCACCGGGACGGGGAGCGGCGGCAGGGCGCAGGCCGCACCGTAGAGATGCACGGCGATCACGGCGCGCGTGCGTGGCCCGAGCGGCAGGCGGGCCGCATCGAGCACCGGGACGTCGGGGCGCACGTCCGCGAGGCGCGGGGTCGCACCGACGAGCCGCACGGCGCCGGCGGTCGCGAAGAACGACACGGCGGGCACGATCACCTCGTCGTCGGCCCGCACCCCGAGCGCCTGCAACGCGAGCGCGAGCGCGTCCGTGCCGCTGGCGACCCCGACCCCGAACGACCAGCCGAACGTGTCGGCGATCTCCCGCTCCGCCCGCGCGACGACGGGGCCACCGATCGGGCGACCCTCTCGGAGTACGTGCAGCACGGTGTTCTCGACCGCTTCGGCGCATGCGGCGTGGCGTCCGGCGAGATCCACCATGCGGACGGGCGCGTCGCCCACTAGCTGAAGTCCCGGCGGTCGAAGACGAGCACGGCCACGGCGAGCACGGCCAGGGTGCCGCCCAGTCCGTAGGCCGCGATGGCCGCGAGCTCCGTGGTGGGCACCATGACGTCGTGGACCGCCTCGGCGCGGAGGTTGAACATCTCGAGGTTCGGCACGAGCCGGTAGAGCGTCGTCGCCGTCTCACGGAACGCGGGGTCCTGCGACGCCTGGCCGAAGCGCTGCAGGTCGTCGGCGAAGTGGCCGATGACGTAGACCGAGACGGTGTAGGCGGCGGCGGATGCGGGCGCGGCGAACGTCGAGAACAAGGTCGCCCACGCGCACAGGAACGTGAGCTCCAGCGCGAGCGCCCCGAGGGCGATCCATGCGGGCGTCCCGGGCATGCCGATCGTGGGCGCGGTCACGACGACGTACACCGCGATCAGCGCGGCCAGCTCGAGCATGAGCGTCGCCCACAGCCCCAGGTACTTGCCGGTGAGGAGCTCCCAGCGCGCCATCGGCTTGCTGGCGAGGGTGTAGATCGTCTTCTTCTCGAGCTCCTTCCAGACGAGGCCGACCCCGAGGAACACGGCCAGGACGGCGCCGATGAACGCCATGGCCGCGAGCGCCAGGCCCTCGACGGCCTTGTCGGTGTCGCCGATCGACAGGTCCCGCATCGCGAGGGACACGCCCACGAGCAGCCCGCCGAACAGGACGATGCTGCCGAGGACCTTGTCGCGCACCGCCTCCCGGACGGTGTTCGCGGCGATGGCGACGATGCGCGTCATGCGAGCACCCCGAGGCGTGTGCCGTCCACCGGTCGGGCGCGCTCCACCTCGTCGAGGAGCACCTGCTCGAGGGTGCGCACCGCCGGGACCAGCGAGACGATCGAGCCGCCCGCGCCCCGGATCGCGTCGAGCGTGGCGTCGGCGTCCGACGGGTCCAGACGCAGCCGGGTCTCGGCACCCAGCTCGGCGCGCCAGGTGCCGTCGTGCCCCCGCGCGACGCCGACGGCGTGGAGATCCACGTGCGCGACCGTGTCCCCGAGCAGCCCCCGCACCGTGCCCTGGCCGCGGAGCCGCCCTCCGACGACGATGGCGACGCGGTCGCACACGGCCTCGACGTCGGTGAGCACGTGGCTGCTGAAGAACACGGTCTTGCCGCGGCGCCGCTCCTCGAGGATCAGGTCACGCACCAGCACCCGCCCGAGCGGGTCGAGGCCGGACATCGGCTCGTCGAGGATCAGCAGGTCCGGGTCGGCGATCAGCGCCTGCGCGAGGCCGGCGCGCTGGAGCATCCCCTTGCTGAAGCTGCGCAGCGGCACGTCGCGGAACCGGGAGAGGTCCACGCGCTCGAGCAGTCCGTCCACGCGCGCGTTCCGCCGGTCGGACGAGACCTCCCCGAGGCGCGCGTAGAAGTGCAGGAACTCGCGCGCCGTCAGGTGCTCGTAGAAGTACGGCCGCTCCGGCAGGAAGCCGACGCGTCGGCGGGAGTCCGGCGTCGGGACCGGCAGGCCGTGCAGCCAGGCGCGCCCGGACGTGGACGCCTGCAATCCGAGCAGGATCTTGAGCGTCGTGGTCTTCCCGGCGCCGTTCGGTCCGATGAACCCGAAGCTCGCGCCGGCCGGAACTTCGAGGTCGAGGTCGTGGAGGCCGGGGATGCGTCGTCGCAGGAACCCGGTGCGGTACACCTTCGAGAGGCGCTCCGTGCGGATCGCGGGGGTGCTCACGGCTTCCTCCTCTCGCGCCAGGCTGCGACGACGTCCTCCGGCACCGCGCCGGCGCTGCGCCAGTTGCAGCGCGTGCAGGCGGGACCGCTGTCCGCGAAGCGTCCGTCGAGCTGCGCGGCGCGCCACCGCTCCATCGTCTCGCCGGACCAGAGCGTGGCGAGCGGTGTGTCGCGCACGTTCCCGATCCGGTTGTCGAGGCTCTCGTCCAGACAACACGTCGTCACGTCCCCGTTGACGTGCACCATGGGGGTCAGCCACAGTCCTGCACACGCCGGCCGTTCCATCGTTGCGGAAGTTATCCTCCCGGCGGGAGAGTTCCATGACCGGACGCACACTCTACGCCGACTCCGCGCGCGAGCGGTTCTTCCACGTCCCCGACGACGCGGAGCTCCCCCCCGGCGACCTCTCGCTCTCGAGCCTCACCGGCGTGCGCCTGGCGACCACCGCCGAGGCCGTCGCGCCCTACGAGGTGGACGAGGCCGCCGCGCAGCGCATCGTCGCGCAGCGGTTGGAGGCCTTCGGTGACGGCATGCGGCAGGTCCTCGGGTCCGCGGCCGCGGCGCTCTCCGGGCTGCGACCGGACGCTCCGCCCGGGCCCCGCAGCGTCTTTCGCGATCCCGCGACGGTGGGGCCCGCGCTCGAGGGCGCGCTGCACGACATCCTGGGGGCCGTGCGCGATCTCGAGGCTGACCCCGCGCGCGTGGACGCGCGCATGAAGGCGATGGCGGATTCGGTGCGCGCCACGGACCCTCGCGCGGCGGACGACCTCGAATCCATCCCGGACACGCTGCGCGAGCTGATCGCCGATCCCCAGGTGCTCGGGGCGCTGGACCAGGCGGCGTCCGAGCTTCGCAACGCCGCGTCCGAGCTCCGGGCGCAGACGGCGGCCCTTCGTGCGGTGCGCGCGGAGCGCGGAGAGTCGTGACCCCGCTCGACGGTCGCGGCCTCGATCTCGACGGGGTCGTGCGGGTGGCGCGCGGAGCGCGGCCGCCGCCCCTGGCCGACCACGCCCGTGCGGCGATGCAGCGCAGCCGTGCGTGGGTAGCGTCCGCGCAGCACGCCGACGCCCCGATCTACGGCATCAACACCGGGTTCGGATCGCTCGCGCGGGTCCGCATCGCGCCGGAGGACACGGAGCGCCTCTCCCGCAACCTCATCCGCAGCCACGCCGCGGGCGTCGGGGGGGCCTGCCCCGCGGAGGTGGTCCGCGCGACGATGCTCCTGCGCGCCAACGCGCTCGCGCGCGGCGCCAGCGGATGCCGCGTCGAGCTGGTCGAGACGCTCCTCGCGATGCTCGACGCGGGCGTGGTGCCGATCCTGCCACGGCAGGGGTCGTGCGGCTCGTCCGGGGACCTCGCGCCGCTCTCCCATCTCGGGCTGGTTGTGTTCGGCGAGGGGGGCGAGGCGTGGTTCGGCAGCGTGGCACCGCAGAACGCCGCCGGGCGGCTCCCGGGGCCGGAGGCGATGCGTCGCGCCGGGATCCGGACGCTCGTGCCCGCCGCCAAGGAAGGCCTGGCGGTCACCAACGGCGCCCAGCTCACGACGGCGATCGCGGCGCTGGCGTCGTTCGACGCCGATCGCGTGCTGCGTGCCGCCGAGGTGGCGGCCGCCATGAGCATCGAGGCGCTGCGCGGCGTCACCCGGGCGTTCCACCCGGCGGTCCACGCCTTGCGGCCGTACGCCGGCGCGCGCGCGGTCGCCGCGCGCCTGTGTGCCCTGCTCGAGGGCAGCACGCTGTGCGACAGCATCCCCGGCAAGGTGCAGGACGCCTACGCGCTGCGCTGCACGCCGGTGGTGCTGGGCGCGTGCCGCGACACGCTGGCCTTCGGTCGCGGCATGATCGAGGTGGAGGTCAACAGCGTCACCGACAACCCGGTGATCCTCCTCGATGCCGGGGAGGACGCGCCCGCGTTCAGCGCCGGGCTCTTCCACGGGGAGCCGGTCGGCATGGCGGCCGACGCGATGAAGATCGCCGTCGCCGAGATCGCCTCGCTCTCGGAGCGTCGGCTGTTCCGCCTCACGACGGGCTCGTTGTCCGCGCGGCTGCCGCCCGCGCTCGTGGGGGCGGACCGCCCCGACCTCGGCATGCTCGTCCCGCAGACGACGGCGGCCTCGCTGGTGTCGGAGAACAAGGCGCTGGCGTACCCCGCGAGCGTCGACAGCATCCCGACGTGCGAGGACCAGGAGGACCACGTGGCGATGAGCACCACGGCGGCCTGGCGGTTGCGCGAGGTGGTCGAAAACACGCGCCGCGTCGTGGCGATCGAGCTCCTGTGCGCCGCGGAGGCGCTCCGGTACCGGCAGGCCGAGGATCCCGCCGTGCGGCTCGGCGCCGGGGCACGGGTCGCGCTGCCGCGCGTGCATGCGGCCTTGGAGGACGTCGACCCGACGCCGTCCGCGCGCATCGAGGCCCTCGCGCGGGCCATCGCCGAGGGTGCCTTCGAGGAGGATGCATGTCGCGCGTCGTGATGCTCGACGGACGCCGCCTCACCCCGGCGGACGTCGCGGACGTGGCGCACGGGGCGCGCGTCCGGCTGGAAGGCGCCGCCCGCGCGCGGATGGCGTACGGCGCTGCGGGCTACGAGCGCGATGCCGCCGGCGTTCCCGGCGTGCTCGCGCAGAAGCGTGCGCGGCTCGTCGGGCCGGGCGCGGACGCCGACGATCCGGCTGCGTTCGTGCTCGGGCATTGCGCGGCCGTGGGCGAGCCGCTGCCGCGGGAGGTCGTGCGCGCGCTCGTCGTGTGCCGTGCGAACGTGCTTGCGGTGGGCGCCAGCGGGGTCCGTCCCGAGGTCGTCGACACCCTCCTGGGGCTCCTCGACGCGGGCATCGTGCCGGTCGTGCCGTCGCAGGGCAGCGTGGGCGCGGCGGGGGACCTCGCGCCCCTCGCGCACGTGGCCCGGGTGGCCTGCGGACTCGGCGGCGACGTCGTCCTGCCGGACGGGACGGTCGTGCGGAGCGACGCGGCGCTCTTGCGTGCCCATGGAATCACGCCGATCGTGCCGACGCCGAAGGAGGCCCTGGCGCTCATCAACGGCGCGACGCTGACGGCGGCCCTCGCGGCGTTGGCCGTGCACCGTTCGCGGCGGCTCCTGACCGCGATGGAGATGGCCTGCGCGATGACGATGGAGGCCGTGCGCGCCGATCGGCGGGCGCTCAGCGTCCAGGCGGTCGACGCCCGCAACCATCCCGGTGGGTCCAGCGTCGCGCAGCGGCTGGGCCGGTTGCTCGACGGCAGCGTGCTGTGCGTGCCCGGCCGCCCGCCCGACGCGTTCAGCATCCGGGCCGCGCCGGCGGTGCTGGGCGCCGCGCATGACACCCTGGGCTGGGTCGCGGAGGTGGTGGAGCGCGAGCTCAACGGCGCGTGCGACAACCCGCTCTGGTTCGACGGCGAGGGCATCGTGGAGGTCGGAAACTTCCACGGCGCGCCGGTCTCGCTGGCGCTCGACGCGCTCCGCATCGCGATGGTCCAGGCCGCGACGCAGTCCGAGCGTCGCACGTACCGGCTCTCCTCGGGGCACCTCACCGGCGACCTGCCGAGCTTCCTGGTCGAGGGCACCGGGCTCAACTCCGGATTCATGCTGGCGCAGTACACCGCCGCGAGCCTGGCGAGCGAATGCAAGGGGCTGGCGCATCCCGCGGTCGTGGACACGATCCCGACCGTCCAGCACCACGAGGATCACGTCAGCATGGGCCCCATCGCCGGACGGTTGACGCTGAGGGTGTTGGAGTGCGTCGCGGACATCGTCGCGATCGAGAGCGTGCTCGCGGCGCAGGCGCTCGATTTCCGCGCCGACGGCCTGTCGTTTCCGGACGGACGGCGCGAGGAAGGCCCGCCGGTCGACCTCGCCCCCGGCGTGGCGCGGGGGCACGCCGCGGTCCGGCAGGTCGTGGCGCGCTGGGTGGACGATGCCACGATGCACCCGGTCCTCGCGGCGGCCGGTGCGCTGGTGCGACGCGGCGGACTGTCGGGAGACCCCGGGTCGCCGTGGTAGGCGTCGTACGCGCCGGCTAGTTCGCGTCGGTCCCGGGCGCGTCCGGCTCCGGCGCGTCGGGTCGGCGTCCCGCGCGGCCGGCCTGGCGCTCCCGCAGGTACACCAGCACCCGTCGCGTGTCGTGGGCGTCGAGGGTCTCGGAGAAGGCCGGCATGCGCCCGCGCCCTTCCTGCACGAGCGTCACCCACGCGTCGAGGTCCTTGGGCACCGTCGGAAGCGCGGCGACACCGCCGACGAGCGCGGCCGCGGCGGGGCCGTCGCCACGACCGGACTCGCCGTGACAGGACGCGCAGGACCGCGTCCACAGCGCCCGCCCCACGTCGACGTCCGGCGGGCGCTTCGTCGGGACCGCGCTGTCCCCGTTCGGCTTGGCCGCCACCGGCGGCGTGCCGGCGCGCGGGGGAGGCGTTGCGGAGGGGGCGGCGTGAGCCCCCTCCGCCCCAAGCACCAGGACGAGCAAGGCAGGCAGCAGGTCGGCGCGGATGCGTACCATGCGTCGGCCCTATCGCGCGGCGGGGGCTGACGCGCGGGCGCGGATCCTGCTAGGGTGGAGCGACGGAGTTGCCCGTGGTCCTGCTCTCGCTGCTCGGCTGCCATCTCTTCACGCCCATCACGATCGAGTGCGTCGCGGGGATGACCTGCGCCCGGGACAGCGCCGGCGACGACGGGGACAGCGGCGTGATCGACACCGCGGGCGACGACACCGGCGGCGGGACCGTGGACACCGCCACGGTGGCGCCGAGCGTCGGCATGGCCTGGTACGGCGTCGATGCGGCGGGGAGCGCGACCTGGCGGACCTTCGGGCCGGACGGGACGCCGCGGACCGATGGCGTGCCGACGCTCCGCACGGGGGCCGACTACACCGCTGCGGGTCCGTTCGACGTGGACCCGGTGGCCGGGGACTGGGTGGTCGCGATGCGCGATTCGTACGGCGCGGCCGACGTGGTCGCCGCCTATTCGCCGACCGGTCTCGGCGCGTGGGTGACGCTGCCGGATGATGACGGCGACGGCACGATCGAGCCGGCGATGCAGGTCGAGCTCGCGGGCGGCCTGGGCTACGTGCTCACCCGCGCGGCGATCTACCGCTTCGACCCGGCGGATGGGACGGGGACGCTCGTCACCGTCGGCAAGTTCCTCGAGCAGGACGTGCCGGTGTCGTTCGCGGTGGACTCCACCGGGCAGGTGCACGCGGTCGCGCGCAACGTCGGCTCCGGGGCCCTCGTGGTGCTGAAGTACAGGCCGGCGACGGGCACCGGCTACATGCCGGGCGGCTATGACGTGCAGCCGAACAACGGCGCTGCGCGCGCCGTCGCGGTCGGGCCCGACGACCGTCTCCACGTCTGCGAGACCGACGGTACCGTCCGGCCCGCGGTGGGCGACGGGACCACCCTGGCGGCGCCGGTCGTCGACACGGTCCGTCTCGACGGCAACGACGTCGTCGTCGATGTCGTCGCGTGTGCGTGGGATCCCGGGGACGCCAGCTGGCGCCTGTTCAGCCCCAGCCGGGGCTTCCTGCACGCGCGGGGCGATGCGGCCCGCGTCCTCGTGGCGCGGGACGCGACGATGACCTCGGTCGCCTCGGGCGCCTTCTTCTGACGGAGCGCCGCGTGCGGCTCCTGGTGACCGGCGCCGGTGGGCGCCTCGGCCGCCCCCTCGTGGCGGAGTTGCGCGCCGCGGGCCACGAGGTCGTGACGGCGAGCGCCCGGGACCTCGACGCGATGGTCGTCGCGGCGCGGGGTGCCGACGGGGTCGTGCACCTCGCCGGGGGCGTGCGCGGGCCCGGGCGGGAGACCGCGGACGTCCTCAACCGAGCGGGCACCGTGCGACTCCTCGAGGCCCTCCGTCGGGCGGGTGGGGCGCCGCGGGTCGTCCTGGCGTCGAGCGCGGCGGTGTACGGGGATCGTTCCGGGGCGTGGCTCGACGAGGACGCGCCCGTCTTCCCCGACACCGACTACGGCCGCGCGAAGGTGGCGGCGGAGGCGGCGTTGCGGGAGTCGGGGCTTCCCGTCGTCGTCGCCCGCATCGCCATGGTGGTCGGCCGTGGGCTTCCGACCGCACGCGAAGCCGCGCTCGCGGACGGCAGGGCCTGGCTTCCGGGAGAGGGTCGCAACCACGTGCCGCTCGTGCATCTCTCCGATGCGGTGGGTGCGCTGCGGCACCTCGTGTCGCATGCGCCGGACGGGGCCGTGGTGCATGTGGCCGCGCCCGCCACGCCGACGTTGCGTGCCTACTACGATGCCGTGGCCGAGAGGGTCGTCGCGCGGGGCGAGGGGGACGGCCGCGTGCGGTTCTGGAGCACCTGGGTTCCGGGGGCGTTGCAGCACGCGCTGGCCCGTCGCGTGGAGCGCGTCGCGACGCGCGTCGGGGTGCGTCCACCCGTCACGCCGGACCTGCTGCGGCTGTGGACCGCCTCGGTGCGGCTGCGGACGGAGCGGCTCGGGGACGGCCTCGGCTATCGGTGGCGCCACCCGGATCCGTGCGCGCCCGACGCGCTTGACGCGGACCTGCCCGGCGGCCTATAGGACAGGGCCGGAGACTCCCTCATGTCCATCCTGACCTCCCTCGCCCTTCTGGCCGCGTGCAGCCCCATGGACGCCCAGGTCGAGGGCCGGTACGTCGCGTACCTGGCCGAGGGAAGCTCCGAGAACCTCTCGCGCCTCGAGCGCGGCGGCACGCCGGTCGCGGAGCAGGCCGAGGATCTCGGACTGGTGCCGATCGACTGCCGCGCGCTGGAGAACCTCACCGCCGAGGAGCTCGCGGCGGAGCGCATCACCTCGCAGGAAGAGTACGTGGCGCGCTGCCTCGCCGCCGACGGCACGCCGCTCGCGCTGACCTACTTCCCGTGGCTCCGCGACTTCGGCTACTGGAAGTCCGAGGGGGCCTTCGCGCCGGGCCTGCCGCTGTCGGCGTGGCGCACCGAGGCACTCCTCACGAGCGAGGGCGACCTCCAGCTCACCACCCACGTCGAGCTTCCGGGCCTCGGGGATTTCCGCTTCGGCTGGTCCATCGACCCCGACTTCCAGCCGACGGAGTGTGACGACGACCCCGACGCCGGCGCGATCTTGCGCGTGGTCGACGGGGACTGGCTCGCCCACTGGTCCGAGTCGGTGGAGGCCGTCGGCAAGGAAGGCCGCCTCTGGCCGCTCAACGCCGGGGCCTACCAGGTCAACCCGTCCAACCAGGGGCAGTCCTGGTACTTCCCCCGCGAATGGATGGCGGGCTCGGCGTTCGCGCGCCTCGAGGACGAGCAGTTTTACAGCCATCCCACGGACTACTCGGACCCGGCGGGCGTGCCGCTCTACGCGCCGATGTACCGCGGCGCGGACCGCGCCTACCCGCAGGCCAGCGGCACGCTCGAGAGCTGGGCCGGGACGGTGCGGACGTACCTCGGCTCCGACGGCGTCGCTCCGCCCATCTCCGACCTGGCCGGCATGGGGCGCTCGCAGTTCGCACCGTTCTTCTTCGTCGAGGACAACAGCTGGCGTCCCGCGGATCCCGCCGGGGCCGAGGGGGCCACGGGTCTCGACGGCTGGCTCGGCGTCATGCCGGGCTGGGTGCGCATCGACAACCCCGAGGCCATCGAGGTCGGCAACGACGAGCCCGTCACCGGGGAGTTCCAGGTGTACGTCGAGGGCGTCGCCGCCGCATCGAAGGTGCTCGTCCGCGCGCGGTTCACCCTCGAGGACATCCGAGAGGACACCTGGGGCTACAGCCCCACGCTCGAGGCCCGCAAGCAGGCCGAGAACGACACGCCGGTCTGTGGCAGCACGGCGGCCGTGGAGCACTAGGTCACGATTGTTCCGCCGGGACGTCCCGGGTTCGTGGTCTCCGCGCATGGTGCGGACGACCGCACCGGGAGGCCCGGCGGACGATCGCGGCTCAGTCCTTCTTCGTCGCGTGGAAGTGCCCGCCGTCGTTCACGGCCTTGAGCAGCGCGTCGACGTTGGTGGCCGAGGCGTCGTAGGCCACCTCGGCGATGCCGGTGGCGTGGTCGACGGTGGCGCCCTTGACGCCCTTCACGCCCGTGAGGGCCGCCTGGACCTTCGTCGCGCAGCTGCCGCACGACATGCCGGTGATCGAGAGATGGACGTGCGTGCCGTCGGTCGGGAGCGGCGCGGCGGAGGCGGCGGGAAGGGCGCAGCCCGCCTTGTCGCACTTCTTGCCCTCGCAGGCGAGCGCGGCGGACGGGAGGGCGAGGGCGAGGGTGGCGAGGGCAAAGAAACGCGTCATGGTGGCTCCAGGTGACGAGGGAGACGTAGCCGGCGGGCGAAGCGCACGCCACGGCACGGTCGCGTGCGGGGGCCGAGCGATTAGGAGGGCCGCATGTGGCCCACCCTCTACACGCAGACCACCCCGTTCGGGGAGCTCCCCTACAACACGTGGGGGCTCATGATCATGCTCGCGTTCCTGGCCTCCGCGGTGCTCGCGGCGCGCAGGTGCGAGGCCGTCGGCATCGACCCCGACATCATGGGCGGCATGGTGGGATTGTCCGCGGCGAGCGGCCTCGCGGGCGCGCGGCTTCTGCATTTCCTGATGTCTGAGGACCGTGCCGCGTTCTTCGCGAACCCGCTCGTCTACTTCAACCTCTCGCGCGGCGGCTTCGCCTTCTACGGTGGGTTCCTGCTCGCGGCGGTCATGGGGGTGCTCTACGCCCGCCAGCGTGGGGTGGACGTGTGGAAGTTCGCGGACGCGTGCGCGCCCGCCGTGATGATCGGGCTTTCGGTCGGCCGCCTCGGGTGCTTCTTCGCCGGATGCTGCCACGGGGCGCGCTTCGCGCTGCCGCCCGACGCGACGGCACTCCTCCCCGAGGCCTTCTCGGGCGGCCAACTCTACGCATTCGCCTCGTTCCCGTGGGTGGGCATGGTCACGCACGGGGGAGTCGGCCTCAACGACGCGCCCGTGTACCCGACCCAGCTCTGGGAGGCGCTTGCGGCGCTCGTGATCTGCGGCGTTTGCCTGGTGTCGTTCCGGTGGCGCCGCTTCGACGGGCAGGTCATGGCGACGATGCTGGTCCTGTACGCGCTCTGGCGTCCGGTGAACGAGTCGATGCGCGGAGACGCGGTACGCGGGACGATCGGCCTCTCCCACGGGCAGCTGCTCGGCATCGTGCTCCTCGGGCTCGCCGCGATCGGGCTGCTGTCGGATGCGCGGCGTCGCCCCGTGTGGGCGGTCACGCTGGTCGTGGGTCTCGGGTTGGTCGCCGCGTTGCCCGGCGCCGCGGTGATGCTCACGACCTCGCAGATCGTGAGCCTGTTCGTCGGCGTGGCTGGGCTCGGGCTGGCGGTCGCCGGCGCCGCGCACGGCTTCGTCCCGGAGGCCCGTTGGATTCCGCCGGCGCTGGACGTGGACGAGGACCTGGGGTCCGCGCCGCGCATCTAGGGTTTCACGGACGGCGCGAGGGTTTCGGTCACGACGTCCTCCCAGCTGCGAACCCACGGTGTGGTGCGACTTCCTGCCAGCGTGCGGACGGCGTCGGGTGCGTCCCGCCAGTCGTCGAGCAGCACGTCCCCCGGGCCGAGCAGGTCTCCGGTGTCCCCCACCTTCGTCGCGACGATCGGCGTTCCTTGCGCACGGTAGTGAAGCAGCTTCAGCGGGCACAGCCACGGCGGGCCGTCCTCGAGGGTGGGGGCGACCGCCACGTCCATGGCGGCGACGAGGTCCGCCACACGCGCTTCGGACACGACGCCTGCGTGCACCGCGCGCGCGTGTGCCGCGCTCGCGGGGCCGACGATCAGCGCGACGGCGCCCGGGAGCGCATCGAGAAGCGCGACCAGCCGCGAGACCCCGTGCCACGCGCGCCCGCTGCCGACGAAGCCCACCACGAGGCGGTCCCGCACGCCGAGCGCGCGTCGGGTCGCGTCGCGGTCGCCACGGTGGGGCGAGACGCCGTTCGGCACGTGGCGCACCTCCCGGGCGCCGAGGTCGCGGCACCACGCGGTCAGCCAGCGGCTCACGGCGATCACGCGTGGGGCTGCGGCGATCACCTCCCGCTCCCATCGTGCGGCGAGCGACGGATCCGTCGCGCGGTCCCACCGTGCCCGCTCCCGCGCGGGCGGCGCGTTCACCTCCAGGATCCACGGGACGCCCCGCTTCGCGTGCAGGCGCCATCCGGCGTCGCAGTAGAGGCTGTGGCGTTCCCACACGACGCTCGGGGCATGCTCCGCGAGCGCGCGCTCGAGCCGGCGTCCGGTGGCGATCTCGGCGTTGTCGCGGGCGCCGGGAAGCCATGCGAGGCGTGGCGCGAGGCCGGTGGTGCGGAGCGGCGTTCGTGGGGACTCGGCCCTGCCACGGCGGTCGGCCTCGCAGG
>JACCDP010831661.1_pt1 | contig 25478 bp, 17 predicted proteins | sample 7445841 | NCBI WGS metagenome assembly JACCDP01 (sample SAMN15323441, study PRJNA562643) | freshwater metagenome | isolation source: river surface water | place: USA:Blue River Watershed | collected 2017-08-17 | reverse complement strand
AACATCATTGGCAATGAAGGCACAGACGAAGACAAAAAAGAAGCCATTATGGGCGCCCTCACCCTCTACCTTGACTTCATTAACTTATTCTTATACCTATTGAGATTATTGGGCAGAAGACGTTAAATCGACAAGGGTATAGGGGATAGCGTATAGGGTTTAGTGTGGATTTCACTTCTCTCACTCACTTCCTCTCTCACTTGATTTGTGTAACTTGTGCTGAAAAAAGTTCAATTAAAAAAGTCCTCAAATTTGAGGACTTTTTTGTTTAAAAACACTTCTGAATGAATCCAAATAAGCGTTGTTTCTCTTCTTTCGAATAATTCAAATCAGACTTTAACAATAATTTAACAACAGTCTCAGCAAATTTCAATGCATCTCTGTTATCAAGTCTTACTTGTTTAAGCTCTTCTGCAAATAATAAATCTTTCCTAATACTCAAAAACGTTTTAAGGTTATTTAAAACACTAGTTTCTGCTGAATAATTCAAAAGCCCTCTAAACGCTATCTCCTTTTCAGAGTCTGACTGTTTAAATTCTTTTATCAATTCTGGCTTTTGTGAACCTTCAATCAGTTTTGCAAGCACATATTCTATTTTACATACTAAACTTATAAATGCCAATCTATCATTCAAATCTAATTGATTGAATGCCTTCATTGGTTTCGCATACAATTGATTGAATGTCTTTTCACGTTTAAGCGCATACTTTTTATTGTGAGTAACAGGGTTAATTATTGGAGCAGTCATTATACCCTCATCTTCAAAATAAGTAGTTAAGTGGGCTTGAAAAAGTTTAGCGTTAAAAAGTCTAGCCTCTGTTGAATTTCCGTAGTGCATTCCAAGTATTTCAAATGATCCAGGGTCAATCAATATTCCACAACCCTCTAAAATCAACAATTGAATGATTTGGTCTTGAGGCGCATTTGATGGCATATCATCTGCAAATAAAAAATCCTCTTCTGACCTTACAGCGAAAGGTTTTTTTCTAAAGTAATTAAACAAAATAGAAACATTCAAACTAAGTGAAACTAAAAGACCAAAACCAGCCACTACACCCTCACTTGGTTGAATATTAAAATAACCTAAAATTTGCTCAATAAAATCAGACACGCCATCAGGTAAATTATCTGATAAGACATCAGTTAATATCGTAAAAGCAAATGATATTGCATCGTACCCAAAGGCAAGTATTTGATTAAATAAATCGCCATGAATCAACTTCTTGATTAAAAGCACAATTGTAGTCACATCAAAATAAACAAGACCTAAAATGAGCACTACAACATTTACCCAATGCATAATGATTTTCATTTCATCCTCATCTCTGTTGGCCCTAAAAAAAGCACGTCGATTTTGTTTGTTAACTAAGCTAAAAAAATAATGATTAAAATAAGCAAGATTTAGAGCTGCACTTATAAAGGCAAGAATTAAAATAATATTGTTCATTATACTAACTGTTTTTGTAATTGTTCTGCTTGGGACGCAGTGATTTTATAGTACTCAACGATTTCAGTTGATTTGGTTTCGATCTTACCTTTTTCATTCACCTTTCTGTCTTGGTTACTGATGCTTATAAACGCCTCTTCATTCGGCAAATAATACAAGGTTAAAAGGGCATGGTCTTGATCGGCATGTGTTGATTGAAGGGATGAAAGCGCAGTAAAATCCTGAGCATTCAAGGCTTGAACAAATTGATTAATATCCTGTAAAAAACCAATCGTATAGACCTTATTAGGATACCATTTATTGAGCTTTTCGCTAAAAGGTTTTTTGGTTTCTAGTGTAGCCAATCCAACCGCACAAAAAATTACTATGCATGCTTCAATAATCCAAAATAGATACAACCAAAACCCAGTTGGTTGCCAACTAAAAATAGTGTAGAAACCAGTACTGGCTAATTCAAAAACAGTGCTAAATACATACCCTGGATTTAAAATCAAATCTCTTAGTTGATACCAATCAGTAAGACTAGGTGTTATACTTGAAAAAGACAATTTAGGATTATCAACACTAATGGATTGGCTTCTGTTTAAAAACAAATCCAACCATACACACCAACCTATATAATGTAAAAAATTAGCTAATAAAAAAGTACCATAGGCAACCATTTTAGTATTTCTAGATTTAACCAACCTAACCAACCAATTAAATCCATAACCTAATGCAACACCAAAACCAATTGCTACTAAAACTAGAATATATGGTATTGGGATATACCAAATTAAATAGGCATAGGCAAAGGGTAAAACCGCCAATAAGGGAAGCAAAATAATTGATACTAATAAGAAGATCACAATAGAACCTTTTCCGGAAGGCTTATACTTTAAATAAGGCAATAGCTCAGAAGATGTTGCGGCTTGCTCTTTAGAGATCTCTGAAGTTGAAGTGTCATTCAAAGTCATTGACTCATCAACCTGTTCGTTCACAGATTGAGCATCTGATGTTTGCGCAGTTTCAAAATCCAAATCGCCCTCATTCAATTGATTAATAATGCTGCAACAAGATTCTAAAGTGATCGGTAAAAAAACAGTACCCACTTCAATCTTCTTATCATCAATCATTAAGGTCAAAGTGTTTTCCGACTCCTCTGATGCCCATATTTTAACATTTGGATTGGCTTCATAATACTGTTTGATCTTGTTGATTTTGCGTTTTTTAAAGAGGCCTGTAATCCACAAAAGAAAAGTTATGAATCCTATAAATACGAGCGCTGAACCAAAAGCCGGCCCTGATTCTGTTTCTCCAATTACACTAGGGAAAATGGCTGATACAATAGGACCAACTAAAAGAAATGTCAGCATGATGTTCATGGCCTTTTTATACTGCAACTTAGACAAGTCTATTAGATGCGCGATTAATAGCTGCCTGTCTTTAAGCGCATTCACATCTGTGATTTTTTTAGCATCCACATAAGCCTTGCCTTTGAAATGAATGATAGGCCAAATTATGGCAAGCCAAGCGATGATCATTAGTATGGCAATACCTCCACCGCTTCCAGGTTCATTGCCCCAATTCATGGCTACAGACAAATACACCAAAAGTATCAAAACAAACCAATGGTAACGCTTGATTTTTTTGATGGTTGCTTCTCTTTTTGCTAATGCTGTTGTTACGTCAAAATCATCAAGTTCTTTTTGTCTTGATTGGTTGTATAATTTGATTAAATAGAACCCTAAAATGAGCAATAAGATTTTAGCGGTAATGGCAATAAAGTATGGCAAAAATTTGTCTAACCACTCACTGGCATCGGTATGTAATAACAGCCCATCTACCCCAATACCAATTGAACCAATGCCAATTTTATCGTAAAAATTTTTAAGAAAATTCATTTTAAAAACGCTTAATCTATTTACCTATACTTATACTCATTCTCGCACTTTAAACTACAAAAGCCATCAGGGCCGCTGTAATCGCAGTTCACGCGCCATTCGGTTCTAACCTTATTGTTATCTAAGTCCATGTATTTTTGGTTGTCGAAGATCAAATACATCATACTAAAAACAGACAACAAATCTGCCTCGCCTCTTAACCAATTGATGTTGGGATATTCTTCAATCACAAAACTTCTGGCATATTGTTCTTTGCCACACCATTTGCAAACCTTAGTGTCACAGGTTACTTCTGAGTCATCTGGTTTATTGCTTTTGTATACAGTGATTGTATAAGGATTCCCCATTGAATCTGTTTTTTGAATCTCCTCTGTATAGGCATAAGAATAGGTATTGCCATCTTTCCAATCAATTTGTTTCAGCTCTTCTACTTCATCGTTACCACCATATAATTCTTCAATTTCTGGATCAGTTGTAGAACCCGCTTCCGTTTGATCAGACCCAGAGTCTGACTTGTGTTTAATACTGGTATTGCAAGCTGATGTCAAACACATACACAGCAATAGTCCAAAAGATAAAATTGTTTTCATAGGCTTTGTTATTTCATTAAAAGGCAATTTGTAAACCCGTAGCATAACTGTACAAATAGCTACTAACTGGCACCAATCTGTAGGTATCTTTTACATGATCCCAGTGGAAGAACAAACTAAATTTATCATTCAATTTATAATACACGTTAGCATCTACAAACCATCGGTATGAAGTAAGGTAGTTGTTCATTGGCAACTGCATGTATGTCATCCCAGCAAAATCAATGTTTTTAGTAATTTTGAAGGAGGTTTTAAGGTATAAATTGGCACGCATTACTTGACGTGTTGTATCACCTGTTTTATTGGCATATTCAGGTGAGGTTACCATTGCCCAATTCCATCGTTCGTTTTCATTAAACGCACCAATACCAAAATAAGCATCAGTTCCCTTTTTATCAAACAATTTCACCCTGGCGTTTGCTCCATAAATAAACCTCGACAGCATACCCCATGCGCCGTTCCATTGGTATTGCACAAAAGGCTCAGGGCTTAACTTCCTAGAGTCGTTATCTCTTAGTCTTAATGAGAACAAGCCTTCGTTTTGAATTTGAGACTTACCATTGTAAACCATGTCGTTCTTCGCCACTAAAGACACAGTGTATTTACTGCGGCTAAAATAGCGGTCCATTTCAAACGATACATTCAAGTCATTCAAATTGTTTTTTTGTTTGTCTGACGAGAAATTAAATGAGCCCAAGACTGCCCATTTTTTGCGCAAACTATCTGGCACATTTTCGCGGTCAAGATTTAGAATCTGAGCTTGCGCCATACTTGTAAAAGCCAAACTCATGATCAATAACAATCGCATAGGTATAAGGGTTGTTTTCATAGTGAGATTATTCGGGTTGTAAGTTGATGTCTAATACTTCTGAGACTTCTTTGCAGAACCAGTGCCAACGGTCTAAAATGGCTTCCTCGTTCCAAGTTTTTTGGTAAGTGCCTTGATCGTATGCTTTGACTATACTTTGGGTAATCATAAAAGCGGTTACTTTATCGTTTTTGTGTTGGTGTAAACCAAGGCCTTTATAAACATCTATTTTGATGTGAAAAGGATTATCACTGGCTTCAATGTTTTTACTGCCACTCAAGAGGGTTAAATTGGCTGCAGACTGCCCCCATTTTGCAAACAACTCAGGACTGATGTGTTGCCATTCAGTAAAGTTAGCATACTTATTGGGGACTATGTGTTCTAAATGCAAATCTTGTGTATGCGGAATAAACAACAATTTGCTTTTGTCTGAGGCATTGTATTCCAACATACAAAACAAAGCCTTACACCATGATTCTTTGTAGAGGTCTCCCTTGAGTGCTTCAAGTGCCAAAGGCATTACATGGTGGGTGCTTAATTGTTGTTCAACCAGGGCTTGTATGGCTTCAATGGCACTGCCCTTTTTGATTTCCGCAATTAAATTAAAAGAGGTTTGTTTAACTGATGATAAGGTTTTGCCAGCTATCCAATTCAAATAATAAAAGCGTTTTAACAATTTAGGAAGTGCCTGAGCATGGGCATAATTGGTTTGGTAAGCTGTTAAGAGAATACTCTTCCAGTAAGACTGCCATCTTAAATACCACAGAGCATAAATGTGCTCATCAGTTGCCTCCCATAAATGCTGTTTGTAATGGTTTACAAATTGCTTGATGTCTGCAATGACCATCAAAGGGTCTTGAGACTTGAACACAGCGCTTAACTCGTCGTATACAGAGCGTTTGGGATTGCTGCCTAAGCAATAGTATAGGTACAATACAAATACATCATTGAGGTGATCATTAAAGGGCGCAATGGTTTGCTCTATGGCATTCCATTCTTGCATAAAATGATTTTCTTTGATGGCTAACAAATCAGGCTGTTGGCCGTATTTCGCTTCGATGTTCTGAATCAAAAAACTCTTGATCAGATCTGCTGAGCTCAAATCCAATCCTCTGTCGTTTAAGACTTGAAAGAGTTTAATGGCAAATTCTTTACTGGAACAATCAATGCGTATTACCCTAACGGCATTGAATAAATAATTCATGAGTGCACCAATATAGGCAGGGCTTCTTTCAGCGATCTTAGCTTTGAAAATGGCCGCGGTATTTAAGAATTTATACTTGGGCGATTCATCTTGTTGCAAGAGGGCCTTCTTAGGTTTTTCAATGAGGCTGGTATTGGCGTTTACTATGAGTTGTTCAAAGTCAGTTTGATGCTGAATATGCGTGTAGAGTTTTAAACGGTTGAATTCTTCGTCTGCAACTATAGCTTGCTTAATAACACGTTGTTTGACTACCTGCGGGTCGGCTCCTTCTGTGGCGTTTAAGTCTGGGCATAGGTCTCTTACAACCGCAAAGAGTATCATGAGGGTGGTTAAGCGTTGTTGCCCGTCTACTACATCTCTGTAAGAGGAATTTTCCTTAGGTGCTGCGGTGATAATGGACCCTAAAAAATAACTTTCAGTATTGTTTTCATAGGCCTCAGTGATATCATCCCATAGTTTTTCAACTTGTTCATCTGACCATTTGTATGGCCTTTGATAACGGGGTATTTGATAGAGGGCATCAGCATTGTTAAACAACTGCTTAATGGTAAGCGAATGCGGGGTAAATATATCTGACGCGCTGGACATAAATTGTACAAAAAGTCATGAAAATTAATAAAAAAAAGTAGTGTTTTAGCACCCTGTACTGAAAATCCTAAAAATGAATGCAGTTAAAATGGTACTAACGCACACTGAAACCGAAGACTTTTAAAAGGGGCTTGGGCAATTTTGGGTATAAAGCCAGTGCTTCAATTTGGCGCTTTAGCCAGACCAATCCATACATAGTGGCAACAAAGCTTAACATTAAGCCTGCAAAGGAGATGATTGATAAGCCTTCAAAATAGTGCGCAATGATTTTAGAGATGATGAGGGTATGCAGGATGTAAACAAATAGACTGTGTTGCCCTAATAGCTGCCATGCTTGTATGGTTTGAGCTTTTTGTTTGCTGTAGACTATGGCTTCTGATACAAACAGGAATAAGGCGGCTATTAATAGCATGAAACTTAAACTAACTGGGTAAAACCATTCGATATACCCTTCTCTCATGGGTTTATTAGCTTCAGTTAATGTTATCCAAATGAACAGACTGATAAAGGCTATCCCTGCTCCTGCTATACGCCGTAATGAGAATGAAGTGCGTTGCGTATGGTATTTGGCACATAACAAGCCGGCAACTGATACGGCTAACCAAGGCAAAAGTGGAAACCAACCGTCCCAAATGGCGCGTTTAAAATCAAACCACAAAAAATTAAAGTGTTGAATGCTGTTGAGTTTGATATCTGGGTTTTCAAACTGGTATGGCCAGAATGGACTTAACGCTATACTTAACCCGACAATGAGCAATATGACTAAGCCTAATTGCTTGGTATTGGCTTGATACAAAAAGCTGTTGATGAGCCAAGCAAATCCGATCAAATAGAGCACATCAAAAGTATGAAAGGGCCAAATTTGCCATGATAAAAGATCCACTAATACCGCTGATAACAGTATGTAAAATCCGTTGCTGTAACTGGGTTTTTGGTGCTTGCTTTGACTGATGAATAAGGCATAACCAGAGAGAAACACAAACAAGGGTGCGGCTAAAGAGCAGATTAGCCTATAGGCAGTGCCCATATCAGCGTCCAAAGCATAGGGGCTGCTGTTGGCAACAATCATTATCCATATGGCTATAGTCCTGAAAGCGTCTACTGCACCCAGCCTATTCTCTGCAATCATCGCGCAAAGATATAAAAAGATACAGACTTGTGGGAATGGGTGTTAGATACCTTTTTGAAATAGGGGTATTTTTTAATATTTAGAAAAAATATATAAACTGAAATAAAAATTAAATAGATTTGATTTTAAACTTTAGAATCTTATGGGCATTTTTGACAAATTATTTAAATCGAATTCACAAAACAACATTCCTAAATTGCAAGCTGATACTTGGGCCGGCTTGTATGTGATTTTATCATTTACAGAGGCCGCTAATGAACCGCCCAAACCAGAAGATGTTGAAGAAGTGCTTAATTCTTTATTTGAAAACGAATTTGACCTTCGCAATATGGATTTTAAACAAATAATTCAAATTAGCAATCAAATTTTTGGAAAGACTAATAATTCAACAGAAAAATGGAATGCTGAGTGGGAAGCATTGTATACACAATTAGGTGATTTTAAGAACTCTGAAACATACAGAGTCGCCAATAATCTAGCTAGAATAGCTTTTAAACTTAAGATGCTTGAGGGAATGGAAAATATTGCAGAAAACTTTGTTTACAGATTATCAAATTCTGAGAAATTTTTCTTGATGCCTAAACAAGATTTCATGTATGTTTTAAAGGACGCGGCAGAAGATACCGGATACAACGATTTTGCCGAGAATAACTAATTCTAAAAATGTAATTAACCGTTGAAAGTAATTTAGAGTATAACGGTTTCAGGAACTGTTATTCAGAAAATTATAATGGATTTAACGATTATCTGTTTTTCTCATAATTCTTACTAGGGCAATGAACAATATAAATGGGGCTATAGCTGAAATCAGTTTATAAAGAAGAGAAAAATGCCCGAGATAATTGTTAATTTGACCATCTAGAGAGAATGGAATCAAGTCTTTAAAATAGGAGAACAAGCCTAGACAACCAATGCCAGTTAATGTGGCATTAATCCATAAATCTCTTCTTTTTTGTTTTTCATCTTGTTCCTTTCTAATAAGGGCTTGTTTGCTACTTTGATCTTCTTCCAAAATGATAAAAATAGAATTTAAACATTCTTTGTTATCGTGCAAAAGAACATCTATATTCATGAAGCTTTGAAGTTTGCTGTAAAACAGAGCTAATTCATCATAAAAAGAAACAGAATAAAACATCTGTTTAAATTGATAGATGTCAATTCTTCTTTTGATTTGGTTCAATTCTAGTATGATGTCATTATTACATTCTAGAATATTAGCAACAGATATCTTCGAAGAGATCTGATTGATTTGTAACATAATTTCTCTCTGATTTAAAACATATATAAACCCAGGGAAATATTTATTAAAAAAAGCAGAGTAATTGTCTGATTTGAAGTCATTTTGAAACATTTTGTCAATAACTGCAGAACCTTCATTCAGAATACACATCTTAACACCAGATCCTGTTTCTACAATATGATTATTTAAGGAGCTATCTTGAACCACAGATTGGTTTCTTAAACTGTAATACAATATTGCATTGACATCATTACTTGGATTAACGCCAGTAGACGCGAACAGATTCAACAATAATGGCTTCTGATATCTAAGTTGAATGTATGGACAAATGGGCGCTAATTCAAGTGAAATGATATCCTCAAATGTTAGTTTATTGGATTTATCAATAACTTGTTGGCCAGACGCTTTATCAGATTTCATCATGGCATATTTAAAGGCCCCTGAATTCTTATCATTGGTGTAAAATCTAAAAAAGTCAGTTTGCAATAATTCATTGAAAGTTACACCAATCTCTGCTTTCATTTTTATTGCGAAAACAAAATACCCAATTTGAGCATAATCATTGATGACTATGTATGAACTATCTTTAAAATCCGCCAACCATTTGTTATTTATCAATAAATCACAATCCTGATCAAGTAAGCCTGGATTGATTTTGAAAACACGTAAAATAGCTGAATCATTAACGTTGTTAGTTGACATTAATTCCTTAACATGCCAATGGTATTTATCATCTACAATATTCTTTGAATTTACTGTGATTTTAGCCAAATTGGTATAAAAGTCTTGCTTATAAGTTTGATCTGAATTTAACTTTTTCTCAAAATTAAAATCAAAAGGGTTATGCTGCTCAGATGGTGCTTGAAAATCAAAAGGCAAAACCATAACAGACATGTATTTAAATGCATCTGATTGGTTCAATTGTTGTGTTTCCTGCATATAATTAAAATTGAAATTTACTGTTTTTTTGACAAATGAACTGAACCTGAAAATATAAGCTCATTTAGAATTGAGGTTTTCTAATTTCTTTCTGACAAGATTGGTGTGGGGATGTTGCTCTCCGAGTGCTTGAGTAAAAATAACTAGTGCTTTGTTGTAATTTAATTTAGCTAAATCATGCTTTTGCAGGTCAAAATAACACTTAGCAATGTTATTGTAAGAAATCCCAACAGAGGGATGATCTTTTCCAAAGCTTTCAAGTTTAAAATTGAGCCCTTTTTCGAAATAGACAATTGCTTTATCAAAATCACCAGACTCTTGGTAAACACCTCCAATATTACTTATAGTAGCCGCATACCAAGGGTGATTTGTTCCAAATAATTGCTCTAAAATGTTCAGTGCCTTATGATAATTTTGATGTGCATCATCAAAACATTTTAAATTCAAGTCAACTAAAGCTATATTATTATAGAGTGTAGCAGTCCATTCATGACAATTGCCAAAAACTGTTAAAAATATTTTAAGTGCTTTATCATAGTATTTTTTGGCCTCTGAATAATTAGCTTGCCTATTGTTTAAGGAGCCTATATTATTATAGGTTGTAGCTGTATTAGGATGATGTGTGCCATAATTTTTCTCATCAGAATTTAGTGCTAAATTATAATATTTATGCGCCTCATCATAATTCCCTTTATCTTGATGAACAAGGCCTAAATTGTTATAAATCGTTGAAATTGCAATATAATTCGAACCAAAGTGAGTAGAATAGGTTTCAACTGCTTTGCTGTAACACTTTAGACTCTCATCAAGTTGACCAGCATGTTGTAATGCTATGCCTAAATTATTATTTATTTCAGCGGTAATTTCAATATCTATAGCATTACCTTTGTCTATAACCTCTAATGCTTTCTTATATGAATTAATCGAATTGCTATAGTTTCCAAGAGCATTCCACTCTGAACCAATGGTTTGATAAAACTTAACAGTCTCTAAATCATTCTGAACAAAATTCAATGAGGACAGATGCTCTAATCTAGTTAATTTATCAGTTGAGTTTAAATACTTTATTGAATGAATGAAAAGTCTAGCTTTTTGGGGGGTATCTGGTTCAATAAACGATAGAACATCTGATAAAATTTTATTTAAAACAGTCTGTTTTTGAAGTCGATCTAACTTGTCAATAATTGCTAACACAAGTTTCACATCATTTTCTGTTGGTGTTGCAAACAATGATTGACTAATAGAATTCGAACTGGGGCTTTCCCCGGAACTACTTGACAACAAAAAAGCGTGTGCCAATGGGTCTATTGCCAAATTTGTCAGATTGACTCCAAAATCAATAAACCAGAGCAATATGTCTAAATCATTTTTATCAACTCTTCGAATCAAAAATTGCTTAAATCCTTCATTTAAACCAATTAATTTATTGGAATTAAGAAATTCAAAGATGTCATTAGGGGCAAAGTTGGTAAATTTTGATTCTAACACCTCCCCCAACACAAAATGAAAATACCCTTCAACAGTATAACTCACATATAGTTTTTCAGCATTAACAGATTCAGTCAATACCCCTTCTAACAATAGTTGTTGATAAGGTGAATCTATTTGTATGCTTTTAACAAAGTCTCCTATTTGTTCATCATCAAACAGCAAATCCACAGGCAGTATGTGCTGCTCATGTTGGAGCATGAGTTCCGTTAGGCGATATAAAAGCAAGTGGTTAGAGGTCATTGAGCTTGTCTAGTTTATCTTTAAGTAGCTGAGTATGCTTATTTTCTGAACCATAGTAGTCAAGGAAAATGACATATGCCTTTTCATACATCTCTTTGGATTTTAAGAAATCGTTCATTTCTTTATAAATATTCCCAATATTGGTGAAGGTATTGGCAACTACAGGATGATGATGGCCATATAAATTTAATCTAATTTCTAAAGATTTTTCATGACATTCTATCGCTGAATCGTAATCTCCCTTTTCTTTCAATACTAATCCCAAGTTATTATATGATGTTGCTGTTAAATGATGTTTCTCACCAAATACGTTTAAATTGATTAACAAAGCTTTGTTATAATAAAGGATTGCCTTTTCAAAGTTCCCTTTTGTTTTCCATATTATCCCTAAATTATTGTACGCAGCCCCTGTTGATGTATGCTGTTCACCAAAAATATCTAAGAATATAGTCAATGACTTTTCATAATAATTAATTGCTTCATTGTATTCACCTTTTTCTTTCAATACCGAGCCTATATTAATGTAACTTGTGCCTGTTGATGGATGTTGTTCCCCATGAATTAACAAAAAAACATCTAAAGATTTTTTATAATAAAAAAAGGCTTTATCAAAGTCCTCATTAACTTTGTATAACAGCCCAATATTGTTATATGTTGCAGCCGTCAGAGGATGCCTTTCCCCATAAATATTTAATCGTATTGCTAATGCTTGATCATAATGCGACATAGCACTTTTATATTGTCCTATTTGCTTATATGCAACCCCTAAATTATTAAAGTCTGTTCCTGTAGATTGATGATTTAGACCATATATTTTTATATTTACATTCAAAGATTTTTGAATATAAATTATAGCTTCTTTAAAATCCCCTTTATCTTGGCACAATGATCCTAAATTATTATAAGTAGAACCAGTAATTGGATGGTGTTCACCATGAACCTTCAAACAAATTTCTAATGACTTTCTATAATAGATTTCCGCTTGCTCATAAGTACCATTAGCCTGCAATACTAATCCTAAATTATTATAAGTAGTAGCAGTTGATGGATGTTGTTCTCCTAATATCTTTAAATCAATCTTTAAAGATTTTTCATGGCATTTTATAGCACTTATAAAATTACCATTTTCATAATATACTAATCCTAGATTATTATTTATTGCAGAAATTGACAAATAATTATTTCCATCAATATTTAATCTTATCGCCAATGATTTTTCGTAATTAAAAATTGCACTCTCATTATCTCCTATATAAGAGAATTGCTGAGCCAAATAATAATAAAATGAGGCTGCAATTTTACTATCATCCTTAATTGACAAAGTTGCAACTTCATGGAGTTTTTCTATTCTTTGATCTTTAGAGGTATACTTAATTGAATTTATATACAATATTGCCTTCTTGATATTATTTGGTTCAATTAGTTCATTTATTTGGGAATATATCAATTCAACTACTTCATTCTTTTGATTCTCCTCCAAATAATCAATACTTTTAGTTAAAACATCAATATCATTATCAGTTGGATCCGCTAAAAGTGATTCCAAGACTTTAGTTATTTGAACAGCATATGCATAATGGAGCGCTTGCGCAGTTTTCAATTCCCCTTTTAAATTTAAGAAAGCATGGGCTAATGGTATACTACAAACGGCCAATAAACTAGCCCCTTGGTCAATCAACCATACAATCCTATGTAAATCATCGTTTTGCACATCCCGAATTAAACACTGTTCAATCCCTTCCTTTACTCCATTTAGTTTATTCTTTTCAATTATTAACTTCAATGCATTAGCATCCTGCTTCTCAGTCTGTTTATAAATCACCTCGCCCAACACAAAATGAAAATACCCTTCAACAGTATAACCCACATACAATTTTTCTTCTCTAATCGATTCAGTCAACACCCCTTCCAATAACATTTGTTGATAAGGTGAATCTATTTGTATGCTTTTAACAAAGTCTCCTATTTGTTCATCATCAAACAGCAAATCCACAGGTAGTATGTGCTGCTCATGTTGAAGCATGAGTTCCGCTAGGCGATATAAAAGCAAGGGGTTAGAGGTCATTGAGCTTGTCTAGTTTTGATGCTAAAAGTTTGGTATGTTGGTGATTTTCACCAAAGACATTGAAGAAAATAGTATAAGCATTTGAAAAACATTCTCTAGCTAATTTGAATTCCAGGATATCTCTGTAAACATTACCAATATTATTATAAGTTATAGCGGCATCAGGATGTTGATCTCCATAAATCTCCAATCTAATCGAAAGACATTTGTTAAAAAACTCAATTGCTTGTGTAAAATCACCTTTTGCATAACAAACAGATCCTAAATTGTTATAAGTATTCCCTATTGTATGATGCTTATCGCCAAATGCATTTAAGTTAATAAATTTCGCCCTTTCAAAATATTCAATTGCTTTGTCGAGTTCACCATTAGCCTGGAAAGCAGATCCAATATTATTACAAAACACACCAATATTTGGATGATGATTACTAAAAACAGTAGAATATATAATTATACACTTTTCATAATAAAATACTGCCTTATTATAATCTCCTTTAGAATGGCATAGTGCTCCTAAATTATTATAAGAGCTTCCAATTACAGGACTATTTTCATCATAAATCTCTAAATTTATTTCAAGTGATTTATTATAATATTCAATGGCTTTATCAAAATCGCTTTGTTCATGAAATATAGATCCAATATTATTGTAAGATGCAGCAGTTAAATGATGGTTATTTCCATAATATTTTAAATTAATTTGAAGAGATTTTTGATAATAATTAATAGCTATATCGTAATGAGCCTTCAATTCCCAAATTGAACCAATATTATTATAGGATGTACTAATTGAAGGGTGGTTATCACCGTGAATTTTCAAATTGATATTAAGTGATTTATCCAAAAACTCGAGTGCTTTAATATATTCACCTTTTTCCTTAAATGATAATCCTAAATTATTATAAGCTGTAGCTGTAGATTGACTATACTCTCCATATACATTTAGAAATATTTTAATACTTTTTTCATGATAACTTACAGCTGTATCATACTCTCCGATAGCCGCAAATGCAGAACCAATGCAATCATATGTAATAGCTGTAAATGGATGTTGTTTACCATAGTAAATCAGATTTATATTTTGGGACTTTTGAAAAAACCTTATGGCTTCATCTATATCGCCCTTATCTTTATTTGCAACTCCAATATTGTGATAATATGTAGCAGTCGAATTGTGACATTCTCCATTTTGTAATAAACTTATTTCTAGAGATTTTTGATAATATTTAATAGCTTTATCAAATTGCCCTTTCCTCTTCCACAACAGACCAATATTATTATAAACAGGAAGTAATGATATACGTTGTTCAACTTGAGAATTCAATTTGAAATTCAATGACTTTTCATAATATTCTATTGCTAGATCAAGATTACCAATATAACTTAACTGATTTGCTAAATCAAACAAAAAATCCTCGTAAAGGTGACTTTCTTGCTCAAATTTTAAATTTATAACTTTATCAATATCTTGTTGTCTTTTTTCAGTTTCTGAATATTTAATTGTATTTATAAAAACCGAAGCCTTTTTTATGTCACTTGGTTCAATAACCTTATTCAAAAAATTTTGAATGAAGACACAGCATTTATTCTTCTGATTTACCTCAAGTTTGTCAATCGCTAGTTGTAAAACAAACAAATCATTTTCAGATGGATCTGCAAACAATTCATTCATTACTTTTGTCACATGTTGGCTCATAGCTTCTTCATTGGATTTTGCATGACTATTTTCACCATTAGTTAGCAATAATTGTGCTAATGGAGTAATACATGCATTTAAACCCACACCTCCAAGATCAATGAAATCAAGAAGTCTTCTTGAAGTTCCATTTTGAATATCACGGTTTAGACAGTTTTCAACGCCTTCAAGTAATCCTGAAAATGACTTATGAACTAACAGATCTAATAAAAATTCAACGCCTTTATCTTTAGAATGACTTTCTATCACCTCCCCCAACACAAAATGAAAATAGCCCTCCACAGTGAAACTAACAAAAAGCTTCTCATCAAGAACAGATTCAGTCAATACCCCTTCTAACAATAGTTGTTGATAAGGTGAATCTATTTGTATGCTTTTAACAAAGTCTCCTATTTTTTCATCATCAAACAGCAAATCAACAGCCAGTATGTGCTGCTCATGTTGGAGCATGAGTTCAGCTAGGCGATATAAAAGCAAGTGGTTAGAGGTCATTTATTGAGAAATCAATTTATCATGATACATTGACCAAATACTTATAAAACCTCCTCTACTTTTAGGAAGCCCCTTGCCATTATTAAGTTCTAAAAAAAGTCTAAGTAAAAGTGGATTGTCTAGCTGGTCGCTCAATGAACGATCGTGGTAAGTCAATTCTTCATATGAAAAATTGGGTTTACGTCTAACTTTATCTTGTTTGTCATTGACATATTTATTCCAAGCACCCTCAACTTCCACTTTATTTAATGGTTTGAGCCAATAGCAAGACCGTGCAATTATATTTTCGTCCCTATCCCCTTCTATAGAATCACTGTAAACTAGAGATTCATATTGTTCATCTGTATTTGGCAATTCACTTTTGGTATTTACTCTCCAGCTTAAAACAATTTTAATATGCCCCCCTTTATGAATATTTAAAAATTCTATGATGGAATTGAATAACTGTTTAGAATTTGAATTTTCATTGGCCCCATCAATTAATATCATCAGAGGATTTTCTTGATCATATTTCACAAAACCCGCCTCTTCAAATAAACTATCTGAGGTAAGATTCAATCGGTAACATAACTCCTCCCAAATATCAGATGTTCTAAATCGATTGCCACGCAATAAAATGGTATCCAAACCACGCTCTTGGTATTGTCTGTTCATTTCAACTAACAAATTAGTTTTGCCGCTACCTGCTTCTGCAGATAGAAAAAACAAACCTGCTCTCGCTCCTACCCATGACCTAAGTGCAACTTCTGCATCTTGTCTTTCTTGGTAAATCCCATTAATCACTTTCTTTTCACTCATTAGGGATTGAATAGTCGCCTCATTATTTTCTTTTAATAAAGCTTTCCATTGGGTTTCTTCCAAGTCTTTAATTCCGACAGGCTCTTGTTTTTCTTTTTCCCTAATTAGCAGATTAAGTTGTTCCAGAACCTTATCATTATTGGTTTCTCCATGTACACTTTCTGGGCTAAAAAACACTATTCTACTGCCTGTATTTTGCTCATAGACCATTAATTTAGCTCTATCAGACACATCCTTAACAAAGTACTCGCCAGGCAAGATGAAGAATGGTACTATGCTTAATTCTTGTAGATCATTATTCAACATTGCCACATTAGATTTCAATTTTTGTCTTAAATTAATTTGAGTAATTTCATCACCCATTAATCGCCAAGAAATGGTTTTATCACTGCTTACGATGGTGTAATTTTTACAAAACTCCATCTTTAACAAAAGGGCTTTCAATAATTGAAAATGCTCATTCCAAAGAAGAATAGATTGGCTATCAGAAGGCACAGTGCCATGCCCTAAATAATGATTGCGAAAACTAATTAACTTCCCTATAACAGTCTCACCTTTTTCTGCATAAGGTTTTGTTTCAACTTCATCATAGTAACCAGGCAACTCTTTAATAAACCAACTGTGATTATGATCATTTAAAGCTTGAATGGCGCTGCGCATAAAGGCATTCCAATGTCCAAACTGGGGCCTGTATAAAAAATTCTTAAAAGCACGATTAATTTCGCCAATTTTATGACTACTACTGAAGTACTCTGAGGCAGTTAACAATCCCAAATACTTTAAATAATTAAGAAACACTTCCTTTAATAAATGAAGTCGTTTAAAGGTATCAGTCTCATCCAAAGCTCTTTTAAAAGGGTGAGCGATAAAGTATGGATAAGTATCTATGATCATCCTATCATTTTCATCATATACCACTGTCTCTAAAGTATCATTATTTGATTGAATACTGAGCGACTCTATCGTTAAATGATTAACCGACTCTATTACGAACTGCTGCATTGCAAAATCCAGAACAATTGACCCATTACATGATTTATCAATACCATGTATACTTGATCCATTATCAGTTCTTGAATAGCTTAAAGATTGGCACATCGCTAATGATTCTATAAAGTTGAATAGAACTGGCTCATAATCATTATAAATTTGCTTGCTCTCAGTTTCAGAATAAACAGTGCCATGCCCAACATACTTATTTCTAAAATTAATCAAGAGCTCTACTGGTGTATTGGTAACCTCTAATGTTTGTTCTTTTCCTTTACCATCTATGATTCTTTGTCTAATGGTCCATTTTTTCACTGGAGGCATTTTGGCGCTCTTTAGTCCCACACCAAAGACTTTAGCAAGTTCATTCGGCAAACATTTTGAATTGTGTTTATCAAGTTCTTGTATAATTTTTACTATTGTAGAAGACCATAGGCCATGGCTGTCTTTAGTTAATAGGGTTTCAACAGAATTGTATAAAGATTCTTGAATTAAATCCTCAGATTCGGCCATTTTAATTAATGAATGTCCATACAATCTGAAACTTGCCAACATCAAATCTGAGATAAGATGTAACTTCTTAAAATAATTTTTTGTTTCAAATAATTGATACAATGGCCTTACTATATGCACAGGCATATTGTTTATTAAAGACATCATTTCCGATTCTCTGTGATAAAATTCTAGATTAAGATTTGAAGCACACTCTGGGCAAACTGAAAGATCAGAAAAAGTCTTGTTATGATTACCGCAGTTTGAGTTAGTACATATAAAGTTAAGATTCATATCAGAAAAGGTGTAATACGAATCTATCAAATTACCTTCAAAATTAATAGACTTAACGCCCCTAATTAAAGATAATAAATCAACAAGATTTAAACGCTAAAACAGGCTTAAATAGCCAGTTGACTACCCCAACAAGATTAACTCGAAATCGAGTTTAGCCCATGAATAGGTGGGCACTACTACGTATTGGCCGCTGCCTAAAATATCATTCAACAATTCAGTTGGCATTAAGTCGTAATGCTTGGTTCTGAGCACCGAGTGCAAATCAAAAACTGTCGCATATTTGCGTTTGATATAAGAGGCCATTTGTATGTTCTCGATTTCGTGGTTAGTGGCAAAAAAGCATAAACATTTTTGATCTTTTAGCAAATGGGCTTTAGCTTGAAACACCTCCTCCAAAACCGTAATGTCTTTATTGTAAAAAGACACCTTCAAACCTTGCAATTCAGGATGGTCTACCAAGAACCCGTTCCAATTGTTTTGGCCTTTAGGATCGAGCACTATCAATTCCGTTTGATCAGGCACTAAATTACTACTCAACAACCTGCTCAATAAATACTCAGAAAAGGTTCCAAAGCCAACAAAAACCATTGCGGCATACTCATGCCCTAGCCAAGTGTTAAAAGTTGTCCTCTGCCCCTTAAAATGATTGTAAATTGGATCATTGGTGTCTAAACCCTTAAGTGCTGCATCTGTCTGAAACATCAAATCAGGCGTAGCCATATGAATATTCACAAAATTGTGTTTCTGAACCAAAGAAGAATTATCAAGTTTTAGCGACAATTCCATTGAGCGAATACGCGTATACATTACTGCCTGATCATGGCACAAAGTCTTAACCTTATGGTAAATGCGCAAATTCAACAATTCATCGTCAGTTAGAATATAAACCCCTTGACATTGTTTAGTTATAAACTCAGACCAATCGTCTAAATTGCCAACATCCTTTTTGAAAAAAATATTGTGTTCAAACAAAATGGAGAACCCATTCTCAGACTCATCGTTCAATTTATCTAAGACCAACACAAAACTCTTTTTACCATGCACTGTATTAATTGCCTCCAAAGCAGACTTACCAATACGACCATAGCCTATTACAACATGGTATTTTTTGCGCCACATCACCCATTTGATAAACATTGGCCTGATCAAAGACAAGATGTCTGCCATGGCCACAATGGTTACCATTGGTGCTAAAAAATAAAAGCTGAACATCAGCATTTGCAAGAACCACGGACCCGCCTCTGGCGCTCCAAAATCCTTTGCTCCAAAAGTGAACAATGAAATCACATGAAACAAAATAATGGAATCAGGTTCATTTTGTAAATCGGGTAGTTTATGAACCACCACCCCATTGTCTAAGCAAAATATAGCGCCTACAATAATAAACAGGGGTAAGAACACCCTGATGAAATCCGACTTTTTCATTTAAAAAAAGTTATATTTAAGATTGATTAGCCTTCAAACTCCGCAATGCGTTTCAACAACAATTTGCGTTGGGTTTTTTTATTGTCAAACAAGTAAGAATCCTTTTTAGTTTCTCCTTCTTCATTCATATCTGGAGAACCCTTAAGGGCCCATTTTTTTGCAGCTTTTTTATTACCTTCTAACAAATAAAAATCAATCACTTCAGTCAGATATTTATATTTAATTGTTTCTAATTGATTACTATATGTTGTTCCAATTTTTTCTGCTTTCAATTGTTCCCAACCTGCTTCAAAATTTTTGTTTTTTACATTGATAGCCCCTTCTTTTTCAATGATCTTCAGCAAATCAATGTCTGTGGCATAATGTTCCTCTAAAGGTGAAAACAATAGTTTACGAGCTGAAGCGGTGCTGTCTTTACTCAAGCAATCATCAACGCTATTACAACCGCACTCTGCATACAATTGCTCGCGTTGGTCTTTGGTATCGGCCTTGGTGGCTTTTCTGTACACCCAACGAGCGCCCATAAACCACAACAAACATGACCCCAATACAATGGCACCAATGATGCTGTATTTGATCATTTTCTTGCGTTGCTTGGCTTTTTGTTTCAGCTCGTTTTGATAATTTGTGTTGCCAAGAACTTCTTCCAATTCATTAGCTATATTTTTCCAAGATGTTTCTGATTTCATAATTATAAACTGTGTTTGTTTTTATAAGCTCTGATTTCTGACATAGCTACATCGCCAATACCCGGAATCGCATCAATTTTATGCATACTGTAACTTTTTAAATCTCTTAATGTAGTGATACCAGCTCCAGATAATTTATTGAGAACTGCAGTAGATAAACCAGGTACATCCTTAAGTGACTTGGATAAGAAGGCATTGCGTTCTGCTTCTCTTTTTTGTGCGGCAGCTCTCTCTGCGGCTTCCTCTTGTTCTAGCCTGCGACGAGCTTCTGCTTCTCTCTCTTTCTGTTCTTTTAACAATTTTTTACATTCAAGCAGGGATGTTTCCGCACTCAGCTTAGTTGATGGTAAATAAGACAACCAAGTAATCGCTGCCTCGTACCATTCTATGGCATCTTCATATTTTCCATCTGATTTATCGTCATCGCCTCTCCACTTCTGATAGCGACCTCTTATACTTTTTAGGGCTTTTGCTTCTTCGATATCACCATAAAAATCAATGAATAATTTGGCATAAGTAGCCGCTTTTGTTTCTGTTCCGGACTTTCTGAATAGGGCCTCACAAAGGGCCACTGCCTCGGAGGGCAATAGCGCTTCATTTTGCCAATTGGTTTGAGACACTAACTCAATCACTTCTGACCAACGTTCTTGTTCATAGGCTGTTTTAATACTGGCCTGTAATGCTGCTGCTTCCATAGTATATTCTATTTCCTACGAATATACACAGGAAAGCATCAAATCTTCAAACGAATGCGCTCTGTTTTTATTCACACAAAGCATTTGTAAATTCAGGGAGTTATTATTATCATTGAAAAGACAAATCAAACATATGAAACACCTTATTTATTATTCATTTATTTTACTCATCAGTTTAAGCGCTTGTTCTTCTAAAACTGATGCCTTAGCGCCTTTGCGCAAAAAAGCTGAAAAAAGCATTTGTGACGATGTTCGTGGCATTACCCACAGTTCAATTGATGCCATGAGTTTGGGACTTGGATCAATGGTGATCTCGAGTGTAATGTCTACCGCTCAACAAGATTCTATCATCATGAAGCCGTTTTTACCAATGCTCAGAAAAGAACTTAAAACCTTAAAGAAACCAGAACTAGAAAGCATAGTTGACAACAAAAAAGCGCGTTACAAATTCATTGCTGCCACCCTAGTTAAAAACAAAGATGCTATGACCAGTGCCCTTAAAAAATCTTACGAATTTGCTGCACCATTGGTAGACAAAGCCATTGAATTTGTTCAAACTCAAAGCAGTCAAATGCAATAATATGGAATATAAAAGACTTAGGATTGAATTTGGTGTTGATGCCCAAAATGAAAAAGCATCTGGACTTGTTACTACTTTCTTAAAGCCAAGTGAATCAGAAAAGTCCAAAGCTATGGATAAAGTGATTGTTGAACTATTAAAACAAGGATGGAAAATTGAAAGTACAACGCCTATCACAAGTACAATGAACGCATTGTCAAACGGTACAATTATGAATTATACCTATACCTCAGCTATAGAAGTTTTTCTAACAAAAATCTAATTGATTTTATTTCATAATTAAGCACCTGAAATAACACCAGGTGCTTTTTTTATGCCTCATTGCCACTGGGCATTCATTTCAATTTTACAATTGCTTAGTCACAAAAAAAAGGCCCTGTAAAACTACAGGGCCTTAACTATTAATAGTGTTTAATTATCCTTTCGAGAACAAGCTCTTGATGATTACCTCATCTAAGAAGCAAGACGATTGATACAAGAATGGAGAACAAGAGAATTTAAAGTCTCCTGGTACATTAGACTTATTGCTCAATGCACTTGAAGCCAACCAATCCTCGTCAGACTTAACGTAATTTTCAAGACTCTTAGTCGCGAAGCTGATACGTTGTTGGTGCAATATGCTGTAGTCAAATAAATCCCAATCCTTAATCAATGCGAAGTAGATGTCTAAGAAACGGTTAAAGTTAGGATAAGCAGAGTAGTTACCATTTGCATCGGTAATAGACTCATTTTCGATTTGTGGCAAGGTCATTTTTTCGCCAAATTCAAAAATGTACTCTGGTTTAACTCTATCGTTCCAAGCCAAAGGCTTACCGTTGTATGAGTAACCTTCTTCACCTATGATTTCAGAATCAGATAAGTCTTCAATAATGATTGATCTCGGAGCAGATAAGCCATAAGCTACTTCAGCTTTCAAGTATTCTTTTCTGGTATCCATTGTAAAGCTTGCAATGTGTTTACTAGCCATATCAGTAGTTAAACCTGAATTGAAACAATCTTCGTAGTATTTCATACCAGTGGTTTCAGAAATCGCTTTAGGAATCCATTGGAACAAGTTACCACCTTTACCGAAGTATGCTGTTCTAACATGGAACTTAGACGCTTTAGCATCTTTCTTATTGCTCAATTCATCGTTGATATAACCTCTTACCATTTGACCGGCATGGAACATCAACATACCTGTTACATAAGCAGCAACTGCCATTACACCACGGGTGTGACTTCTATTGATCTCTTCAATTTCTGGCGCCCAGAACTGACTGTATAAATGTTGTTCTAAAGCTGGATCCTTTTCTAATTTATCGAATAAGATATTCAATAAGTATGAAGAAGTATTTGAATTGATACCATCAATAGCGCCTATGCCTTGGTTAAACTTGTGGCAGAAATGCTTCAATACGTGTTGAATGTCTTTTGACAAACTTACCGCGCTTGAAATTCTATCAGCAGCTACTTTAACTGAAGACTGTTTAGCCAATCTTGCTCTTTGGTTTTTAGGGTCATTGATCAAGAATAAGATATCTGAAGTGACCCCTCCAATATCGAAACCAATGAATATGGTGTTGTCATTTAAACTCACACCACCGCGCGATAAGGCAAAGTTACATACAGCTTCACTTTCTGTGATCGCAACATCCATATTGGATTTGTTACCTTCAACATAAGCAACCTTAGTAACGGTGTCTTTGATAGGACATTCAGTAGAGACTGCTTCTCTGTATACGAACTCATAAGTACGACGCAAATCTTTTGGCATCGAAGATGGATAAGCCCAATTTAAAGTAATAGGACGCATATTTGAATCGTACATCTCTGCACTAATGTACAACCAAAGCATTTTAACAAACGCTTTCTTGTTCATTAAGTATTTGTCTTCGCGCTTCCACTTTAAGTCGTATAATAACTTTTCAGTTTCACCTTCAATTCTAAGATTCAACAAACTGCTATCACCGTCAATAATGTCTAAGTTTGGCTCAAACACAGGGAAACCACCTGAAATTGCATTCGCTCTGTCAATCAAGGCATCGTTGATTCTCAACTCATTGTTCAACAATAAAGCTGAACGGATAATGCCTGTATGGTTATCGTTTTGGAAGAAGAACAATTCATGCGGTTTAGCGTATTCGCCAAAGTTCTTATTTTGTTCTTTACCTAAAATGAATCTTCTACGGTTAGAAATATTCATTAAACGGTTCTCATTTGATTTAGGCACTTGGTATGAGATACATGTATTGGTACTACCAAAATCAATACCCACAGTAACTGGAATCAAATCGTTTCTGTCATGGGTATGATCAATGATGCCATCGTTCTCATCGTAGCGACTGATGTCAATTAAGATGTAACCAGCAGAGTAGTCTTCGTTGGCACCTGAATCGATTCTCAATTCAATACCTTTAAATGGCACGCTTGACTCATAAATCTCATATTTAAGGTTACGTTGTTTTACTTTATCCTTATCATAGAATACTTTTAAGCCACAGTCAACACCCAATTTTGATTGCTTGTCTGCATCTTCTGTAATGTAGAACAATTTGTTGTCTTCATTACTGCTGTACAACAAGTCATTGAGGTCTTTAGGATCAGCAACGATTGGCACCGCTTTTAATTTCTCATCGTTGTGTAATAAGTCTGAGAACAAGAAGTAACGGTTCCATTTAGGACTGATAAAGTTTGGCCATAACACCACATTTGATTGTAAATCTTCTTCGGTTTTGTATACCTGATAAGTTTTAGCAAATGGGGTTAAAATACCACTGATTTCTAACTCAAGGGTTACTGTAACGGTGTTATCAGCTGGAGAGTATACCCCTTTTAATGACTTAGACTTATCAGACTTGTTTAACAATTGATCCAAGCAACTGTAAAACTCAGTTAAACCTCTTGGTGATAATGGCAATGAGAAGTATTCTTCTTCTACTCTTTCATTACCTGATTGACCATTGTCAACCACAGCCGTTAAGACTGTAGAGAGATTAGGATTGAAACCAGACTCCTTATCAAGTTTAACTAAGCGGGTTTTGTCGTTGTTTAACAACAATACATGCGGATTAAATTCTTCGCAATCCTCTACCTTATCTAACAAGTATTTTCCTGACTTAGTTCTATAGATTTTAGTGTCTATATTGAACAATTTGTCAAATGGTTTTGAGAACTTATCGCAGAAATCCAAAATACCTCTTTCTCTTAATTGGTATTCAGGGAATTTTTTAGCAATGTAATTTCTGATTTCTTGAATCCATTCACGGAAGAACTCCATGGTCATAATGGTTTCAACTTTGCGTTGTTTGAACTCAGCAGAATATTGCTCAATTTGTAAACGCACGAATGAAGCGTAATGGAACAACTTTTCTAATTGTTGTGCATTCAACTCAGTAATAGGGTTTACAAAACGACCGCCTTTGTAGAAAGGAATTTTCTTATCCTTTAAATCATAATTAGCCGCTGGATACACCAAAGCAGATGGTGAAGTGGCACCAATGATGACATCATCAAATGTAATGAGTTGGAAATACGGTGGATTCAATTCTTTTGGTGAACGTTCAGGATCGCCCCAAATTGGACGGTCTTCGAATAACATATTACCAAATGCACCACTGATTTCGTAGATATTATCTACATACGAAATCGGGTTTTTCTTTTCATCATCATTTAATTTTTGAGTGTAGTTAAGATTAACCTGCTTGATTTTAACATCGTTGTT
>JACCDP010258163.1_pt1 | contig 25478 bp, 17 predicted proteins | sample 7445841 | NCBI WGS metagenome assembly JACCDP01 (sample SAMN15323441, study PRJNA562643) | freshwater metagenome | isolation source: river surface water | place: USA:Blue River Watershed | collected 2017-08-17 | reverse complement strand
TCCCTTGACCTGTAGCTCCAGCTACAAGTAAGTGAGGCATTTTTGTTAGATCAAAAACATAGGTTTCGTTAGTGATGGTTTTCCCCATTACGATAGGTAATTCTCCATCGAAATTTTGGAATTTTTCTGATGCGATTAAGGAGCGCATGCTAACCATTTCAGGTTTCGAATTTGGAACTTCAATTCCAATGGTTCCTTTGCCTGGGATTGGTGCAATAATCCGGATGCCTAACGCGGAAAGACTTAAGGCAATGTCGTCTTCTAGGTTTTTAATTTTTGCAATGCGGACACCAGGAGCCGGAATGATTTCATACAGGGTGACCGTTGGACCAACCGTTGCTTTAATTTTAGCGATATCGATTTTATAGTGCGATAGCGTTTCAACGATTCGGTCTTTGTTGCTTTCCAATTCTTCTTTTGTCACGGAAGCACCTCCGTTTCCGCCATATTCCTTTAATAATTCAATGGGAGGGAGTACATACGATTCGAGGTCCATTTTAGGGTCGTATAATCCGAATTCACTCACTAAATCATCTGCTGTGGTATCTGCGTTGGCCGACTTTGGTTCGGTTGGAACTGGCGCAGCTTCTGGAATATCATTGATTTCTAATTCCACATCTGAGGTAGCTTCTTGCTGAGATTTATCAATGAAGGTGATTTCCAGTTCTGAATCATCAATAAGATCGTCCTCTTCGGTTGTATCGGGTTCATTGAAATGTACAGGTTTAGAAATCAAATCTTCGGTAATTTCATTTTCTTTGATTGGATTAACAACCTTCATTGAGTTGTACGGTTTCTCGGGAGCGACTTCTTTATCTTCATTAATGTCAAAGTAGTCACCGTTTAGGTTGGAGGGTTTGATTCGATCAAAGATTGCTCCGTAGTTGGGGTTAAAGAGCAGGGTGATTGTAATGTAGAGCAGTACCAAGTGGAAAATAAACGTTGGTACACTTCCAATGGTAAGGGATAGCCACTCATTAATGAAGAAGCCAAAGGTGCCTCCGCCGAAATTAATGTACTCATGGAAATATCCAAGAAATATGGATCCCCACACCATAAAACTCAAGGTGATAATCGATGTGCGAAGAATCGGAAGCAATTCCACCTTAAAGAGTAAGCGAACGCCCAATAAAAATCCAATTAAACTAAATCCAATGGATGTAATGCCGAAACTATTGTAGATGAGTGTATGACTAAACCAGGCTCCTGATTTGCCAAGCCAATTGTCTGGCGCAGGAACTTGGTTGTTGAAAATGTACTCGAAAAACCCATGTCCCAATACGGAGTCTTGATCCGCTTTCCACGTGAGAAAGTAAGAAATGCATCCAAAGAACAAGAAAATACTTGAAAGCGTTAAAAGCGCTCCAAGGGAAGTGATAACACGAGCGGGGGTTACAAAACCTTTTGGCTTTTCTGATTTTGGTTTAGCCTCTTTTTTGGGTTTAGACGTGGAGGTTTTTTCTTTCTTCCGCGTGGGTTCCGTATTGTCGTATTGTGTTTCCTCTTCTTCGTATGGGATGTATTCGTTATCTCGCATTTTGGGGTAAAATACGAAAGTAAGAAAAGGGTTACGATGTAATTAGGATAAAAGTGAATTCTTTACACAGCAAGGTGTTAACTACCTAGGGCTTGGACATTTCTTCCATGAATTCTTCGATGCTCACCCGTTTATAATCCGTGGGCACCATAAAAAGCGTCAAGGGAGGATCGATTCGTTTTAATTCAGTTAAGGTGTATTGGAACATGCCCTCGTCGGTTGGAATGTAATATTCAACAACTAATCCGGGAAAGTTTGTATAGGCGCTCCCGTAGATGGCGGGAATGTTTTTTAGGTAATAAAAATTAAATTTTTTATCTATATCCGTGAAGGTAACGCTTAGTTTTTTGGCCTTCATTCCGGCGATTCGTTTTGATCCTATTTTCTTTTTAAAGGAATACGATATGGTTGTATCTTGGTACTTGGTATAATTCGTTCGGATTGCGTATTTGCCTTTTGTGGTTTCGAGAAGCAGGTATGACTTTTCTTTGGATAAATGTTTAATCAATTCTTGTTTCCCCATGTTTGAGGAGAAATTAATTACTTTAAGCAAGCTGTCTTTCGCATAGATTAACATGTGTTCTTGGACAGAGTCCATTGGGATTACGCGCTGGGCTTTGAATAATAATTCTCCGGAGTAGGGTAGGTGTTTTTTTTGTGCGATTATGGCAGCCGTACAAAGGAAGCTAAAAAGGAAGACCGTAAATTTCATGCGTCAAAGGTAATAATCAATCCACAGGAAACACATTACCTATTTTTAAATCTTTGGCGTAATTGAATGATTAACATTATAGATAGTCCCAATGTGATCAAGGGCCACAGCACACAAAAGATAAGGGCATTAAAATCTTCGTAGGTAATGCCTAGAAGGTTTGCGGAAGTGATGGTGAAATCCGTACAGTAAACGTATATTGAGTTGATTAAATCAGCCATTTTTCTTTTTCCGATTTCGGAACAATTCGATATTGGCAACTAAAAGTACAAACATGAGCAGAGGCCATAGTATAACCAGAAAAATGATGTTCATCACCTGGTAAACATAACCTCCTTCTTTGAGTTGAAGCGCATCAATTATTTGTTTATACAAGTCGTCAATCACCCCAATATTGACGGTGTTATGGGCTCGATGTGAACACCCATTGGTATGGCAGTCCCACGTACATTGTGAATCCATTCGGTTTCCCGGATTTAAGGCGAATGTTGGAGAGTTAAAAACTGTAATTGAGTAGTTTCCTTTTTTTGTTGATTCATTTACTGCAACCATTAAAAGAAACGGAGAGATTAAGAGGAACAGGTAAAAAAACAAAGTTCTTATTTGCATAAAGTTACATGAAAATGGTCATCATGCCGAACGCTATTGCAATCTGCTTCAGCGAAGTTTCCGCGTAATTTAAAACGTTGTTGTAAATGTTTCTCAAAAAATATAGTGAAAGGCAAATGGCTGTCAAAAATCTTTATCAAATCCGTTGATACGTTTATATTTAGAGGATAATCCGTCCTCGGCAGATTTTGGTACATAAATGAATACTGCCAATATCCTGAATTTTCACAAGCACATGGAGTACAAGTTTCGGTTGGAAGCGGGTCTGTAGAACTTCCATAGCCGAAAGCAGTTGGCGTTAAGTTTGATAATTGGCCATTTTTATCATTATAAACTAAAGCAATATCTGCTTTTGTTCCATCGTGCGTAATGTGGGGTATTAAGCCTTCAGTAAGCGGAAATGTTTTGCGTTTTTTACCTAGAATTTTTATTGTGCGCGTTGGAATATTAAACGGATAATTACAATCCATATACTTTACTTTAAGTTCTGGGTGTTTTTTTACAAAGGCCTCTGCGATGGTTTCTAGTTTATCTCTTCCTTCAGACTTGATGTAATTCCTGCCAAAAATGGCTGTCCAATAGGTAACAGGAACCAATGCGCCCGATTTAGACATTGGCAGCGGAACCCGGTCTTGGATGCGTGCAAGGGGGGGGATTATAACAAATATGAAAAAAAGATAAAACACAACAAATCCTCCCACATGGACGCTGCGTCGAACCCAGGTGTTTTTAAGCCGTTTTTTGAAGAATTGATACAACAGCAACCATAGCAGAAGAATTATGCCCCCAACTTGGGAAAGGATGGTTAAGATGGCAAAAAGGAGTATTATGCCGAGGATATTGAGGATTTTCATATGCTTTTATTTTATGGCTATTAAGTAACACTTTTTCAGGAACAACAGGCGTTTATGTTGAAGTAACTCAAAAATTTCAGGAGAAACAACAAAACAACCATCGCTATTTCCTGTGCAACCTTTTTCGCTGACATACCTTGCTGTATGAATTACAACTCCCCGTTCTATCGCATTATTATTAGACTCATCTAGTCCATTGATCGGGAATTTTCTTGCATTGTGTGCACATTTTTTTTCTTGAAGATACTTTTGGCAAGTACATGAGTGAATTTTACCTGGGTTCATTCGTCTTTCTGGATAAATTCTGTAGATGCCAAGTGAACTTTGATTGCTCCCAATTTTATTTGAAAAGCTTCGAGGTGCTAAGAAATTTGTAAAAGCTGCGGATTTTTTACCATGTGCTGTGTACGAGGTTGCAATAACTTCCCCTTTGTCAACCACCCATAACCTTCTTTTTTTTGCCGATTTAGCAAAATCTACATAAATCACAAACTTGTTCTCTAAGTTGAAGTCTGAATAATAGGAGGATTTAATAAATTTTTCAGGCAAAGGCATGGGTTCTTCTTTACTAAAGGATATCCACAGCAATAGTATGACACCTAAGGCAATAAGTAAAGGAATGATTTTTTTCACGGCATTATTTCAATGGGACAGCCATTATCTACGGCATTATAAATCTCATCGATTTCAGGATTCGTGAGCGCAATGCAACCCAAGGTCCAATCGTTCCATCGGTGAAATTTACCTACCCATCCGTATTTTTGTCCGTGGATTAATACATCACAGCCATAGCCAACATCTATTCCTTTGTGAAAGGCGCTGTGGTTACGTTTTGTAATTCGGAACTGTCCTTCTGGGGTAAGGTTATCACCACATTTTCGTCGTTTTGCTAAGCCTTTTTTACTTAACGAAACCGGGTAGGATGCAAGTAGTTCACCTTTATAAAATACTTCCAGGGTATGTTGCTCCTTTTTAACTAGAATTTTATCTATTTTCTGTCCGGGTTTTAATTGGTTCTCTGGCCAGAAGTAATAGAGGGGCAAGGCGATTAATAGGGCTAAAAGGCTGTATCGAATTATTTTTTTCATTAGAAATTGATTATAAATTTAAATTTGTTAAACTGTTGATCGCACCAGCTAATTTGTTCGACATCATTAATCCCACCCATGAATCCTATTTGGGCTTTTATATCTTCTATTTTAGAACAACCTTTTGCTTTCCATAAAATAGAAAGATTAGGTATTTCTGTTTCTTCATCGCTTTTCTGGAAAAATTCAATTCGTTCTTCAAGTTTTATTAATGTTTCCACCGCTTTTTCTTTATCGAAAATACCGGGCACAATAATTAACCTTGAATTTTCAAGCTTTTTGGTAACATTGTTGTCAATTTTTACACGGTATTGATTTCCTAAAAGTGCTTTTATTTCAGTGCTCAAAGCATTAAGATTTTTTTCCTTGGTAAATATTTTCAAACTCTCGTTTTTAGTAAATTGTTTTTCAACACAATCCGTAATTGCAATTACTCTGTAGTCAGGAACAATCAGAATTACATAAAGTATAAAAAGTAAGAAAAAGACGATGATGGCCATTGTTGTTCGAACAAAAACTATCATTTGAAAGATTGCTTTAATCCAAGACTTTTCTTCTTGGGGTTGTTTTATGAATTGCAGAATGCTGAAAACCAAAAAACTAGCCAACACGAAAAAGGAAAAAAACACAATTGGATGAATATTAAACCATTCAATTAACGTTTCAATTGAAAACAAAAAAAGCATTACTTCTGCAATTACTATTGCAGTTAAGGGTCTTATCTTTTTTGAACCAAATCGTTCGAGCAACTTCCCAATATCCATAGGTCTTTTGTAGAAACTTTAAACTAAATGTTTTATCGCACTTTTAATACATCAAACTTTTTTTACTGCTTGTTCTCCATTGCGCATCATATTTACTGTCAGTAAAGTAGATGATCAAATCTGCATCGTACTTACTGTCGCAAAAGTAGATTTTCTTTTTGGCGTCGTATTTCGACGAGACAAAGTACCATAAGCCTTTGTTGTCAGTCGCGTCATATTTCGAAGAACATTTGTATACCACTAAATCGGCATCATATTTTGAAGATGCAACGTACACCTTAACATCAGCATCGTATTTAGAATCTACGGAGTAAACGGTCTGGGTAAAGGCGTTCAAAGAAACCAAAAGTCCTAGGATTAAGCAAAGTTTTTTCATGATCATTATTTTGGATAAAGATAATAAATTTCGGTACAGTGATAGTGAGCCCAACATACGGGTTGTTCTACCAATGCGGATAAAGCTACTCCCTTTGGTCGTGAAATCGCTTCGCTAAGTGCTCGCCCGATAGGTATAAAAGCAGAAAAGCCCTGCTTCGCTTAATGAGCTTCGCAGGGCGGAAGTGGAGAAGATCGGGCTCGAACCGACGACCTCTTGACTGCCAGTCAAGCGCTCTAGCCAACTGAGCTACATCCCCAATAAATTTGAATCACACCGGCTCTAGTTCCGCGACTGCGGAAAGCTACATCCCCATGCTGGGTGCTAATATACAGCCTTTTCGCCGAATCCCGAAAGTTTTCTTTTCGTTAGGTGGTCAACTTTTGTATCTTTGTCTAGTTCCTATTCAACGGAACCCGCCATGAGCAAAACGATCCAACTAATCATAAACCCCTCAGAATTAGGGGCCGGAACTCGAGGGGCTTCCTTGGGCCCATTCGCTATTCAAGTTGCAGCAAGAACCCATGAAAATCAACTATTTAGCAAGGTTGCATGGGAGGTGCTTCCCGAGTTGAATCACCTGCTTGACCGCCCAATTATCTATCCCTTAGCTAAGCGGATTGACGGGATGCAACAGGTATATCAAACGGTTTCTTCTGCATTGGTTTCCCATATTCAAGCCAATCGGTTCCCTCTTATTTTAGCTGGTGACCACGCTTCTGCAGGTGGAACCTTACATGGTTTAAAAGCCGCTTATCCCGATAAGCGCATTGGGGTGGTTTGGATAGATGCCCATGCGGATTTGCACTCGCCTTACACCACGCCTTCTGGTAACTTGCACGGCATGCCCCTTGCTACGGCATTGGGTGTCGATAATCTTCCCTGTCAACGTAATCATGTAGACATCGAAACTTCCCTTCAATGGACCCAATTAAAAAGTAATTCTGTTAGGTTCTCCGATTTAGTTTATGTCGGTGTACGAAGTACAGAAACGGAAGAAGATGCGGTTATTGAAGCAGAGAACATTACCAATATCACGGTAGAGAAGGTTCGGTCAATGGGTGTTCAACACGTTTTGGAACAAATCACACATCAATTGAGTGCCTGCGATGTACTTTATGTCTCCTTCGATGTAGACTCGATGGATCCGGTTGAAACTTCCTTTGGTACGGGTACGCCTGTTGCAAATGGCTTAACGGTACAAGAAGCAAAATCACTCCTTGAAGGATTGTGTCTTTCACCGAAGTTAGTCGCCTTAGAATTCGTTGAGATTAACCCAACGCTGGACGAGAAAAAAAATAGAATGGCCGAGGTTGCCCTCGATTTAGTCACCAATTGTACACGTACCTTAATTGAATCATGGAAGTAGCGTTGAAGGATATCCTTTTAACTAAAGGAAAGGAATGGTTAGGAATTGATATTGATCCATCCTGGATTCAGTTTCAACCTACTCGAAAAGGTGTTCGTGGTGATGTAACCTTGATGGTTTTTCCATTTGCTAAAGCACTGCAATTACCGCCCGCACAAGTTGCCGAACTGATTGGGAAGCACGTGAAAGCAGAAGTTTCATTTGTTGCGGATTTCGAGGTGATTCAAGGATTTTTAAATTTTGTATTTTCCGAGACCTTATGGTCTGATCAACTCGTCGCAATCAATCAAAACGATTCGTTTGGATTAGCTGAACCCGATTCTAAGCAAATGGTCATGGTAGAGTATGCTTCACCGAACACCAATAAACCGCTGCATTTAGGTCACCTTAGAAATATTTTCCTTGGCTATGCGGTTGCGCAATTAAAAAAAGCGCACGGGCATCAAGTAATCAAAACCCAAGTCATTAACGACCGAGGAATCCATATTTGTAAAAGCATGTTGGCTTGGCATCGCTTTGCGCCCCTTCAGGCCAATGGCGAACGAGAAACTCCCGCTAATTCGGGGCTCAAAGGGGATAAGTTAGTTGGTAAGTATTATGTAGAATTTGAAAAGCACTTGCAGCTTGAAGTTAAAGATGTACTTACGCGTTGGAATGGAGGAGATTTCTCCAACACTTCTGCTTCAGCACTCGATAAATTTCAAGAATTAAATCAGGCGCTCGTTGGTAAAGATGAAAAGGCACAAGCCGCCATTTCGGATAAGATTAAGGAGCTTGCTAAGAACGAAACCGAGATTCTTAGAGCAGCTAAAGATATGTTGGTGCGATGGGAAGGTAGGGATCCGGAAACCTATTTATTGTGGTCTACCATGAACGGTTGGGTTTACGACGGATTTGATGTGACCTACCAACGCATGGGAGTGGATTTTGATAAATTGTATTACGAAAGTGATACCTTCTTACTCGGTAAAGACCAAGTAATGGACGGATTAGCGCGTGGTGTCTTTTATCAAAAACCTGATGGAAGTGTTTGGATTGATCTTACTCCGGATGGCTTAGATGAAAAATTGGTGCTTCGTTCAGATGGTACGGCGGTATATATGACGCAGGATATAGGTACTGCGATTGAACGTTTTCATGATTACCCAGCCTTATCTGGAATCGTTTATACGGTAGGTAATGAGCAAGACTATCATTTTAAAGTCCTGTTTTTAATCCTTGATAAATTAGGTTATTCATGGGCGAAAAACTGCTTTCATTTATCCTATGGCATGGTGGATCTTCCTTCAGGGAAAATGAAATCTAGGGAAGGTACCGTGGTTGATGCAGATGACCTCATGGAAGAGGTAGTCAATGCTGCAACGGTAATGACACAAGAACGAGGTCAAATCGCTGAATTAACCGAAGGTGAGCGTCATAACTTGTTCGAATCCATCGGAATGGGCGGCCTGAAATATTATTTATTGAAAGTTGACCCGAAAAAACGAATGATGTTTAATCCCGAAGAATCGATTGATTTAACAGGAAATACCGGACCGTTTATTCAATATACCCACGCTCGAATTAATTCCTTATTACGAAAAGCAGATTCGATACAAATCGATGAGTCCGCGCTGGTCATTGAATCCGGAGAAATAGAACTCATTAAATTGCTCGCTGCATTTCCTCAAACGATTGCCGAAGCAGCAGACAATTATTCACCGGCCTTATTGGCTAATTACCTGTATGAACTGACAAAGGCCTATAATTCTTTTTATCAGCAAAGTCCGATTCTAAATGAAACCAACCAAGGGTTACGGACAGCACGCATTTTAATCTCAAAGAATGTCGCCAAGGTTTTGAAAACCGGGTTAAGTATTTTGGGGATTAATGCTCCCGAACGGATGTAATCCGAGTTCATTTTTATACTTTTAAGGACCTAAGTTCTACTATGAAAGTATTTACACTATCCTTGCTGTTTTTTGTATCCTTGCAAATTACTGCACAATCTATTTCAAAAGATCATATTACTACCATTTGGAAGGAACCTAAAGAGTCTTTTCCGCGCTTCATAAAATTTGACGGGAAAGTTTCCTTGGCACCTGAATTCCATGGTAAATTTATCCATGAGTTATTCGAGTTACCTATGGAATATTCGTTCATCCTTACGGATAAAATGACTGATCAGCTCGGTTGGATTCATTACACTTATTCTCTAAACTACAAAGGCATTCCAATTCGTCATAACGTAATTAAAATCCACATGAATGGGAGTCTGTTGGTTTCTGTTAATGCTTCACTTGATAAGGTTTCGGGTTCAATTACTCCCTCCATTTCAAGCGACCAAGTGATAGAAACAGCGTTGAATCATGTGAATGCAACGCGCTACAAGTGGGAGATGCCGGAAGAAGAAGCTTTACTCAAAATGGAACAAGGACGCGAAGCTAGTTATTATCCCATACCGCAATTGATGTGGTATACGAACCCTTCGGCCAATACAACTTCTTTGGTTTATGGCGTAGATGTTTATGCGGATGAGCCCTTGTCGAGACAGTTCATTTACATAGATGCCCATACAAATCAAATTGTAGCAGCGGAAAACAGAATACATACAGCGGACAGCAACGGCATTGCGGTGACAGCCTATTCCGGAAATCGTGTAATGGTGGCAGATTATTTTGCTTCACAATTTAGGCTCCGAGAAACTGGAAGAGGAAATGGAATTCAAACATTTGACTTGAATAACACCTCGAATTACGGTGCAGCAGTAGATTTTATTGATGTGGACAATTATTGGAATAATACATCGAATCAAGATCATTACGCTGGCGATGCACATTGGGGAGCAGAAATGACCTATGATTATTTTTGGCAAATCCACAACCGAAATAGTATTGACGGGAATGGATTTTTATTGAAAAGCTACATGCATTACAATACCAATTACAACAATGCTTTTTGGGATGGACAACGCATGACCTATGGGGATGGAAATGGAACTACCTTCACGCCACTAACCGCGATTGATATTACCGCTCATGAAATTGCGCATGGTCTGACTTCAAATACCTCCAATTTGGTATATGCGAATGAATCAGGTGCTTTGAATGAATCGTTTTCAGATATTTTTGGTGTTTCCGTAGAGGCTTTTGCTAATAACAATGCATTAAATTGGATTATGGGTGAAGATGCCACACCCAATGGTAATGGAATACGTAATATGAGTAATCCAAGCGCCTTTGCCGATCCGGATACCTATTTAGGTACCAACTATTACACAGGAACACAGGATAATGGTGGGGTTCATACGAATTCTGGGGTTCAGAATTTTTGGTTTTATTTGCTCACAGTTGGTGGAACGGGCACTAATGATATAAATAATGCATACAATGTAAGCGGCCTAGGTATTGTGGATGCATCTCGCATCGCATTTCGCAATAACACCTTTTATTTAACGCCAAATTCCGATTATCAAGATGCACGTTTTTATGCAGTTCAGTCTGCCATTGATTTGTTTGGTGCATGCTCTCCAGAGGTAATGAGTACTACCAACGCATGGTATGCGGTAGGGGTGGGGCCTGCCTTTTCTTATACCGTCAATGCAGATTTCTCAACCGCTTTTCAAGATTATTGTCAGGCACCGGCATTGGTCAATTTCACAAACGAGAGTTTTAATGCAGGTTCCTTTCAATGGAATTTTGGCGACGGCACTACATCGTCTGCCTTAAACCCTTCGCATACTTATCAAAATCCGGGCTTGTATTCGGTTTCCTTAATTGCCAGTGGTGGGGCGTGTGGTACAGATACCTTAATCTTGGTGGATTACATTAATGTGGACCCAGGCTTGCCTTGTGCAATAACTATGAATCCGGCAGGATTAAATCAAACGCAAACATCATGCACAGGAACCTTATTCGATCCAGGGGGTGCGGCAGCTAATTATCAAGATCTCGTAACCAGTGAGATTACTATTGCGCCAATTGGGGCAGCGAGTATTACCCTTAATTTCTCGAGTTTCGATTTAGAAGCCAATTATGATTACCTGTACATTTATGATGGTCCGAACAATACGAGTCCTTTAATCGGTCAATATACAGGAAATACGCTACCGAATGCTGGGGTGATTAATACAACGTACGGTGCAGTTACCTTGAAGTTTTTTTCTGATACCTATGTGACCAATGCCGGATTTGTCATGACATGGGCGTGTCAAATACCTACCAATCCTCCGGTAGCGGATTTTCAGGCCAACGCGGTTACCAGTTGTACGGGGGATATTGATTTTTATGATCAATCTACTGGTGGTCCAACAAGTTGGGCTTGGGATTTTGGAGATGGAGCTACTTCATCACTGCAGTTTCCCAGTCATGTGTATACGCAAGACGGTCAGTATACAGTTACCTTGATTGCTGGAAATGCCTTCGGGACTGATACCATCAGCTTTCCTCAGTATATCACGATTAATCGTCCGGATGCCCCCCTCAGTGCAGATTTGATTATTTGTTCTCCTGATTCAGTAACGGTTAATGCGACGGCAAACGGCACTATGTCCTATTATGATGCTGAGTTCAATGGAAACTTATTGACGACAGGGCCGAGTTATTCTACCTTTTTACAACAAACCGATACGGTTTGGGTAGAGTCTGTTGAGAACAATCTTTCTCAATATGTTGGACCTTTAAATAATTCCTTTGGTACGGGCGGACAGCATAATAATACGTCGACTCAATATTTATTATTTACAGTAAATGAGCCCTTAACGATTGTTTCGGCATGGGTAAATGCCGGTGCAACTGGAGATCGTACAATAACCTTATGGGATGCGAGCGGTAATCAGTTAGATTCTAGGTTTTTAAATATTCCTGCTGGTGGTTCACGGATTTCACTAAACTTTCATGTGGAACCTGGGGTAAATTATCGAATTGGTGGAGCGCAGATGAATTTGTATCGTAATAATGCAGGTGCCGTTTTTCCTTATCAAATTCCAGGCTTGGTTTCCATCACAGGTTCAAGTGCAGGTGGGGCTTTTTATTATTATTTCTATGATTGGGAAGTGGTTAAAGATCCATGTATAAGTCCAAGAACACCCGTTCAATTAATTATGGATGAAGTTACCGCAAGTGCTACGGTGAATACCTTTGGGATGACGGCTACTGTTTCTGCAAATAATTGTTTGAATGCTAATCAATATGCTTGGGATTTTGGGGATAATAATTCATCGAATGGATTCGCTCCTTCACATACCTATAGTGCTCCTGGTGTATATACGGTAACCTTAGTGGCATCGAATGCCAATTGTTCGGACACCACAACGTTTGAAGTGATAGCAGATAATGCTTCATTAACGGAACTCAATGGAAATAATTGGTTGCTTTATCCGAATCCAGCGAACGAGCACTTGAATGTTGAATTCACCTATGGTTTTGCTCAATCTGTATCTTTGGTGGATGCAGCAGGTCGGGTGGTGATGGAATTTCCAATTCTGAGTTCGCTTTCTTACCTTAACATTAGTGGATTGGCACGAGGTACGTATCGGGTTGTAGCCAACTTTGGTGATGGTACAAAGTCTGTTAAGCCTTTTGTGAAACAGGATTAATTACCAAAGATTACTTCATCGGTAATTTCACGAACCATTTGAAAAAGCTCTGCTTTGAATTGCTTAGGGTCGTATAACCCACGTTCCATTTGACGTAATTTGTGTTCCCATTGTCCGGTAAGTTCAGGGCTTTTGAGTAGGTCGTTTTTAATGGTGTCAATTAAATGCATTCCAGTATCGGTAGCGATGAGGTTCTTTTTCTTTTTTTCGATGTATTTTCGTTTGAATAAGGTTTCAATAATGGCGGATCGGGTAGAGGGCCTTCCAATGCCATTTTCCTTCATTAATTCCCGCATTTCTTCATCCTCAACCAGTTTCCCGGCGGTTTCCATGGCTCTTAGAAGCGTAGCTTCGGTGTAGGGTTTTGGCGCTGATGTTTTTCCTTGATGCATGAAGGGTTCGTGCGGACCTTCTTCGCCTTCGGTAAATAAGGGTAAGATTTTATCTTCAGACTCCCCTTTTTTCTGAACTTTTTGATCGAGGTCTTCATATACCACACGCCAACCTTTATCTAAAACCTGCTTCCCGGTTGCTTTAAATGTCAATTGATCTACTTGACCCATTACGGTGGTATTTGAAACCTTACATTCCGGATAAAACGCAGCAATTAAGCGACGTGCGATTAAGTCATATATTTTATGTTCATCGGGTGAAATTCCAGAAGGAACGATTCCGGTAGGAATAATAGCGTGGTGGTCGGTTACCTTGCTGTTGTCGAAAATAGCTTTTGTTTTAGGAATGGGCTTGTCCAACAATGATTCAGTAAATCTACTATAATCTCTTAGCCCTTTTAATACATTGGGTATTTTGGGGTGAAGATCTTCGGAGAGGTAGGTGGTGTCAACCCGTGGATAGGTCACCAGTTTTTTCTCGTAAAGGCTTTGAACATGCTTGAGTGTTTCATCGGCACTGAATCCATAGCGCTTGTTTCCGTCTACTTGTAATGAAGTTAAGTCGTACAATCTCGGATTTCCTTCTTTCCCTTCCTTTTGTTCAAAAGAGGTGATTTTAAAAGGTTTATCTTTCAAATATTCGACGCCTTTTTTGGCTTTTTCTTCCGACTTTAAGCGATCAATTTGACAAAGAAACTCGGTTTCTCTGTACATCGTTTTAAGCTCCCAATAGGTTTCAGATTTAAATGCATTGATTTCCTTCTGCCGTTGCACAATCATGGCGAGGGTAGGGGTTTGCACTCGACCAACGGATAAGGTCATTTTTGCTGGCGCGAATTTTTTAGTGTAGAGTCGTGTCCCATTAATCCCTAGCATCCAATCGCCAATGGCACGCGAATTTCCTGCGGCAAACAAGTTATCGAATTCTTCGCCGTTTTTAAGCTTAGAAAAGCCTTCTTTAATGGCTTCATCGGTTAAGGAAGAAATCCACAAGCGCTTAACAGGCACTTTACAACCTGCTTTCAAGAGGACCCAACGTTGAATCAATTCGCCTTCTTGTCCCGCATCCCCACAATTTATCACTTCTTCACATTGAGCTACCAAGGATTTTAGTACATTGAATTGTCGCTGTACGCCTTCGTCTTGGATTACTTTAATTCCAAATTGTTCAGGAGAAATTGGCAAATCCTCAACCCGCCACTGCTTCCAGTTTGGGTTGTAATCTTCAGGTTCTTTCAGTGTACATAAATGGCCAAAGGTCCAACTCACCCAATACCCATTTCCTTCAAAATACCCCTCTTTCCGAGTGGATGCACCAAGAATTTGAGCCAAATCTCGTGCTACACTCGGTTTTTCCGCAATGCACAGTTTCATTTACTGGTTGAATTTTCGTATTCCTTTCAATAAGAATTTCTTGTAACTATCAATTTCGGGCGTATAACCAATGGTTTCAGTAAGGTCTTTGCCTTCATGATCTGTAACCACATAGAGCGGTTGTTGGAAGCTTTTGTAATTAATTACTTCATACTCGGCCCATTTATTTCCAACGTCGCGAATTTTCCCACCAAGTTCTTTTGAATATCGCTGCTCGCTTTCAGGTAGCGGTTCGTGGTCGTCAACATATAGCGAAATAATTACGAAATTCTTTTGAAGTAAGGGGCGGATTTCGTCATTGGTCCATACGGTAGATTCTGTTTTACGACAATTCTGACAAGCATGTCCGGTGAAATCCATAAGAATTGGTAGATTTCGTTCTTTGGCATAGGCGCGGCCTTTGTATAAATCATGGAATACTAAGATGGAACCATCACCCACTGGATGCATCTCTGCAGCATATTTATCGGTAATTGAATCTTGTTTGACACCAGTATCAAGTCCGCCATTATTGAAACGGAAATTATCCTCTGAATGGGTTCTTGGAGGAGCAATCCCATCAATTAATTTCAATGGGTGTCCGAACATTCCGGTAAATAGGTATACAGAGAATACGAGGGCTACAAACGCAAACATGAACCTTGGAACGCTTAATTTTTCTACTGGAGAATCGTGAGAAAATCGAATCTTTCCGAGTAGATAAAGTCCCATAATCATAAAAATCACAAACCAAGATCCGACAAACCATTCACGGCTAAGGATATCCCAGTGGTAGGCCATATCCACTGCGGATAGAAACTTCATTGCCAAGGCTATTTCAAGTAATCCCAGCACTACTTTAACTGAATTCAACCACCCTCCAGATTGTGGTAGCGAATTTAACCAACTTGGGAAAATCGCGAACAAGGTGAATGGAATAGCTAAAGCAAGTGAAAATCCACCCATGCCCATAGCAGGGGTAAGATAGGACCCTGTTGTGGATGCGGTAACTAAGAGGCTCCCAATGATTGGACCGGTGCATGAAAAAGAAACCAAACCTAAGGTGAATGCCATAAAGAAGATGCCAATATATCCACCTCTATCTGCTTGCTTATCCATTTTGTTAACCCATTTACTTGGTAATTGAATTTCAAAGGCTCCAAGAAACGAGAAAGCGAAAACCATAAAAATTGCAAAGAACACGAGGTTCATCCAAATGTTAGTGGATAAGTCATTGAGTCCTGTGGTTCCTAAAACTGCCGTAAATAAAATACCTGAAGTCACATAGATTACAACAATTGACACACCATAAACAAGTGCTTTAATGATTCCTTCTGCGCGTGTTTTTGATTGTTTAGTAAAGAAGGTTACGGTCATGGGGATCATCGGAAACATACATGGCGTTAACAAGGCAAATAATCCGCCACCAAATCCTGCCCAAAACGTCCACCATAGGGTGTTTGGTTTTTTTGGTGCACTTTCTTTGTCTTCTTTCTGATCCATGGTGTCTCCAGTGGTGTTGTCGCCTGAAGATGTGTTGGTTGTGCTGGTGTCTTGTGTTGTTTCTTGGGGAACATTAGCGGAAGATAATGCACTTTTATAGCCACTTATTTTTACTGTGGCGTCTTGCGCAGGAGGGAAAATACATCCTGCTGCATCACAGATTTGAAAACTATAGGTAAAAGGGATGCTAAACGCTTCGTTGCTTAGTATTTCAATTTGCTGCTTAAAGGTAGCGCTTCCTTCAAAGTATAATTGTTCACCTAATTCATCAACAAACTTTTTAGGTGCACTGCCATCCTTAAGTTTCCCAATCAACTTGAAATTCTTATTGGCTTTGATGTCAAAGGTGGTAGGTGTTCCCGTAAAATCCGCCTTTTTTGGGTCGTGATTTACCGAGAAAATATGGAAATGGTTTAGAAGTGTCGCTTTACCAACGATATACGCATGACTACTATCGATTTTCTCTAGGCTAAATTTCCATTTTATATTGTCTTGCCAAGAACCTTGTGCAAAGGTCGCTATGCTTAAGAGGATCAAGCAGGTAGATAAAAAATACCTCATAGTTAATTATTAATTTGAATGGTTATGGGCACATCGATTGGAGGAATACATTTCGTTTCGTCGCAAATCATGTAGTTTACTGTAAGTTTTAATGCGCCGCTTTTTTTTATTCGAAAGGCTTGGCGTATTTCAACTACGTTCTCCCAAATATAAACCATTCCCCCAAAATTGTCATCTTGATGCGCAACGGGTGCTGTTAAAAATTCTAAACTCCCGATTTTTTTGATCCCCTTATTTTTTTCAAACGTCACACTTAACGCAATTGGTCCAAGGTTTGGATCAGTTTGAGGCGAATACAAATGCCACGTGGGTTCAATGTTACCTCGAATAATTACCACGCCGGATTGCTTATCCCATGAAGCATTCCAAGTTACATGATTTTGAGCTTGAAGCTCAACAACATTTAATAATAGGCAAAGAATAAAGGATAGAAAAGTAACAACACGACGCATGTCGCGAAGTTAAAAAATTATATCTACAATTTTAGAAATTGGAATCCAAACCCCACCTTTCAGTGTGATGAACTGTTCTCCTTTGGCCCAAATGGTAGTGTGTACCTTTTTTAATCCATCATCATCACAAAAAATGATTTCTACTTTACCCCGATGGGTATTTCCTAAAATCATGGCTTTATGTAGTTTTTGCCGCAAATTAGCTTCCTGTTCAATGGAGCTGAGTTTTTCATAGGTGCAATTTGGAACCTGCTCCTTTTGGATTTCTTGGATTTCTAAAAACATAGTAGTGAGTTTGGTTCTCTGAAGTTAGGAAATTTTTCTAAACTTCCAAATTTACCAAGGCAATTTTGCATTTGCCGAAATCTGCTGGTCATGTGTAATTCCGGCTTCAAATAAAAATGCCCCTGTAATCGCGATCATGGCCGCATTGTCCGTACAATAAGAAGGCAGTGCTACATGCATCGAGAGCTCGGGATTTGTAACTTGCCAAGCTTGAAGTTTGGCTCGTAAATCGCTATTTACCGATACGCCTCCACTTACCGCAATACACTTTATCCCTGTTTGTTGCTGCGCTTTTTTAAGTTTTTTCAATAAAATATCCGTGATGCCATGTTGAATAGATGCGCAAAGGTCATTAAGGTTTTCTGTTATGAATTCAGAATTCTTGGCGACTTCTTTTTTTAGAAAATAAAGAATAGATGTTTTTAACCCACTAAAGCTAAAGTTCAACTCCGGAATTTTCGGTTCAGCAAAGCTAAATGCCATTGGATTCCCCGACTTTCCGTAATGGTCAATGAGCGGTCCGCCTGGATATGGTAATCCCAACATTTTAGCTGCCTTATCGAAGGCCTCGCCCGCTGCATCATCGATTGTTTTTCCTATGATTTCCATGTTCAAGGCATCATGAACCACAACGATTTGCGTATGTCCACCACTTACGGTTAAGCATAGGTATGGAAAAGTAGGTGCGGTCATTTCTTCATGCGAAATGAAATGGCTTAAAATATGCGCCTTCATGTGATGAACCCCAATCAAGGGTTTGTTTAAAGCCAGCGCGAGTCCTTTGGCAAAAGAGGTTCCAACCACGAGTGAGCCCATAAGACCAGGACCTTGGGTAAAGGCAATGGCATCAATATCTTTTAAGTAAACTTGTGCGGTATCAATTGCCCGCTTAACTACGGGTACTATATGCTCTATGTGTGCGCGGCTTGCTAATTCCGGTACAACGCCTCCGTATGCTTCATGAATCAACTGGGTGTGTGTTATATTCGCGAGGATTTGCGTTCCTCTCAGAACGGCAGCCGATGTGTCGTCACATGACGATTCAATTCCTAAAATCAACCGATTATTCAATGCAATGATTAATTTTGCTCACGCATGACAAAAGTAATTAAAATCCTTGGCAGAACCTTCGGGGTTTTCTTTGAGTGGATGTTGATTTTTGTCATTTTATTTGCATTTCTAATCCGAACCTCGTCCTTTCAATCCTATCTCGCTAAGCAGGCTACAGATTTCTTTTCTAAGGAATGGAATACGAAAGTGAATATAGGTAAGGTGGACATCACGCTGTTCAGTCGAATTTATCTTGAAGATGTACTAATTCATGATTTGTCCGACAAACGCCTTGTGTCAATTCGAAGTTTAGAATTATTAATACAGGGTTTTGGTGCACAGCATTTAACCTTAGATGAAGTCATTTTGGAAAAAGGTGAGGTTTGGGTTTATGCTGAAAAACCTACCGGTGAAATGAATTTTCAGTTCATAGCCGATTATTTCGCTTCAGAGGATACGACATCAACCGCTTCAAAGTTTACCCTTGCTTTGAATAAAATCACACTGAAACAGACCAAACTACGGTACGATGATTTCCGAATCCCGAAGATGAAAACAGGCCTAGATTTTAATCATGTTGCGCTTGAAAATGTCAATTTAACGGTATCCGCATTTATCAACGACGGACCGCTTACTGCATTTAGCCTTGATGACTTTCATACGAAAGACCAATCCGGTCTTTGGGTTAAGGGCTTGAAGGCTAAGGTTTCAATCAATGAAACAGGGTTGAAGCTGAATTCGGTTTATATTAAGTTAAATCGGTCAGAAATTCATGCCTCTGAAATCGCTTATTCGTATACGGATCCTTCTGCTTTGGATGATTTTAATAACAAGGTAATCTTTAATATTGCCATACAGCCAAGTTCTATCAATCTTGCAGATGTGGCGTTTTTTGTGCCAGAAATGAACGGAATGAATGAACAGGTTCAGTTAAGTGGCACACTTTACAATGTGGTAAATCATTTCAAAATCAAAAACTTAGATTTAAGAATTCGAAAAAACACATTTTTAAAGGGAGATTTAGATTTGCCTGATTTCTCTGATTTTGCTGCATATCCTTTCCGAGAGGTTATTCGAAAGGCTTCTATTGATATGACTGAGTTAAGTAAGGTCCGCTTGCCGGATGGTTCATCTTTGTCTTTTGGCCCGGAAGTAGATCGCCTAGGAAGAGTTCGTTTTCGAAATATGGTTGTGGATGGTAAGCAAGGGCAGTTAATTTTACGTCCCGTAACTATTAAAACAGAAAAAGGGGACTTGAGCTTGGTTTCACCCATGAAACTAGATGTGTTGGGTAATGCCATCGGAATTCAAAATTTACGACCAGATAGTATTGCCGTAGCATTAAATCATATACAATTAGGAGAAATACTAGGTGTTTCTGATGTTGGCGTTTTAAACGGGAACTTGAAATTTTCGACGTTCGATGTGTTGGATAAGGGGTTTAAACTAACCAATGGATCCGCATATTTCAGTGAATTAGAGACCATGGGCTATGTTTATCACAACGTGGCACTTAAAGATATGCGCATGGATGGTGTTGTGTTGAATACCTCAGTGCAAGTTGATGATCCAAATGCGAAATTTATGATTTCGGGTGACTTCAACATAGAAGGGACACCAAGCTATCATGCTTCTATGCGGTTCGATAAATTAAGTCTCGGAGCCCTAGGATTTACAGAATCAAAAAACACGGCATTAATTGGTGAATTTACTGTTCAAACAAAAGGTTCTTCCTTTAATCGTTTTGAAGGCGGGGTCACGTTTGATCACTTCAGTTATACCGAAGACGGTAAAGAAATAAAGATTCCTTCGGCTCGTATCGATTTTAATCATTCCATGGCGGAAGAATCACTTAAAATCAGGAGTAATATAGCGGATTTGGATTTTAAAGGAAAGATCGATCCGAACACGATTCTGGATGATATCTTGTTCGGAATTTCACGCGTTCTTCCGAGTTTAGTGCAGGCAAGAAAACCCCTTCGTGGTAAAGTGAATAATGAAATTGATGCAAAGTTGGTGGTGAAAGATATCAATGAACTCACAGACTTATTTGTTCCCGGACTTGAAATTGATCCGCAAACAGAAGTCGTTTTAAAGTTTGATTCAGAGCAAGATTTATTTGGGTTACAACTTACTTCCAATCATATTATGTATGACAGCATTAATTTCGAGGGTATTACATTACAACAGCGCGTTAATGCTTCAGGGGTTACCGCGAATCTATTAGTGAATCAATTGGATGCCGGTGATTCATTGATTTTTAATGATGTTAATTTTTTAACCACTGGTATTGGAGGGAAACTTAATTCAAGTCTGGGGTGGGATCAAGGACGCTTGAATGAATCTCGAATAAAGTGGCGTACAACGATGCATTCTTCCAATGATTTTGATTTACTTTTTGATCAATCTCGATTTTCTATTAATGGATTTAAATGGTATTTAGATTCTGGAAGCGACCTTATTGTACAGAATAAACACATTCAAACCAATAAGTTGATGTTGCGAAGTGATCAAAAGAATCAGCGCATTGAAGCGGGTGGGTGCTTATCTGATAATGTGAATGATGTGCTGGGTTTGAGTATAACTAATCTTGACTTGGAGGATCTTTCAAAGATGTTAAACCTTGAGGTCGATCTGGCAGGTAAGGTAAATGGTTCCGTTGGTTTAGCAAATCCCTATGAAGCCTTGACCTTAACTTCTAATGTTGATATTCTTTCCTTCTTTATTAATCAAGAGGAAGTTGGTGAAATTCATATCGATGCAACCTATAATGATGCGCTAGCGGCGGTTGGGCTAAAAGGAACCTTGGCTTATCGCGGAATGAAAACCTTGGATTTTTCTGGTTCTTATTTGACGAATGTGGCAGATGAAAACCTAAGCTTAAGATTGGATTTTCAAAATACAGACATTTCATTTACTAATGCATTCATGGATCCGGATGTGTTAGATAAAATTGAAGGAAAACTAAATGGTTTCATTAATATAAAAGGAACTCCGGATGTTCCAAGACTTGCAGGTACCTTAAGTCTTAAAGATGCTGCTGCTGATTTTACTTTGCTTGGTTGTCGTTATACGATGAATGGTAAAATTAAGGTAGAGCAAGATGGGTTTTTAATTAACAAGCTCCCGATTCGTGATGCGGATGGGAATGTGGCAACGATTGACGGAACGGTATATCATTCCAACTTTTCTAAATTTAATTATAATGTGGATGTGGATTTTGAAGAAGATTATAACCATTCCTTAAGAGATAATCCCGGAGGAAAAATAGATAAGTTCATGCTTCTCAATACCAAATACAAAGAGGGCGATGTGTATTATGGTAAGGCGTATGGAAGAGGTACTGCGAATATTTCGGGATATGGCGCTGTGATGAATGTTTCAGTAAATGTTCAAACCAGAAAAGGAACGAAATTGGTTTTCCCAATGTATGGAACATCTGAATTAGAAGAAGAGTCAATAATAACTTTTGTTTCAGATAAAAATTTAGCACCCATCCTTGATGAAAAAATCGACTTTACGGGGGTTGACTTGGATTTAGCATTTGATATTACTCCGGATGCAGAGGTTCTTCTGGTATTTAATGAGCAAACACATGATGAAATTCAAGCCAAAACGCAAGGAAAATTAAATTTGAAACTCGATGCCTATAATCAAATGCGTTTGGATGGCGGCTTGAAGATCCTGAACGGGAGTGTGTATAATTTTACGATGGGTCCTGCTCGTAAACCTTTTGATATTATTGATGGCTCAATAAACTGGTCGGGCGACGTGTACAATGCAGATATGAAAATTGTGACTTCGTATTTAGTGAAAAACGCGAACATGTTAGAATTAACTCCAGAGCAAACCGATAAATCCTTGGCAAAGCAAGATGCTCAATGCCTATTAAACTTAACTGGATCGTTAATACAACCCAACATCACGTTTGAATTAGTGGCCCCCAAAGCACCTGAATCAGGAAAGGCACTTATGAATCGTATCAATGAAGATAAAGATGAATTAAATCGTCAGTTTTTCTCTTTAATGCTTTTCAGCAAGTTTCAACCCTTGAAGGGAACCAATTCTGCCAATGAATCCGCAGCCATCGATTTGTTTGAAAGTCAAATTAATCAAGCCCTTTCCCAACTGTCGAAAAGTTATCAAGTTAAAATGGATTTAGGGACAGATAATGTTTCTACTTCGGTGCAGAAATCCTTTGCAGGCGATCGCTTGGTGGTTACGGGAAGCTTCGGGGTTCAAAACACAACGGGATCATCCGCTGCAAGCGGTGGATTAGTAGGAGATGTGAGTATTGAATACTTAGTAAATGAATCGGGAACCTTTCGTGTTAATGCGTTTAATCGTTCAAACTCAAATACGGTAAAAGAAAATGCGGGGCCTTTCACACAAGGTGCGGGACTTTCATATCATGAAGATTTCAATAGCGCAAAAGATTTTGTACTCTTGCAATCTTTTTTAGATGTGTTTAGATCTAAAGAGAATAAAGTAGTAAAATTCAAGCGAAAGAAACGTCAAACTAAATTACCGCCTGTCGGAGCGCCAACGGAACCGACTCCAAGCATAGAAAACAAAGATGAAAATGAATAAAGTACTAGTAGCAAATCGAGGTGAAATTGCACGAAGGGTGTTGAGAACCTTGAAGAAAATGGATATTAAAAGTGTTGCGGTGTACAGCGACGCAGATCGTTTTGCTCCCCATGTATTAGAAGCAGATGAAGCGGTGTATTTGGGAGCAAGCCCTTCTTCAGAATCCTATCTGCGTCAGGATGCCATCATTCAAGCGTGCAAGGATTTGGGGGTGGATGGGGTTCATCCCGGATATGGTTTTTTGTCTGAAAACGCAGGTTTCGCAAGAAAATTAAAAGAGGCCGGTATCATATTGATTGGACCTTCTCCTGAATCAATGGAGGTAATGGGAGATAAATTAAGCGCTAAACAAGCGGTCAAAGAGTTTGGGGTTCCCTTAGTTCCCGGGGTCGACGAAGCAGTTGTAAGCGTCGAACTTGGAAAGAAAATTGCTGCAAGCATTGGGTATCCCGTGTTAATCAAAGCCTCCGCTGGTGGTGGTGGCAAAGGCATGCGCTTGGTGGAGCGTGAAGAGGATTTCGAAGAACAAATGCATACCGCCCAAAGTGAGGCTAGATCTTCCTTTGGAGATGATGCGGTGTTTATAGAAAAATTTGTGACAAAACCTCGTCATATTGAAATCCAAGTATTTGCAGATAACCACGGGAACGTTGTGTATTTGTTCGAGCGTGAATGTTCGATTCAGCGAAGACATCAAAAGGTAATTGAAGAAGCGCCTAGTGCTGTAGTAACTCCTGAATTGCGCAAACAAATGGGGGAGGCTGCGGTCAATGTATGTAAGGCGTGTAATTATTCAGGCGCAGGTACAGTAGAGTTTTTATTGGATGCTGAGTTGAATTTCTATTTTCTAGAAATGAATACGCGCCTCCAAGTGGAGCACCCGGTTACCGAAGAAATTACGGGAACAGACTTAGTGGAATGGCAAATTCGCGTGGCGCGTGGCGAAAAGCTGCCGAACTCACAGGAAGAGTTAGCCATCAACGGACATGCCATCGAAATACGCGTGTATGCAGAGGATACGCTCAACGGATTTATTCCAGATATCGGCACATTAAACCGGTACCGCATTCCTTCTGGCCGTTCAGTGCGAGTAGATGATGCGTTTCTCGAAGGAATGGATATTCCGATTTATTACGATCCAATGATCGCTAAATTGGTGGTTTGGGGAAAAACACGCCAAGATGCCATTAGACGATGCCTAGAAGCCATCGATGATTATCAGATTTCTGGCGTTAAAACAACCCTAGATTTCGGTAAATATGTATTGAAACATGAGGCCTTCATATCAGGAAATTTCGATACAAACTTTGTTAAGCACTATTTCTCTGATCCACAGGTAGTAAATACAGCCATGGAGGAGGAGCATCGAGCGTTAACCTTTAGTATTGACCAAATTTGGAAGGATATTAAGGCCTTTAAGGAAAAAGAATATGCTTCAAGAGAAAATACAAGCAGTTGGAAAAATAAATTACAATCGTAACGCAGTCAATTAGAAATCACTAATTTTACGCAACCAAATTAGCATATGAATTTACACGAATACCAAGGAAAAGCGATTTTAAAAAGCTACGGAGTAGCCATTCAAGAAGGAGTGGTAGTAGAAAACGTAGCCGATGCAGTAGCCGCTGCGGAAGAATTAACCAAACAAACCGGTACAGGATGGTATGTGATTAAAGCACAAATCCATGCGGGTGGTCGCGGTAAAGGAACTGTTGAAGAAACAGGATCTCACGGAGTTGTATTAGCTAAAGGTATTGGTGAAGTAGAAGAGAAAGTAAAAGGAATCCTAGGTGGTCATTTGGTTACCTTGCAAACCAATGGTAAAGGTAAAAAGGTCAATAAAGTGTTGATTGCTCAAGATGTTTACTATCCGGGAGAAACTGAACCGCAAGAGTTTTATATGTCGGTGTTGTTAGACCGTGAAAAAGGCCGTAACGTGATTATTTATTCTACCGAGGGTGGAATGGACATCGAGCACGTAGCGGAACATACGCCTGATAAAATATTTAAAGAATTCATTGATCCTCGCGTTGGATTACAAGGATTTCAAACGCGTAAAATTGCATTCAATCTTGGATTGAGTGGTGAAGCGTTCAAACAAATGACCAAATTCGTAGCTTCATTATACAAAGCATATGATGGTATCGATGCAGCGATGTTTGAGATTAATCCATTATTCAAAACATCAGATAATAAAATTATTGCGGTAGATGCGAAAGTTACCTTAGATGGTAATGGATTGATGCGTCATCCAGATTATGCTGCGATGCGTGATAAAAATGAAGAGGATCCAACAGAGGTTGAAGCGGATGAAGCAGGATTGAATTTCGTGAAATTAGACGGAAATGTGGGATGTATGGTAAATGGGGCAGGCTTAGCTATGGCAACCATGGACATTATCAAATTAT
>JACCDP010905811.1_pt1 | contig 25495 bp, 36 predicted proteins | sample 7445841 | NCBI WGS metagenome assembly JACCDP01 (sample SAMN15323441, study PRJNA562643) | freshwater metagenome | isolation source: river surface water | place: USA:Blue River Watershed | collected 2017-08-17 | reverse complement strand
TACCAGACACCAAAACCTCTCAGTTGCATACCCTATTACCTATTAGTCAAAATATCAAAGAACTTCAATAACACAAAAGTAAGCCAACTCAATTAACCCCGCAATACGGGGTATAGTGGAGGCTTACGTTGCAAAATGGTCTGTGCTGTCGGGATAAACTCCTATTCGTACTAATTTCAATTTTGCAAAAAGTTGTTTTTGCGGCTCAGTTGTTGTATCCTCAAAATTGATAAGCATTGAAAGGTTATCTATCCCCAATTCTTTAAGATGATTTTCTAAATAAAATTTTACTGTGTCTCTATCTTCGTCATTGTAATCATTAAGCATGTAAGTTTTATTGGCCTCGTCGAACTTCTCAATATTTTCAATAAGGTTTTTTACTTTGTCCATTGTTGAAGTATCAATGCTTTCGTTTTCAAAATTCAAGTCAATTTGAATTTCTGTCCCTTTGAATTCTATTGTAATATCATAATCGGTTTCTAAATTCTGTATTGCTAATTTTCCGAAATGTGGTAATGTATATTCTTTCATTTTTATTTTATTTTTTTAAATCGTTAGTATTTTCTGTTTTATTACTTATTGCATGAATCACCGCTGCTTATGTAAGCTCCCAGAATACCAAAATATCTCAGTTGCATACCCTATTGCCTATTAGTCAAAATATCAAAGAACTTTAATAACACAAAAGTAAGCCAACTCAATTATCCCCGCAATACGGGGTATAGTGGAGGCTTACGTCTTTTTAAATACCGCATAACGGTTTACAAACAGTCCTAGTAAAATTACCTAGCTGTCCTTATGTCAATATACTAATTTTATTGGGGCTGTTTGTTGTTAGGCACAGTTATTTGATCGTTCGTGGTATTACAATGTCTAACAATTCGTCAATTTTCTTTTCATCGTCTTTCCGAACTTTTGATTTTGTTTTAGTTATTGTCTTTTTAGCCCTAAACCAAGTCAATAAATTGATAGAAAATGCAATGCCTTTTATTTCGTCCTCCAAATCTGAAATGGCATCCTTTATTAGTTCTGGCTTTATTACCTGAACAGTCAATGCAAATTGTTCATTTAGTCCGGGTTCATTTGGAAATTTTTTATTTACTTCATCATAATAGTCATGAAGTAGGTCAAACACTTGAAAAATCTTATTCTTTCCGTTTAATCGATAAGCTGTGATTGGGTCGATTTTTGAAAGTTCGCTTATTGATTTTGTATAATGTTCTTCTGTTTCTTCAAGTGAGTCTGCTACATTGTCCTCAACAAATTCTCCAATTATTCCATTATAAAGTTGGTTTATGAATTGTTTGGCTCCATCAGTCTGCTCATTTTTGGGGATACGTTCTAATACCTTCGGTGTAAGTAGATTTGTAATTTCAGTAGTGTCAAGTTTGTTGAATGTAAAATGAGTTTCTAATAAATAAAACAAAACCTGTTTTTTTATTTTTCTGTCTTCTTTACGTGTTCTAAACCACTGTCCAAGCTCATTTAAAAACCAGCCAAAGGCAACGCTTAAAAGTGCAGCGATATATGTCCAATCAAACTTTTCCAAGGATATTTAAATTACTTTATTCATGTCAATATCATAACCTGAATTTCTCAGTTCTCGAGCAATTTTGAGATGCCAAGCATCTTCGTCATCCATTTTTACATAAACAACTCCTGAAATGTCGTTTGGCGTTTCAATGTCATCTTTAACTAATGCGCATACATTTTTTCTTCCAATTTTTCCAATTAAAAACCCATGTTCAAAAACAACATTTTGTCTTGCTCTGTTTTTCAATTGTGGTTTTTCTTCTTTTTTCCCTCCAATGTCGCAAGGTGTATAAAGTATAATACCAAAACCTACATTTGAGTAGGCTTCAATTTTTTCAATCACTGTCTTGCTTCCACTTGCTTGTTCGTGAAGAATAATTGGTGTTAGTCCTAGTTTTTCAATAAAACGAGCTGTTTTAGTTTTTGCTGCTTCATCGTGCCCGTGTACAATAAAAACTTCTGTTTGTGAAACTGTCGGGATAGCTGTCACAACTAAAACTGGTGTACTTGTTGGTACCTGAGATTTAAGTAATTCCGTTCTAGTCAATAGACTTTTTAAGTTGTCTAATTTATATTTGACCATATTTTTAAAAGATAGAACTGGATTACCTTTTACTTCTCCTAATTGACCTACCATTATATTATATCCAGCGTTGTCATATGAATCTTTATAATCGTTATTTTCAATGTTAAACACTTGTTTAAGCATTTCAAAGTTATATTCAGTCCATAATTTGTAATCAGAATTTGCAGCTGCAAGTTCATTGTGGTTTGAAATTGCACGTATCAACAACTCATCTCCAATTTCAATTCGTTTTTCCAATCTACTAACAAAGTCTGCATTACTTATTGTCAATATAGCATTCTCTCTTGGTGGTGGTGTGGTATTTTTTCTTGTTGCCATTATTGTATTTTGTGTATTTTAATAGTTGTTCTTAATGAAGAAGGGATTAAAGAAGTTTTAAAAAGAAGGGATTAGAAGCACCACTGTTTGTTAACGCACCTCTGTTTGTTCGAAGCACAACTGTTTGATTACCGAACAAAGCCCTTCTTTTTAAAATTTCTTTTAATCTTATGTTACCTGCATGTAGCACTGCTCGTTCAAGGCACAACTGTTTGAAGTTCGCACTACTGTTTGTTAGAAGCTCGTTATTGTGTAACATCATGTTTTTATAATCTCTGCTTTGATGTCGTTAAGTTCTATGTAATGTCGTCCTGCAACATTTAAAAGTTCCTGAGCAACAAATTTGTCAGTAGCAATTACTAAAAATTGTTTGCCTCTTGCTTTTAAAAGTTGAAGTGCTCTTTCAAAATCTCCGTCACCGCTAATAAGAACAGCTAAGTCGTAATGGTCAATCGTGTTGAACATGTCCAACACGATTTCAATATCCAAGTTGGCTTTTCGTTTTGTCTGCCCGCTTTTACTGTCATAAATAGTTTTGATTTGCTTTGTTACTAATGAGTAACCCATAGTAGGCAACATGTTTAAGAAAGCTCCCTGCTTTGCTTCTGGTGGAGCATCTTGTCCGATGTAATAGAAAGCATCAACTATCTCACCCTTTTGTCCAATGTAGGTTAGTAGTTTTTTAGGGTCGGCGAACCAACCTAATGCTTCCTTTTGCATAAAGAAAAAATTAGCCCCGTCAAGAAATACTGAAATTCTCATAGTTATTTATTTTGTTGTATTAATGAATTCAAATAGTTTGAGTAAAGAAAGTAAAATAGCAAGCACACTTCCCGTCTTAATTATAACATCCCAAATTTTTTCTTTGGTAACTTTTCTTTTGTAATAGGTCTGCCAATGTTTAAAGTATGCCCAATTCTCACCGATTGCTGGGAAGTCAAATATTGTATGTCCTCTACTTTCATCCAACTCAAATAGTGCTGGTAGAAATCCACCCGTAAACATTTTTCTCACTTGTCCTTCTGAATAAAAGTTGAACTGTTTTTTGTTTGTCTGTGCTTCAACTTTAATTCGCTTTATTGTCAGATGATAGCTTGAATACATACTGGCAATATCTTCTTGTTTATATTTCTCTGCTTCTGCGTTCTTCATCAAAAAAAACTCAAAGTCAAGTTTCGCCAAAAGCTTTTTGGTGTCGTCTTGCTCAAAATTTAGTGTTGTCTTCATTGTTCGTTTTTAGCAGTCAGTTCAAAGTTAGCAGTGTCCCCAGCCATTGCAGGTAACGTTTACGGTTACCCGAAGAGCCGCTTTTTCTACCTATAAATATTGGTGCGGCTTTTTCGGGTAGCCGATGTTGGCAGCTGGGCTTTCTGTTTTATATGAATTCACTTTTAAGTTCATCGTACTTTTCCTTAATAAGAAGTTTATTCTTGTCAAGAATAATAATTTTGGCTTTGTCTGCATATGGTTTTAAATGTTCGTTCTCCATAGCACTCATTATTATTTGAGTGTCATTGGTGAATTCACTAGTTAGTAAACTCACTATTTTGTCATAATTCGTATGTGATTGCTCTTGCTGATTAGGAGTGTCAATAATTAAAGCTGATTTAACTTCACTTCCAAACTTCTCTACCATTGTAAATATTGTCAAGTAATAGGCAAGAATAGCCCTAACACCTTCTGCCGCACCACCTTCTTTGATTATTTTATTATAATCCAATGGGGAATTTATTTCGGAAAGATTTACCGCTTCTGCGTCTAATGATTTGATATATTTTGTCAGTATTGATTTGAAAGAATCGTTAATAGATTCGATAGTTTCTTTTGTAATCAATTCTTTTTGCTCTTTATTTAATTTTTTAATGTCATCATCAATTTGCTTTATTTCAGCTTGCTTTATTGTCTTTGTTTGAATCACGCTTTCTTTTATAGATTTCCCCGCAATGCTCTCAATGATTTGATTGAAATTAACTGATGGTTCACTTTCTTCTTCAATAACATATTTGCTGTTGATTTCGTCAATTCGTGTTCTAGCATCATTAAGTTCTACCTCATTTTTTGCAATTTTGGAATTTACTTTCTCAATTTCACCAAGCAAAACTTTTAACTGATTTTCAGCTTGTGCTTTATCTGTGAGAATAGATGTTCTATTAAGAATAGTGTTATCGTGAACAACGCCACATAACGGACATTCTATTTCTTCGTCTTCAATGTTTTCTACTGAATATTTGTAGTCTTTGTCAAGGTCAAAAATTAATTTTTCCGTTAAAATCTGTTGCTGAAATAAATATGCCTTTTCAGAGTTTAAAATAGCCATATTGTTTAATACCTTTTCTTGACTTTCTTGAAGTGATTTTAAATCAGCTTTAATGCTTTCGGTTATTTTATTGAGTGCATTGACATTGGTTACGGTTTGGAGTGTTTGAGGAATATATGATTCCACAATTTCTATTGCTGTGTCAAACTTTTCAACTTCAGTTACATAGGTTTTTTGAGTTACTTTTTTATCCGACTTTTCTGATTCAATTTCAAAGTGCTCAGGTGTCAATAAACCAACTTGATATCTGATTATTGTGCTTTTCCATTTTTTGTATTGCCCTAGATTATTAAAATTATCCCAAGCTTTAGCCCAACTTCTTTTTTGGTCAATATAGAAAGGAAGGAAATAAAATGCTGGTGGCGGGGTTTCAACCAAAGATGTATTTTGGTTAGGTAATAAAGCTTTGAAATCTACTATTTCAGCGAATATTTTAGAGTATTCCCCCGTTACTTTTTGAAACTCTTGAACGGCATTTTCATTCTTTTTAAAATGTATTTGATTTTTATATCTCTGTACTCGAAAAGTATCGTCACCAATTTGAAACTCGACAATAGTTTTACAATCTTGGCTATTCCAAGTTGTATCAAGCTCTGGTTCACAACCAAGCCCCCAAAAAATCAATTTCAATAAAGTCGACTTACCAACGCTGTTGTCATTAGCTGTTATCAGATTCAGGTTTGGGCTGAATTCGAACAGATTTGCTGACTTTATCGAATTTGATAGAACTAGCAGTCGTTTGAATTTTAAGCTTTTCATTTTTCTTAGTTCTTAAATTTCTTATTAGTATTTTAAAATTTTCTTTTCCCATTAGTTCATCATTATGTATTCACAAATTAAGGCAGTCGAAAATTCGTCCTTTGTAGGAAACTGTTTCTTTATTTTAGCAGGTGCAGAGTTGAATGTTCTTTCTATTAGTTCTGTCATTTCGGTTACATCGTCACTAATTCCTTTATCAATATTGTTCGTAAAAAATTGGGTAGTGTCTTTTTGAAGAGTGCTAGTGTTGTTAATTCTTTGTCTTTTGTACCTATCAAAAGAACGTTTAAGTTTCTTTGCTTGCAATGATTTTAAACCCATTTCTGAGCAAATATTGTTGAACTCAATTTCAATTTTTGCTTCATCCTTAATGTTCGTAAATTCATTGATTACTTTGGAAACCTGAATTGAAGTCAATGCCTTGTTTTTTAAAAGTTCGTCCCATTTAGAAAAGTCATATGTAACTTTTCCTTTTCTATATAGCTCGTCAATTAGAAGAGTGTATATGCTTTCAGCATTTGTATAAGAGCCAGGGAATAAATTATTAATTAGTTTTGCAATGGTTCCAATTAAAATTGTTTGATAGTCGGAATCGGGTATGTCTGATATAATAAATCTAAGATTTGCTGGCAACTCCGATATTCCTATTTCCTTTTTAAGTTCACTTTCTAATTCGCTAATTTGTTTGCTCGATAAATCTTCCTTTCGAATGATTTTTAATTCAATATTTTCTTTAGCCAATTCAAGGGTAAATTTATTCGAGGTTACAAGATTTAAAGTTTCAATTTTCGTTACATAAGGTTTACCTGAAACGCCTTTAATCAATTTTCCTAGCACAGAATTCCCGCCTTTCTTATTTTCAACAAGTTGATATTTATTGAAAGGTGACTTATTAGTCTTTACTTGGTTGAACTCGAATTTAGCTTTGTCTACATCCAATGAATTCGAAACTACAACGTCTTCGTGTAGTTCAATAATAAGTGCATATTCTTGTTGGTCTGAATGACTTGATATTACTCTATACAATGCCCAATGATATTGAAAGGAGTATTTGTCAAAAGTCGAGGAACCTGACTTTTCACGCTGTCCTTCAAATAATGGGTTGTTATCTGTTTTTTTACTCATATCATTTATGTCACGGTGTCTTTTAGCCTTGCTGCCAACATCTGTATAAACGTATTGCGTTTATTTCTTAAAATAGTTAGAAAAGCGCAATGCGCTTATTTACCAATATGGAGTGTTAACGCTAATTTCTTTTTTATTCCTATTCGCATTTAGTTGTACTAACAATTAATTACTTCATTAATCTTCATTTTAAGCCTGCTAATTTACAATTTGTAATAATATTACAGATCAAATATTTAGATTAATTACATACATTTTTCCGCTTTTAACTCCACTTCATCTTTAACAAAATCCATTATTTCTGCTCCGCTTAACCAGTCCTTCTCCCTTTCAGGGCTTAGGATAACGGGCATACGTTTTTTGGAGTTGTGTATTTCGGCAAAAAAGGGGTTGGCTTCGGTGGTAACTATTGTGTAGGTGTTTCGTATTTCTCCGGTACTTTTGTCTACCCATGTAGAATATAGGCCGGCAAAAGAAAATAACTCATTATTGGGCGTTGTAATTTCATATTTTTGCTTTTCCTTGCCTTTGGGGTCTAACCATTGCCATTCATAAATACCATCACTAATAATGAGGCAACGATTTTTAATATTTCCTTTAAAACTCGGTTTTTCTTTAATAGATTCAATCCTTGCATTACGTGTGTATTCCCGTATGGTTTCATCTGTTGCCCACACAGGTATTAAGCCCCAATAAAATTCTTTAATTAATTCAGTTTCTTTATCAATGATTACAGGAGTATGAGGGTAGTTAAAGACACTGTAAATGGCATTTTCTTTAAATAAATCAGGCCGCTCTATATTGGCTTTAAATCGCTTCATGACTTCGGTGGCCTTTTTGCTTTGTTTGGTGTGATAGCACATAACTTATGCTTTTACTATGATGATGTCACTTAATCTCGTGGTATATCGGGGAGATAGTTTTTCCTGCTTCATCTTCCAGGTTCTCCCCAAATCCTGTGAAGCTAATTTAAGTATTTTCTTGCGATTCACATGGTTAATCTTATCCATTGCAGCCATTACTTTTTCCTGTTTAGGGTCTATAACTTCAAAACAGTTTAACTGCACATTCTTTTCAGGCACAAAGTCCATAATGATAACCCCGGCTTTTTTGTAATGATAGCCTTCTTTAAATATATATTCTAAACCTCTGGTTGCATATTGGGAAAGTAAGATACCTGAGTTACTTGGATAAGGGAGGTTCATAAGGATGTTTCGACTGTATTGGGGCAGGTCACTTCTAAATCCATTTGTGTGTATAAATACCATCAGGTTGTTACAACAACTTTTTTGTTTTCGGAGTTTCTCGGCACAGCTCACAGCAAAGGTAGATACCCTTTCTTTTAAATCATCCAGCTTTGTATAGTTTACCTCAAAAGAACGGGTAGTAGCGATATTCTTCTTTGGTTTAATTTCCTCTAAACTAAGCACAGACTTTCCGTTTAGCTCTTTATGCAAACGCAAACCTACAATGCTCATGTATTTTTGTACCCATTGTTCGGGTAGTTGAGAAAACTCATACGCTGTATTTACTCCAATACCCTTTAACCGTTTACTGTGTTGCCCACCAATACCCCATACATCGCCCACAGGAAGCCACTTTAAGGCCTTTATTCTTTTTTCCTCACTATCCATCACATACACCCCATTTGATTTTTCGGGAAATTTCTTTGCTACTTTGTTAGCAATTTTAGCGAGAGCTTTCGTTGGAGCGAATCCCACGCTAATGGGTATTCCTGTTCCCCTTGTTACCCTCCTTCTCATCTTTTGTCCTATTTCCGAAAACTTAAACAAATCAAAACCTTTAAAATGTAGAAAGGCTTCATCAATGCTGTAAATCTCCATATCAGGGCTAAATTCACTGAGTAAGCTCATTACCCTGTTGCTCATATCTCCGTAAAGGGCATAGTTACTTGAAAACACTTGAACATTGTTATCCTCAAATATTTGCTCAAATTCAAACGCAGCTGCGCCCATAGGTATGCCCAATGCTTTAGCCTCGTTGCTCCTTGCTATCACGCAGCCGTCATTGTTTGACAAAACAACAACAGGCTTTCCGTTCAGGTCAGGACGAAACACCCGCTCGCAACTGGCGTAGAAGTTATTGCAATCTATTAAGGCAAACATTGCTAAAATGATTTAATCACATGGACTACAATCCCCCAAATCAGAAACTCATTTTCCTTCGTTACTTTCATGGGTTTGTACTTTTCATTGGCAGGTATCAGCCAGCAGCAATCCTGTTCAAGTTTTATTTTTTTACTGTAAAGTCCCCATCTATATAGCATAAGGCTACTTTACCATTTTTTGGCTTCTGGCTGCGGTCAATCATTAATAAATCTCCGTCTTCAATACCAGAATCTATCATAGAATTTCCCCTAACTCTGGCGTAAAAAGTAGTAGAAGGATTTTTTATGAGTTCTTTATTGAGGTCTATACCAGACTCAAGAAAATCTTCAGCCGGTGAAGGAAAGCCAGCACTAATGGAACTACCTATAAGCGGTAGGGTAATTTTTTCTTTGGTTAAAGCGGAGTAGATATACATACTCTCTGTCTTGTGCAACACCACTGAGTTCATTCTATATTATTTAGATACTAAAATAATCAAAATAATGATTATATAACAATCACTTTTTACATTTTAGTTTATTGATTATAAAAAACTTAGCATTATTTTTGTCAATAGACCATTATGCGATTAACTCAACTCCTATTAAAACTTAATAAAGCTACGAAGGGTACTTTATTTTTACCTAAAGCGATCTCCAAAAATGTTTATTACCTGAAGTATTGGGAATTAAAATTTTGGCGAGTTTGTAAATTTTCTGAACCGAAGGTAGCATACGTAGTAAAAGATGAATCAGGCAGGTATATAGCTGCTGTTAGGGTATCAGGTAATATTATTGAATGGTATGTTGCCAAGAGTTATCATAAGCTGGGTTATTTAAACAAAGCACTTAAAGAATCTATATTACTTCATATACTGGAACAAAGAAACTGGCAAGACATATTTTTGAAATTATCTAAATCTTCTGGAACAGTTAAGAATATTGAACAAAAAATTGCTCTTGATGCAGGCTTTAAAGAAATAACAAACGACAAATATGTGTTAGATTCTTCACTATACAGAGAAAAGCAATTAGATAAAGGTATAAAAACTCCCTTTCAAAAAGGGCAGGCGGAGGAACTGGAAAAGAAAATTGAATACCTGAGCCTTGCAGTTTACCAGGTGGCGACTGAAATAGAAATTTCTGCCGGAACTAACCCGCAAACAGAAGAATTACATAGAATTGTTAAAACTTTGAGGGGAATGAAAATAACTTAATTGGTAAACTCAATTAATACCTTTTCTGTTTTAAAAAAAAAGGCGGTGAATATCAAGCTGATTCTCTTTTATGACCCAATCTTAACTCAACCACATAGAATTTATATAATCCATCTGAAATAGTAACAAAATTTCTTTAAATTTGTATTGCAAGTGTTTTTTGAAAAGTCTAAGAGGTAAAGGGGAGTAAGCAAAAGTAAAGCAGGGTAATTAACAAAAAAAATCAATTTTTAATTATTTATGGTTGATTATGCAGAATTTGTTACCTGCTTGTTACCAATTTGTAATTACACTGCCTGAAACCATTGATATACGGGAGTTGTGGGAGAATTAATACTTAGAGCCTGTTAAAAATTTTGTACACCGCACCTTTAATGGAACCGATTGTATATTTTTTATCCAATCGCTACAAAACATCTACCAAAAACACCAGGGACTGGAAGCGGTATTTACCAGTGGAATGAGTTCCTCGGCTGAAACCATTAAGCCGGCCATTCGCTCGTTCAGAAAAGTTTTTCTGGAAACAAGTCACCCAAAAAGATCCGTAAAACACCTTTCTGATCCTGAAAAAAAGTCTAGTGCTAAAAGGCTGTGTATGTACCTGAGGTGGATGGTGCGGAAAGATAACAAGGGTGTGGATTTTGGCCTTTGGAAAGGAATAAAACCTGCCCAGCTTTGCTTGCCATTAGATGTGCATACCGGCAATGTAAGCAGAAAACTGGGATTGCTTTTGCGCAAGCAAAACGATTGGATGGCAGTAGAGGAAATAACCTCTGTTTTAAAGCAATTAGATTCTAAAGACCCTGTAAAATATGACTTTGCTTTATTTGGATTGGGCGCTTTTGAAAAATTTTGAGCGGTTTACCCGGATAAATTCTGTTTAAGTGAGCAGATAATATATATTTGTAATTATGCCAAGAACTTCATCAGAAGAACTTTTCGATTTGGTTAAATCACTTAGTAAAGCGGAAAAGGCTCACTTCAATATGTTCACGTCTGCTTTTCGCAGCGGGCAACAGAATGAGCAGTATGTGCGTTTATTCAAAGTATTGGATAAGGCAAAAACATATGATGAAGTTCAAATTCTGGAAAAATTAAAATTAAATAAATCCCTTTTACCTGATTTAAAAAATTACCTCCATAAGCGCATTTTATTTTCCCTTGAGGTTTATTATAACAGTAAATCGCCCCGGGCAGAAGTAGTATCCTTGCTTGAACAAACCCGAATACTCATGACCAAGTCATTGTTTATTCAGGCGAGGAAAAAGGCACTGAAAGCGGTAAAACTCTCTAAAAAAGCCAGCTTGCCTTTGTACACCGTAGAAGCACTGGAATTATACCTGTTTACTTATTGGCGCCCTATAGAGGAGTTGGAAATAGAACAGGTGTACAAAGAAATTTTTGATGAACTGAAAGAGTTAAACATACAAATTCAGGAGTATTTTGACATCAAACAACTGCATGCTGAAATGTACCTCCTGGGCATGAAATCAGGCAGAAACCTTGGAGTTATACCTAAAAAAATGATTCAGGATCATATCAGTCAGTATCATTGGCTGATTAATGACAAAAATGCTCAATCAAAAGTAGCGCAATTGGTTTTATTAAGGCAGCGTTATTTTTATCACCTTTACTTACTCGATAATCAGGAGCAACCCTTTATTGAGGCAATTGGAGCCTTGTTTAGGGAAGAACCCTTGTTAAAAAAAGTATATTACCGTGATTACCTGATGTACCTCTATAATACCATGTGGAGAAATGTCCATAAAATTTCGCTGGAAGAGGTAGACCACGGTATAAAGGAAGTAAGTGAACTTATCAGTGTAATGCATGAATCGGAGATTAGTGATAATGCCATTAAATTCTACATTATTAAAGTGAAGTGGTATATATCCCGCAAATTGTATAAAAATGCCATCCAGTTTTATAAATCTACTCCTATGCTTTATGAAAATGTTGATACTACTGAGTTAGTTGAACGTTTCCATATTAAGTCTGTAATGATTGATGCCTGCCTGCAAAGCGGAGAGTATAAATTGGCATTGAGCTGGATAAACGGACTGTTAAATGAGGGGTATAAAACAACCAGGGCAGACCTTTTTGCGCATGCCCGGGTTCAGTTGTTGATTGCCCATTTTGCATTGGGGAATTATGACTACTTATCTGACCTGGCTATGCAGGCCCGGAGATTTGTTGCCAAATATTTGCCAAGCGCAGAGGTACTGAACTTACTGATAAGCTTCTTCAAAAAAAATGAAGAACAATTTTACCATCCGGCTGAACGTAGAAAAGTACTACTGCAATTACAAGAACAATTAGAAATTCTCAAAATAAAGCCGGAAAACAATATGAACCTAACCGATTATACTGATTATATTCAACTGATAGGGCATCTCTCTAAAAGTTAAGACCGACTTTCGGGCAATTTTTTAATGTCTTTCTTAATGATCCTTGCCCTGGCCAGTAAAGCCGGTGAATGGGGATGGCTGAGAATATCATTCAGCACCAATATCAGCTCCTGCAAAAGCTCTGGAAAATCTTTAGAAATGGTATAAGCCGTGCTTAATGCAAAAACCCTTACGGCAATGGCCTCGTGTTGAGAAAGAATTACAGCATAACATTGTTCCAACAAACTTCCTTTAGCTGCCTCAGGAATATCCTGAAACTGTAATACGCGGTAGCCGTTTCTTTTTATGGCATCTGGCAAATTCTTTTTAGTTAAGTGGCGAATGATTGCAGAAACATGGGGCGCAGGAAGCCCGGGATGTTCATCAGCACACTTTCCCACCACCCAGGCAGCCCTGTCAGCTGCTTTATCTTCATTACTGAAATAAATTTTAATCAATTCCCTGAACCTGGAGGGATTATTACCAATGTATGCAACAATTTTAAGGATGTGTTTAGCGCTTCTGTCTTTCAGTAATTCTTCTCTGAGATTCATAGACTAAAGAATTTTAGGTATAAAAAGTAGCATTCCAATTAGAAATGCCATAAAAGAACTCCATAAAACAGCGGCAGCAGCAATATCTTTAATTTGTTTTATTTTTTCGTGTTGTGCGGGCTGAATATAGTCACAGATTAACTCAATAGCTGTATTCAATAATTCTGCAGTAATAACCATACCAATACATAACAACACCAGCACATATTCATAGGATTTAAATTGAAAAAACCGGGCAGCGAGCAGCACCAGAAAGGCAGCTAAAAATTGAATTTTTATATTTAACTGAGACTTAAATCCGGATTTTAATCCCTGAAAAGCATGCAGGAAAGACTTTATTGTTTTAAACATGAAATAATAAATATGGAATCAAAAGTAAAGGCTTTGCCTTAATCGGGCAAAAGAATTTAAACCTGAAGGATAAAGACTAAAATTAAGATTAAGGTGCTGTATTAACAGTAGATGGGCTGATAAATTCATCTTCCTGTTCACGCTCTAATTGCAGGGTTTTGCGGTAAGAAATAATTAGTGGTATTAGCGCTAAAATTCCGAATGAGCAATCTATCACCTGATGAAAAGCAGGAATATGACGTACGGTTCCACAGATTAAGGCAGTGGGAACTACTAAAACGGAAATAATTATTCCGAATTGAATCACCCAAATATTTCTTACAGGATCGAGCAGCGGACCTATGAATGCAACGGCTATGGCAATGTGAGCAAATGCCAGCCAGTCCGTGCCATAAAACATTTCCTCAGGTGTATGGTGAATATCATTGTCTACCGTTGCGATCCAGGATTGCATAAAATCCGGGAAGTAAGAACGGATGGTATACAGAAAATCTAATTCAGTGGTAAGCGGAAATGTGGAAATGCCAACTACCAGCAGGGTTGCTGCAAATACACCAAGATATATCCTGATAATATTCAATTTTTTTGAGTTTGATTTCATTTTTTCCATTGGATTAATTATGACATAATTTACGACAAATTAAGATATATTACTAACGAATATCATATTTTATTCGATGAAAATTACATGTGATTGGTTAACTGCATTTTATCTACATATCAAATAATGGTTAAATAATTTTACTATAATTAACATTATGTTAAGTAGAGGAGCGTTAAAAAATGTCAAGACCGGGTCGAAAAATATTTTATAAAATATTGTTAATTAAGGAATTACGACAACTTTTATATTAATCGATGACGTGTTTTGAGAAGAAAAACACGTAAAGGTACCTATCTGATAAGAATAAGTTATTGTTGCGGTACCAAAAGCACAAGGTAAAGGAAGCCATGTTGAAGTGTTAGAAACAGGCTGTATATAAGCCATCACAGAACCCGACTGCATAACGTTTGATGTAATTTCCGTAAATGAAAAATTATAATCCTGATTAGCAATTAATGTTACATTATTAGCATATCTGACATACTTAAGAGTTACACCGTCCTTTCCATTAACACCGTCTTTACCATTTTCTGGTTTTTTACATGATATGACAATATGGCATAATATTAAAAAAATTATGACATATTTACATTTTTTATAAAATTTTGATTCCATGTTTAAATCGAATTTTGTCAAATATAATACTTTTTTTTAAAAAACGGTTGATTTGTCATGTTTTTTTAAAAAAACATGATTAAAACGATGGAATCCCTTCTTAGAGAAGGGATTCAGTATATAAATATCGCCACATGGTTGTGACGATATTGTCAGGTGTGGTAATACTGTTAGAAGAGATTACCACACCATGTATAACGGTTATTTTGTCAGATATTTTTATTACATTTTAGTAAGTTGCTCTCCAAGAGAAATCCGGCGAAGGATCGCCGGAAACTAAAAGGTATTTGCATTTCATGCAAATATTTAAAGCCCTTATCTATTCGGGTCGGTTCTGCAAAGCTAAACACTATTTGTGAAGAGAATAAACCAGCCCACAAAGGGGCTGGAAATAATTTTTCCGCTTAAAACCCCGAAACAATAGATAAGGGGAGGGGGATATAATAGATATACCCCCTCCCCTACTATTGTATTTCGTGATTTATGGAAAAATTATTTTTCTCAATCACAAATAGTGTTTATGATCAATAAGCACACCGACGCCGATAGATAAGGGCATATAAAAAAACATGAAAACAAATGTAAAAAATATTAACACCTCAGCCTCCAGAACGAGCATGTCCGGGTCAGGGGGGAAAAAGTTGCACAAAGCAGCTTTAAAAAAGGCATATAGCGAAGGTTATATAGTAGGTTGCAAGCTATGGGAGCAATCAATAAAAGTGCATGACGCAATGCTTAATGCACCATACAACAACAATAAAGACCTACATAATAGCTGGCACTCAGGAGTTATTGATGCTATGTATGAATGCCAATACGACTGGAACTTTAAAATAAAAATGCCATGATGTCAGTATTTGGTAAAAGCTATTCTGACTTATCTAAGGACTTTTTTTCTGAAAGGGACACAGGCGTTAAAAAAAGTGAAATAATTCAACCAAGAGCAATTACGCCTATTTTGGGATATAAAAAATGTCCTTTTTGTGGACAGAAGCACGCATACTTTTTGAAAGAGTTCAAAAAGGAAGGGTACCTACCCTTATTCTGGTATCATATGAATTGTGACGACTATGAATTAATAATTGCCAAGGCAAAAGTTTGGAAAGTCAAATATGATGAATTGTACTTTAATGAACTCGATATATATGAAAATGATTTTCCAATCTTATTAATACCAAGTAAAGAGAGAAAAAATAAAGTTTCAAAAATCAAAAAAAATAATAATACACAAAACAAATTAAAATTATGAATCATATCTCAAATTTAGAGCAAAAAGCACGTGTGATGCTTCAGATAGAAGAAGCTAAACGTAAATACTACTGCCAGGTTAAGCTTAATGAAGATGCTTTGATTTGCCAGTCAAAAATTGAAATTATTCAGGATTTTCTGAAAGATTTCATAGACATTAAGAAAAGTAATTCACTAACAAAAAAAATTGAAGCATGAAAACAATTTTAGATCACCTGTCAGAAATCGAATCGGTTTCAATAAGAAAAATTACTTGCTATCATTACGTAAATAATCTAAACGTAGTAGGAGCATTCGCATATACTGATACATTATTAAATGCTGTAGCTGTCTTTATGGACTGGGAAAAGTCTAAAGAAGGTGCAGACTTTTGGAAAAGTGTATATGGATGTATTCAATCATACGGTAATATTTCAGAAGAAGATGGAAAACATCTAATAAAACTTTATGAAATAAATTAATAAATAAAGCCCCTTAACGGGGCTTTATTATTTAAGTTGATTCCTTCTTTTTTCGCTTAAACAGCGGTTGTAACAACTTGACCAACGCTCCCGCAGCAACTAATATTTGCAGAGTTAACTTCAAAGTCTCATTCACAGGTAACTGATCCGCTACCTCAACACCTCCGATTCCGGAAAGTGCTTGACCTGAAGTATGAGCTATATGGGTAAGTGTATCTTTCATTTTTTTATGAATATAAATAAATTAATGGGTTTTGATGATTGCCGTTTTCGTCACGAACAACAAAATGCAAATGAGGTCCTGTTGAATGAGAGCCAGTATTGCCAGTATAAGCAATTATTTGACCTTCTTTAACTGTATCACCTTGTTTTACGTTTGAACCAGTTAAATGGGAAAATGAAACAACTAAGTTGTTATCGAGAGCCAGAAATAAAGTATTACCTGATAATGGATCATTATAATAACGCAATACTACGCCAGACCAAGGTGCTAATACTGGAGTACCTATTTTGCAAGCAAAATCAACACCCCTATGAAATTGCTTTACACCGTTAATAACTCTTTCGCCATAATATGATGAAATTGGACATCCCGGCACTGGGTGAGTAAGTAATTTTCTTCTGTATCTCATAATCAATAATATTATAGCTAACATTATATACCAATATTTTTTTATGAATTTCATTTTTTTAGATCATTAAAAATACCCCTTAAATCTATCCTATTATCCTTTTGTTTAGGCTCTTTTTTCTCAGGCAATCTGAGAGACTTGATAAGCATAAAAACAAAAACAAAAGGCAAAGCTATTATTGCTATTGGGGCTAAGATTCCTACAATTATCATAATGGTAATAGATATGATTAATACTGTTACTGGATTCAAGGGCTGTTTTTTGGCCGCCCTAATCTCTGCCATTTTTTCACGATGTCTTAAAATTTTCTCGAACATATTAAGCGAATTTAACGAGCCATCCAGTTACAATTAATTGAGCAGACTGAGACTGAGCAGCGTTATTTAGAATATGAAGCTCGTTACATATAACAGATTTAAAAAACTCGTTATTCCAGTTTTGCAAATTGTTTAGGTTCGTGTAAAATGATTGAGACTGAACAAGTACTTGTCCTTGATACCTAAGATATAACGTCGGTGACTCGTTTAATTTGTTATTGAAATTGAATTGAAAATCAGCAAATAAGCATTCATCCTGTTGCATTTCGTTGTATTCAGACAAGTCCCCAGCCGTGAGAGAGAATACTTTATAATAAGGAACATAATTAATCACTTTACGACCGGTGAATGATAAGACAAGGTCTTTTTCAAATTGTTTCATGTGTTTTATTTATCTGATAATTAGTATTAAACAAGATTTGTTTTTTTCCAGATTTTTAACATAGTATTCAAGCTATCTCCCGAAAGTTCGTCGTAATAAGCCTGAATTAATGTTTTTTTTCCATCGCCAAAACCGAATGTATGAAGCTCTCTAATACCGTATGAATCATACACAGCATGAAGTTCTTTTGCGTTCAAACCAAGAAGGGAGCCGAAAAGAGCTTCTTTATCAGTACCGGCATACTCCATAGCATTATACTGTGTGTTAGCTATTTCCATGTACCGAGACATTGGATGAGGTAATTCAGAAGGTATATAATGAACCTCGTTTTGATGAATCAAAATTTGCTGTTCATTACTTGACTGTTGCGAAGGATCAGGAAAAAATGTATCACCTATTTTGGAAAATAACTTGTAAATCATATATACCACTAATATTATTAGCGGTATAAATATGTATTCATTATACTTCTTCATTTTATTTAATAACCTTCTTATAAGTTACTATTTGAAGAACACGTCTTTTACCAGACTTTGTCTTATAAGACTTTCTATATTCAGAAATTCCAGAATAATTTTTGTCAGAATAAAGTCTTACAGTGGCTCCACCTTTTACTTTTTTTGTAAAATTAGCCTTGGAGCCAATAGGTATTCTTTTAGATTTTTTTTTCATGATTCAAAAATTAAGGGTAAGTAGATTCATTTTCGTTGGGTTCAGGACGAGGATTCAAGTAATCAGAAATCCATCTTTGCGCCAAAATAAAAAGCAAAGCAAAACCAACCCTCACCCAAGGGTCTTTTTCTAAGTGCTTAACCTTACCTTTTATTTTATTAAACGAATCCTGTGTGTCATAATCAGATTCATCAGGCGTACGAACGATTGCCCAATCATCTTTTAAGTCCTGTTTAAGTCTGGCTGAATCATCAGCATCGATCCTTAAGAATCGATGGATTAAAGCCCAGAGAAAATCAATTAATTTCATTTATTTGTTTGTTTTATTTAGTTAAACATTCTTTTGATTGGTTTCCAAAAAATTAAAAGAAAAAAGCCAATAATTAAATAATTGGTCATTTTTGATTCTGTTTCATGCTTTACTGTAACTGTAGGATTTGTAATGTCTTTAACAATGCCTCCAACATTGTTTAAGACATTTGATAAATTATTAGTGCCGGTACTTATCTGATTAAGAACGGCAGAACCTGAAACATGAGAAGGTGATGGAATATAATTACCTTCAGTATCATATTCCTCAACAACCTTCATTGTGTTTTGTATGGACTTCATTTTTTTTATTAATTGAAAAATTTATAAATTAAAAACAACAGGCCACCAATCAGAAGTAAGTTCATATTTGAACTTTGCTGATCTACTTTCTGAACAGAAGTACCTTGTGAATTAAATGAAAGGGCAGAGCCTACAGGTGATAAAATAGAGGCAGCAGCACCGCTAACCGAACCCATTATGGCTGGATTATTAATTGCTGTGCCGACTGATCCAACTGCATTATTAGCCAATCCAAATACACCGCCAATTATATTAGTAGGTAATTGAATGGCGTTGTTAATGGCGTTCAAATATGTGTTTCCTAAATCTGACCAAAATGACATTTTTTTAAGTTTTAAAACACCTCCCAAATTAATGGGAGGTGTTAATTAATAATTAATAATTAGTAAGAATTAAAACCCATTTTTCCTGAGATCAGCCCTACGGTGTTTTTCATTCATATGAGCCGCCCGGATAATCATATCAGTATCTGTGTAATACTTCTTAGCCAAGAAGTAGTTAGAATCTGTATTGACATTGGCAGAATTACAGGTTAATGAATAAGTCACTTTGTCTAATTCTACAGTGCCACGGTACAGTACAAATTTTTGCTTCATAGCGTTATACCGTTCAGTTGTTTGAAAATTAGTCAAATTGTTAGATAACAACTGGGAAAAGTTCAAATCCAAAGATAGCTTATCTGAATTTATCTGACAATTGTTTACAACTTGGTCACCAACAGCAATACTGTCTTTGTCAGTATTGATCAAATAGAGTTCAAACACGTTGTCTCCTATGGTATCAGAAGGATTCTTCGAGTTTTGAGGAATGTTGTAGATCTCGAAGATCGGAACATACAACTCTACGCCTACACCGTCATATACATCGAAGTATATTTTCGCTTGATTAAGATCTTGAGTAGAACGATATGGTGAATTAGATTGTACTGTTACTTTGATGTTGTCATCACCCCTCAGATTCTGAACCATTCCGAATGGTATCTTAACGGGTAAATTCCAAGTATTAGTACCTGATGTTGAATCAACTTCAATCATATTTTCAGGATCAGCAAACAAAAATGCTTCGGAAGTTAATCCAGTTGCATATATAAGCTGGCGAAGCGTTAATGACGCTATAGGTATACGTTTTTTTTGCTTAAAACGCTCAATAATTACGTTAATTCGGTCGAGATTAACGAGTTCGTTCTTAGGAGCGGATGCTGGAGCTGTTATTTCAATTGTAATGTCTACCCCAGCAATATCGCGTGATGACACATTAATAACATCTGAACCATTGCCTGTTATTGTTTTCATAATTACTTAGGATTTTGGTTAGTAGAAGTTTGATTTTGTTTTGGGGGTATAACTGTAGAGCCACCACCAAGAAGCGATCCTAATACGGGTATTTTAGACAAAAACCCCTTCACAGCAGGGACATTACCCAAGAACAACCCAATAAGTACGCCGATTAAATAAGGCAACATTTTTTTCATTTTGTTTAATTTTTTTTTTATTATTTAATAATGAATATTGGAAAACAAAATTGAGATATATTAAACAAAATGACAATATGTCATATAAATATAATAGATAAGTAGTTGATAATAAGGGTATTTAAAGATAATACTGTCAAATTTGACAGTATTAATAAAATATATCCCCTACCCTATCGGATATGAAGAGTTCCCTATTTTTTATCAAATAGTCGTAATACTCTTGAAAAGATAATTCAGGTGAATTAATAGTTGGGTCTGTGCGTGTATTTTTGTCAATCCCTATTTTCTTTAGATCAGACTGATACCTGTAATAAGTCCGGTCATTCCATCCATATTTTCGCTTCAGCTCTTTTAATGGATGTTTTCTAACCGATTCAATCAATAAGCTCATTTTATTTATATCGAGCTTATTTTTTTTCCTGAATTTTTTTTCTGAAAAAATTGAAATTTTTGATTTTTCAACAGAATTATTGTAGTCGACCTTTCTGTTATAAGCATGAATACGCTTAATGTATTCGTCTGTTGAATCAAACTTTTTAACTATGTTTTCATTGAAATAATATCGTAAAAAATCAACACAAACTTCATACAATGAGGAACCAAAAGCACAATCTTTTAGAGTTAAAAATAAATTTTCATTACTCTTAAAATCATTTAACCACTCATAATCGTAAGGCTTTGGTAATTCAAGATAAAATTTTCTTGATGTAGTAATAAGCTCATCAAATCGATCATAAAACCATTCAAGAGTAAACCTCTTTTGCTCTTGGTTCAATACGTAGTCAACTATTTGTTTTTTTCTTATGTCATACAAATGAGAAATCAAATCCTTCGGATATTTCAATATAGATTTTTTTTCAAAATCAGAAATAATTTCATCTATCTTTTTGTAATAAAGCTCTAAAGAAGGGTCTTGCTCGGAAGATATTGTCCTGGCATACTTTAACTTGTTGTATAATTTTTTAAGGATTTGAAAAGAATCGGAATTTTTTCTGAAGCATTTTTGGTTGTAAAAATATGACAAATGACTATTTCTTATAGTGACCTCGTATCGTAATATTCTGTCTGAAAAATCCTGTAATTTTTGAACAGGAAATATATCCTTTTGATAGTTCCTATTTATTTTTTCATGCTCCTTCCTGTCATTTTTCGAATATTCAGTGCCTTTATGATATATTTTACAAGAAAAATCCTTACTCGAAAAAAACTTTGCAGTATCATAAACACCGTTACCACTCGTTTCACGCTCATATCTACGATGAATATTTTTCTGAATATCCAAATAATGCAATGCCTCATCTTTGGAAGAAAATATTTGATTAAATGCAAAGTCTAAACGAACAATTTGAACACAGGTATAATCTATGTCAATGAGTGGAAATTCTCTTTTAAAAAACATTTTGATATACTTCTTAAGTCGAGAATAGCCAATACTTTTTTGATATTCGAAATTATCTAAATCGGAAGTAAATATAAAATCCCTTTCGTTAGGATTCTGAACTGACTGAATTATGTTAGTGCCGTAGAAATATTTTGGTATTGAAAAGTTAAATTTAATAAAATCACGGTCTTTTGACATCATAATTACTATTTCATAGTGAGAAGAGGGTATTTTCCGGGTATGAAGCCTAAGCCTTTCTTTAACGCCTGAATCTTCTTCAGAAATAATCCTTCTACCAAGACTGGTATTTTTTTGATGAGCAGTTTTCCATGGCAAAATCCTATCCTGTACCAAAAGTCCTTCGTCGTCTCTCTGGAGCAATTGCCATAATCCGATATGCTTACTATAAGCATTGTTCAAGATGATTTCTACAGTATCTATCATAGGGTTTATTTTTGTTAATCCCCTACCCTAACTGTTATTTTTTCATAAATAATTGATATTCAATTACTTAATTAACATTATGTTAAGTAATAAATAAACTTAAACTATCTGGCTGCATTAAATCTGGCTTCCTATCACCATCTTTGTAATTTGATCCTAACTATAAATAGTGAACAGCTTTTTTTTTCTTTTTCCTAAATTCAAAAATTATTTGAATAGTTATTGCCCTATGCATGCTATAGAACCCTATTATAACTGGAGGCATTTTTATATTGCAGATGAAGATGAACTTTCCCCTTTTTACGGAAGAGAATACAGTGAGTTTGAGTATTCCAATACCATTTACAATTACGTAATTCACCCACAATGGGACAGTATTGGCTCTGAAACGCTGTACATAAAAATTTTGTTTGTAGATTATGAGGAGGCTTACTGTGTGATTGAAATGATTGGAGAATGGAATGATGCGATTAATAACGATATTATGCTCTTGAAAAGGGATATTATTGATGAGTTGATTTACACGGGCATTAATAAATTTATTATAATCGGCGAAAACGTACTCAACTTCCACTCTTCAGATGACAGTTACTATGAAGAATGGTTTGAAGATATTGGTGAAGGATGGATGGTGTTTCTCAATTTCAGGGAACATGTGCTGGATGAGTTTCAAAGAAGTAATCTGGACTATTACTTTATTTCGGGCGGAGAACTAAATGAATTTAGCTGGAGAAAATACAGCCCCGGGCAACTATTCGGAAATATCCTCAAAGTTATTCAAAAACGACTGAACTAAGTGCTATTATTGATCTTCCAATTCTTTAACCGCCCCTGTAAAATTAATAAAGCTGATGTTGTTTTGCTCCAGGTATTCTGCCAGCCAGGTATACCAATTGATCCAGGTTTTAAAACTCTGAGAAAAATAGCGATCATGAAAATCTATACCGAGGTATTTTATACCTTCCTGATGAGCCTGCTCAATAAGCTGTTTGGTGTTTTCTTTCGCTTCTTCCAGGTTTTGGGTTTGCCATCTCCTTCCTTTCTCAATAACCCATCCATCCATGATCTGGAAAGGGAATTCCCACATATTCCCTATTTTATACGGGTTTTTAAAAGCATGTTCTGTGCTGTCGTACAGGTAACCCGTTTTACTCATGTTCAGTAAAGTAAATTCATTTTTTCTTACATAATGCATGCGGGTACCAACAGAAGCCTGATCTGAGAGGGATTTGAATAAATTATATTCCTTAGTAATGCTTTCTAAATTTTCAAATTCAATGCCATGCACACCTACTTCACAACCTTTTTCCCTCATGTGTTTAATCCACCAGGCGCTTGCCGCTGCCGGATAAGATAATCCAAGTCCGTTTTGTACACCAATAAAGAAGGAAGAGGGAATTTTTTTGGATTGATTAAATTCAATTAATTCATCAATGTTCTGCCATTTATTGCGAAAGAAATCGGAGATCCGGTTAAAAAATTCAGGGAAGCCAATTTTTCCTTTCAGCAATTCAATGTTACTTCTGATAATAAACTTAGGAAGAATGAGGTCTTTCCCAAAATGCTCCCACACGGTTAAATGATCAATATCGTGTGAAATAATAGCCTTCATCTTTATTTTTTTCCTTTGGCTTGTTGAAGCTGGCGTTTTTGCATTTCTTCAAGTTTTTCCTGAAAGGCAGATTTTTTTGCAGGTTTTTTCATGTTTTCATCAATCTGCGCCCTTAGTTTTTTATCATCTACAAATTTCCGCATCAGTAAAGTTTGCAGGAAGGTGATAACGTTGGCCAGGAAGTAATACCAGCTTAAGCCGGCGGAATAACTGTTCATGAAACTCAGGAATATCACAGGCATGATATACATCATGTACTGCATGCCCGGCATTTGCTGGTTGTTCATGGGCATCATTTTCTGGTTCATCCAGGTGTACACCATGGTAGAGATAAACATCAGCAAGGCAAACAAACTCACGTGATCCCCGTAAATTGTAAAAATTACCGGAATATAGCCAAAGTCCCATACACTATCGTATGTAGATAAATCATGTGCCCATAAAAATTCTTCCTGCCTTAATTCAATAGATGCCGGAAAGAAATTAAATAATGCAATGAGGATGGGAATTTGTATCAGGGCCGGGATGCAACCGGAAAAAGGACTGGCACCAGCCTTACGATACAGTTGCATAGATTCCTGATTCTTCTTCATCATGTCTTCTCCCGATTTTGCGGTAATATCATCCAGTTCAGGCTTTAGTAAACGCATTTTGGCCGAAGATATATAGGTTTTATAGGCAATGGGAAAAAGAAGGGTTTTAATAATTAATGTGAGTACCAGAATGATGATACCGTAACTGATGCCTGAGTCTTTAAAGGCATTAAACACTGGGATAACTAACCAGCGGTTGAGGAAACTGAAGATGCTCCAGCCGATAGGAATTATTTTTTCCAGATCTATATCGTAAGATTTAAGGGTGTTGTAATGGTTAGGACCGAAATAATATTTTAAAGCTATTTGTTGTTCCTGAGTACCGTTGTAATTGAGTACTACCTGCGCATCCATGCTTTTAACCATATCTTTGGAATTAAGATTGGTGCGGGTATGCATTTTGGTACCTTTTCCAAAACCATCACTGGAAATTAAAGCGGAAGTGAAAAATTGTTGTTTAAAGGCCAGCCATTTTACATCACCTTCATCCAGTATTTTTTCATCGTCACTGTTCGGGTTCATATTATCTACCGATCCGGTAGTATATTTCCAATAAGTCGTTGCATTTTGCCTTTCTTTTTCTATGTGCTGTTCCTGACTGGGTAAAGCCATTTTCCAGTTCAGCATCAGGTTACCCGCACCGGAGCTGATCATTTGCTGCATACCGTTTAATTTTACGGTATAATCTATCAGGTATTCATTGTCTTTTAATGTGTAGGTGTATTCAATAGATGAACCATTGCTTGCTGTTGGTAGTTTAAGGTGAATAGCCCCCTGCCCTGCTGCTTTAACCTGAACGTTTTTTTCTGAAGCAATAAAAAATAAACTATCTGTGTTGATGCTTCGGCCATTACCTGGGCCTTTAAAAATAAGCGCCTGGCTTACAGAATCCGGTTTAAAAAGTATGAGGGGAGTTTTTTCATTGGTTTTGTAGTCGGATTTTTTGTACTCTTTCAATTCAACAGACACTACTTTTCCTCCTTTGGAAGAAAGAGTAACTTTCATTTTATTGTTCTCTAAAATAAAAAACTCTTCTTTACCTGAAGCTGCCACAGCAAATTGCCCATAAGTTTCGCTGAGTTTTTTTTCCATGAAAGATTGACGGGCTGAATCTGAAAGCGGAACAATAACGGAATCGGCTTTAGCTTTCTTTAATGCGAGGGCTTTACTTTCTTTTGCGGCCCTTAAGGAGTC
>JACCDP010868803.1_pt1 | contig 25538 bp, 22 predicted proteins | sample 7445841 | NCBI WGS metagenome assembly JACCDP01 (sample SAMN15323441, study PRJNA562643) | freshwater metagenome | isolation source: river surface water | place: USA:Blue River Watershed | collected 2017-08-17 | reverse complement strand
ATTTAATTCCAAAATAAAGCATTTTAGGGCTAACTTGAGAGGCGTAACTGATGTAAAGTTCTTCTTATTTAGACTTGAAAAACTTTTTGCTTAACCTGTACTCCCCAGAAAATTATACTGACCCTATTTTTCGGATAGAATAGTTAAGATTAGTTTGAAAATTGACCTAAAATGATTTAGATAGGAGAGATAATGGTGATAAGAATTGTAATACTAATTAACCTATGCCTTTTTGTTAAAGAAATGAAGGCATTAAAATCATTAACTTCAATAACTTATAATACCGCTTCTACTTCAATGGTGGGGGTGGCCGGAGCTTCGGAGGTGACTATTTTGAGATTGGATTTTCTTGTGGGTGGTGCAGGAGGTACCCTAAATTTAAACTCTATTGAGGTAAACTCATTAAATACAAGTGATGCGGATATCAGTAATGTGAAATTATACCGTACCACTACTACTACTTTTTCAACTACTAATCAATTAGGAACCACACAAACTTTTAGTTCGGGGGTAGTAACCTTTTCAAGCCTGACTTATAATTTACCATCGGGTACTACTTATGTGTGGGTTACCTATACTATTTCTTCTTCGGCTACATTGGGGAATACTATAGATGCAAAAATTATAACAAATAAAATTAATGTGGCGGGGTCTACTTACCCGGCAACAGACCAGTCCCCGTCCGGGAGCAGAACAATTAGCGGTTCGCCTGGCGGTATTTATTCTAATCTTTCTTTATGGCTCGAACCAGGCAGGGGGCTTACACTTTCTGGTTCAGATATTACATCCTGGGACGATCAAAGTGGAAATGCGAATACTTTTACTGGCGGAGCTACCAAACCAACTTATGTTGCTAATGGTATGTGTTACAATGAAATTACCCGTTGGGCTTCAGGTGTTAGCACTATGACAGCAACACCCAATTCATTAAGTGACTGGACATTTTACTTTATACTCAATACTGCAACCGGTTTAACTATAGCAGATGCGAGCTTTGTAGTAAAATATGATCAATGGCCAAGTACCGGGAAGTATGGTTATACCCGAAAATTAATAGCAGATTATACCTCAACAATAAGTAGTAATTTTAGTAAAGCAGATTTGTTGCGTTTCGATCATACGACTTCCAATTCCAATGTAAACATTTATTCCCAAGTAGATGGAGTGTTGGCATCTGATAACCTGAATTGCGGAACAACCACACTGGATGGACCGATATATGAATTACATTGTGATAATGGGGATTTTTGTGAGTTTATTGGTTACAACACCCAAATTACATCCAGTACCAGCCAAACACAAATAGAATCCTATTTAAGCTTAAAATATGGAATCACCTTACAAAGAAGCCGGGTCTCCTCAACCTACCTGAATAGTAATGGTTCAACTATTTTTTCGGATGCAGGTACATATTGGAACGATATTATTGGCATTGCCCGAGATGATTACAGTGTATTGTTAAAGAAACAATCGAAAACCCAGGATGATTCTAATCGCGTTTATATTGGTACTCTTGCCGCCAGTAACTCGGCAAATACTTCGGTTGCTGCAGACTTCGGGGGCGACAGAGCTTCTATTGTTATTGGGAATAATGGAGGCTACTCATATACTATGAATTCAACTGCAGCTGAAAAACCATCTGGAATTAACTATCGCATAAACAGGGAGTTTAAAGTTACCAATACTGGATTTACCGGAAGCTATTCGTTTCAGGTGGTGTTGGATTCAAAAGCCTCTCCTGCCAGTGTTACCGATAGTCACCTGAGGTTATTGGTGGATGATGATGGAGATTTTTCCAATGCCACCATATATGCCAGCGGAGCTTCTGGAATCACCATATCCTATTCTAATCCAACCATCACCGTATCTGGAATTTCAACCAGCATACAATCGGCCAACACTACAAAATATTTTACTATTGGCTCTGCATCTTCCACCACTTTACCTATTGAACTAAAAAACTTTGATGCAGTATGCAGAAATGAGGCTATTTATTTAAACTGGGTCACGGCCAGCGAAACGCAAAATGATTATTTTGTTGTTGAACGTTCTGGTGATGGACTGGTGTTTGATGCGCTTGGATATGTGAAAGGAGCTGGCAATAGTTATAGCGACAGGCATTATAATTGGGAAGATTTGTCAGCATTTGGTAAATCAATGATTTATAGAATAAAGCAGGTGGATATAGATGGAAACTATACTTATTCCGGCAACATTCAACCTGCCTACTGTTACGATGAAGATGTTGTAAGTGTTTACCCCAATCCATTTCTGCATGATGTGTACATGGAGATAAATAATATAAATATTTCTCCATTTGAATTTAAGATATTTGATGGTTTTGGTAATGTTGTTTATGACTACCTACACCATTCACCAGATGATCCACCCTTAAGATTGAAAGTAGTGCTAAGTCACCTGCCGTCCGGATTTTATATAATGGAATTGGAAACCAATAAACATAAAAAACAATTTTATAAACTCATCAAAGTAGAGAATTAGTTATCAATTGCATTGTATAACCGACAGATTTACATCTGTATTATTTTTCCATCTTCCATTTCAATATTTCTGGTGGTGCGTGATGCAAATTCAGGATCATGCGTCACTATAAGTAAAGACTGATTGAAACGGGAGGAAAGCTCCTGGAAAATATCGAAAACAATTTCACTATTTTTTTTATCTAAATTCCCTGTGGGTTCATCTCCCATAATAATAATGGGGTCATTAATAAGTGCGCGGGCAATGGCTACCCGTTGTTTTTGTCCTCCCGAAAGCTGATTGGGTTTTTTAAGGGCTTCACTTTCTATACCCAGAATTTTTAATTTATCATAAGCTTTCGATTCTATTTCTCCGGTTGTTAAACGGGCTAATTTAAGGGCGGGTAGCATCACATTTTTAAGTACAGTAAACTCATTGAGTAAATAATGAAACTGAAAAACAAAACCAATTTTTTCATTGCGTATCTGAGCCAATACCGCTTCATCTTTTTTTACGGTATCAACCCCATCTATCCATAATTCACCGGTAAAATCGGTATCCATCGTAGAAAGTATGTAAAGCAAGGTAGACTTTCCACAGCCCGATTTTCCGGTTACTGAAACAAACTCTCCTTTTCTGATAGTAAAAGAAATAGATTTAAGCACCTGAGTGGTAACCGGATCATGAAAGTACTTGGAGATATTTTTAGCCTCTAATATAATTTTTTCCATGAGCTATTTTCCTCTTATAATAACAACCGGATCTACTTTACTGGCTTTGCGCGATGGAAAGAAACCAGCGAAATACGTGGTAACAATAGAAAACACTCCGCCTATAAGGTAAAACCTGGGATTAAAGGCAATGGGGTATGTTTTAATGGTAGGCAAGGCAGGCGTGTTAAACGGAATATGTTCAATAAGGGAAGATAGCCCAAAACCCAGCATTAAACCAACACTTCCCCCGAATATGCCAATACCCAAAGCTATGGTGATAAATATGCGCCTCACGTCTTTTCCTGAAAAACCGGTAGCTTTTAAAATGGCTATGGAATCCATTTTTTCATAAATCATCATGTTGAGAATATTGTATATACCAAAGCCAGCTACAATTAGCAGCGTTACTCCAACTGCATAGGAGATAAGGGAACGAATAGAGCTCCCGGTTTCAAATTGTGAGTTGGCCGTTTGTATATCAACGGCATCCAATCCAAATATTTCCTGGTATTCTTTTGCTAAAGCGGGGGCTTGTTTAATGTCATTTAGTTTAATGTTCAGGTCGGTAGTGTAATGATGGGGTTTTTCTAATATTTTCTGAACAGTAGAAAGCGAAGCATAACTTTGAACTTTGTCAATATCCTGCAGGCCGGACTGGAAATAGCCCACCACTTTTAGTGAAAATCTTTCGCCTCTGGAAGTACTGATTTGAACAATGTCTCCGATGGAGGCCATCATTTTTTCGGCTATTCCTTTGCCCAGAATAATGCTATTGGGAATATTTTTAAGGTCAATATAATTTCCCTTTACCACATAGTCGCTAAAAAAGAATAAACGGTTTTCGGCTTCTATATCTATGCCATTTACAACACCTGTTAAATCTGTAACGCCTACGTTATAAAATACCTGAGCAGTTATTTTAGGAGCTATACCTAACACCCTCTTGTCGTTTTTTAATGCATGGGATACCGGAATAATGTTGGTGATTTCCTGTTTTTCGTTTTTAGGTTTGATGGAACGGATAAAGGGGTAGCTGTTGTTGAACTGTGGAGAAAGTTTGATGGGTTGCTGTGCATTAGGTTTTATTTCCCGGTAAAGGTGAATGTGCGGGGTTCGGTTAATAACCAGGTTATCGAGCAGGTTGTTGAGGCCAGACATAAAGCTCAGCAGGGTGATGAACATGGTAATGCTGAAGGTAACTCCAATAGCGGCCACGAGCGTTTGCTTCCAGCGGGCCAGCAACAACGACTTTGAAACATCCAGCAGGAGTTTTGGTGTCATTTGGAGGGTTTTAGGAGTTCGTCATCCATCTTCAGTCCGCTAAGAATTTCAACGAATTGGTAATCGCGCAGGCCAACTTCAACAACTACGGTATCGCCGGTACTTTTAATTACCCGGTTTGTATTCACTAAGTAGTTTACCGGAATCAGCAGCGCATCCTTTTTGGTTTGAAGTACAATATTGGCTTCGAAGCTAATATTCGGGTACATTTTTTCAGGAGGATTTACGAATTCGGCTTCTACCAGAAAAGTTTTATTTTTTTCGTTCAGCAGCGGTTTAATTCGTGCTATTCTGGCTTCGAAAACCTTATCCTTGTATGTGTCTAAGTTCACCAAAACAGTTAGCCCTTTGTTTATTTTTATAATATCATTTTCATCTACCTGCATTTCCAGCATAAATTCTTTTGCATCACCTATAAGGGCTAAAGGTGTTTGCGGACTTACCAGCTCTCCTTTCGATTTATTGATGCTATAAACAATACCCTTAATCTCACTTTTAACGGTATAATCACTTTCCAGGTGATCAGAAATTTTCAGGTTGTTTTTAGTTTGAAGGTCATTCAGCGCTATTTGCCGCTGAAGGTCTTTGTATTTCTGAAGCGCGGAGAAATAGGCGGACCTGGAATTTTGGTAAGCTAATTCTTTTTGCTCTAATTCCAGCTTACTCCCGATTTTATCTGCCCACAGATTTTTTTGCCTGAAATACAAGGAAGAATCAAGCTTTAATTTGTTTTGTGCCAGTTCAGCAAGTTGTCTGGCATCGGTAAGTTTGCCTTCATTTACCTTTTCGTCGTTAAAGGATGCAGCAAGAGCTGCGTTCTCTTTATTAATGTGTTGGGTAGTATTATTGATGGTCAGCAACACACTCCCCGCGGCCACCGTATCTCCTTCCTCCACAAAAACATGTTCAACAATACCATTTACAGTAGCAAAAACCTGGTATTGATTTTTACTCTTTAAATAACCCGAGGCATATACAGATTCGGAGATGTTTTGTTGATGAGGTTTGATTTTCTCCTGCTTATTCTTACAGGAAAAAAGCCACAGAAAAGGAATGAGTAACAGGCAGTATTTAAACATAGCTATTTACAAAGATACCGAAATGAGGAATAAAGGTAATGAAAACATCAGGAAAAAAACTGATAAATATCCTTGAATGAAATGGTTAGGAAAGGAGGAGTAAAATTTATGCAATATAGTTACTCTAATTTTCTTAGGAGAATAAGGAAAGAAATGTAATAGAGAATAGTGTATATTGCCCAGTATTAAAATGACAAAACGAATAATTATGAAGGTATTTTGTGTGATGATTTCCTGGCTGTTTTTGAGTGCAGCAGTAGTTGTGGATAATAATCCGGTAAGTATTAAGGGCCACATCGATTTTTCTAATGCCGCCTGTGGTAATAATAATACAACCAAAAGAGCTTTTGCAGGTTGTGTAATTAAAGTTGTAGATGAAATGAATCCAAAAACAAAAACGGCCAGCATAAAAACAAATGGAGCCGGTGATTTTACCGCCAGCCTTAAACCAGGAACCTATAATATTTACCTCACCAAGAAAATAAACAAAGCGCTGAAAAGTAATGTAGATGTGGCCTGCAGCAAAATGATGAGGAAATCGTACGGGCAAATAGTTGTTTCCAAGAGCCATGCTAAAACCTACCGAATTATTTTAAGCTTTGAATGCAGTCCCTGCAAATCTGCTAAGTCAGTTTCCGCAAAACCAGTGGCTAAGAAAAAGTAAAAATGATACTGCTTATAGCATTATTCTTGTTTTGTTTTTTCGCCATTGATTTCCTGTTTAGAAAGAAGTTTCCCAGCCTTAGTGGATGGTTGACTGTACTTTTGGCGGTGGTAATTTCCTGTATACTTGTTTTCGTAGGAATGTATGTCATCGTCTATTTCTTTTTCCCTCATTCAGTTTGTTAAAAAGTAGGGAAGGGTAGGAGAATAACTGAGTATGCGCTTAGCGAAAAGCTATTTTACTTAAAGAAGATAAGCCCAATAGTTCCTGTTTTTTTCATTCATTTATATGTACATTTGTGCCTATAAAACTTTATTGTGAGCCTGAAGGAAAAACAAAAAATTGACGCTTCCACGCATATCATTATTAAAGGTGCACACATGCATAACCTTAAACACATGGATGTGTGCATACCCCGCAATAAAATGGTTGTTATCACCGGACTATCCGGCTCCGGAAAATCTTCTCTGGCTTTTGACACCCTTTATGCTGAAGGTCAACGGCGTTATGTGGAGAGTTTATCGGCCTACGCCCGTCAGTTTTTAGGAAGAATTGAAAAACCTAAGGTAGAATACATCAAGGGCATCTCTCCGGCCATTGCCATTGAACAAAAGGTTATTTCCCGTAATCCCCGTTCTACGGTAGGAACTATCACTGAAATATATGATTTTTTAAAATTACTTTTTGCCAGGGTAGGTAAAACCTATTCACCGGTCTCTGGCTTACAGGTTAAAAGGCATCAGGTGAGTGATGTTGTGACCTTTGTGTCAAGCCTCCCTCAGGATACCAAAGTGCTTATTCTCTCAAAACTTAATGTGCCTAAAGACAGAACCCTGGAAAAGCATATACAGTTGCTGGCACAGCAGGGTTTTAGCCGTTTGATGGTTCAGGAAGAAGTACATAAAATTGAAGACCTTGACCTGAAGAAAATGAAATCGGTTGCTGAAACCTATTTGCTGATAGACAGGATAGTGGTGGATAAGAGCAGCGACGACCTGGGCAATCGTGTGGCGGATTCGGTTCAAACAGCTTTTTATGAAGGCAAGGGAGAGTGTTTTGTGTATTTGCCAGATACAAAGAAGAACAAGTTCAACCAGTTTTCCAATTTATTCGAACTGGATGGAATGAGTTTTGACGAACCGGATATTAATTTTTTCACTTTTAATAATCCGGTTGGTGCCTGTAAATTATGTGAAGGTTTTGGCAGCATTATTGGAATTGATCCTGATCTGGTTATTCCCAATAAAAATGCTTCGGTTTACGAAAGTGCTATTGTTTGCTGGAATGGCGAAACCATGAGTTGGTACAAAAATCAACTTATTAAAAACGCTCATAAATTTAATTTCCCGGTTCATAAACCCATTGCAGAACTCAGTAAAGAGCAGTACGAGTTATTATGGAAAGGTAATAGTCATTTTGAAGGTATTAACGCCTTTTTCAAAATGCTGGAAAAGGAAAGCTATAAAATTCAATACAGGGTTATGCTGGCCAGGTATCGAGGAAAAACTACCTGCCCCGATTGTTTGGGAACCCGGCTCAGAAAAGACGCTTCTTATGTGAAGGTAGGAGAGAAAGCAATTGCAGAGCTGGTGTTACTGCCCATAGTAGACTTACTGCCTTTTTTTGAAAAGCTGAAACTCGATGAGCACGATGCAAAAATTGCGAAACGGCTTTTGCTGGAAATAACCAGCCGTCTGAAATTTTTAAGTGATGTAGGCTTAAACTACCTTACCCTGAACCGGGTTGCTAATACACTCAGTGGTGGCGAATCGCAACGGATAAATTTAGCCACCTCCTTGGGCAGTAGCCTGGTGGGTAGCCTATACATTTTAGATGAACCCAGCATAGGCTTACATCCTAAAGATACCCAACGCCTCATTAAAGTGCTTCGTTCCCTGCAGCAATTAGGAAATACCGTAATTATAGTAGAGCATGATGAGGAAATTATGCGAGAGGCCGATGAGTTGATTGATATTGGGCCAATGGCGGGCTCTCAGGGGGGAGAATTGGTTTTTCAGGGAGGCATGAAAGACCTGTTAAAAAACAACAATAGCCTTACAGCTAAATACCTCTCTAATCGCCTTAAAGTTGAAGTACCTTTACAGAGAAGAAAATGGAAAGAATATATTCAGGTAAAAGGAGCCAACGAGAATAACCTGAAAAATATTTCGGTTAAATTTCCACTTCAGGTGCTGTGCGCTATTACAGGGGTAAGCGGTTCAGGCAAATCAACGTTAGTTAAAAAAATCCTTTATCCGAATATTCAAAAAGCTTTAGATGGTTATTTCGATGCCGCTAAAGGAAATCAGGTAATCAGTGGAAGTATCAAGCAGATTACTCAGGTAGAATATGTAGATCAAAATCCAATTGGAAAATCTTCCCGATCCAATCCGGTAACCTACATTAAAGCCTACGATGAAATAAGAAACTTATATGCGGATTTGCCTTTGTCAAAAGCAAGAGCGTATAAAAGTTCTCACTTTTCCTTTAATGTGGATGGAGGGCGTTGCGAAGTATGTGAGGGGGAAGGGATAATAACTGTAGAAATGCAGTTTATGGCAGATGTGCAACTCACCTGCGAAGCCTGCCAGGGAAAACGGTTTAAAGAAGAAACAAGGGAAGTTAAGTATAAAAATAAAAGTGTTTCGGATGTGCTGGAAATGACGATTGATGATGCTGTCAATTTTTTTCAGGAAGACGCACAAAACAGAACAGCAAAAAGAATTGCAGAAAAACTTAAACCATTACAGCAGGTTGGCCTCGGTTACGTGCAATTAGGGCAATCTTCAAGTACTTTAAGCGGTGGGGAAGCTCAACGCATAAAGCTGGCCTCTTTTTTAGGAGCCGGACAAAGTGCGCAACGTGCCCTGTTTATTTTTGATGAACCTACTACCGGACTTCATTTTTATGATATACAAAAACTGCTTACCGCCTTTTACGCTTTGCTGGAGAAAGGGCATTCTATTATTGTTATTGAACATAACCTGGACGTAGTTAAATGTGCTGACTGGATTATTGATATGGGGCCTGAAGGAGGAGAGGCCGGAGGTAATGTGGTGTTTGAGGGAACTCCCGAACAACTGGTGCAATGTAAAGACTCAGTAACTGCTCAGTACCTGAAGGAAAAATTAAAAGTATAACTAAATTTAAAAAACAGAAGCATGAACTTTGTTGTTAAATTGTTGATTTCTACCCTTGCGGTATTAATTACAGCCTTAATATTACCGGGCGTAAGCATCGATAACGATAGTTTTTTTATTGCTTTAATAGTAGCCATTGTTTTGTCATTTTTGAATGCTGTGGTTAAGCCTATTCTGGTATTATTTACAATACCTATTACCATTTTCACCCTGGGTTTTTTTCTGATCATTATTAATACCCTGATCATTATTCTGGCAGACAAGCTGGTGGATGGCTTTCATGTAAATGGCTTCTGGTCGGCACTGTGGTTTAGCATTATTGTTGCTTTTGTAACTTCCATTTTCGAAAGTATAAAGCGGGCAGATGATAAAAAGAATGGAAAGCTGCATGAAGAATAATTGGGATGAATGCTCTGTGAAATTAATATTGCAGATCCAACAGCTGAATTTCAGCTGTGTTAATATACTACTGAGCTTCTCAACAGAATTGCCTGTTTGCAATTAGTGTTAGCAAACAGTTACAGAAAAAATTTCTTCGAAATGGTTTGATTTCCTGTATTCAGGTGAACTACATAAATCCCCTGGTTAAGCCCTTTAAGGTTTATTTGAAAAGTGCTGTTGCTACCAACTAACTTATCCTGATAAACTAAGCGACCACTCAGGTCATATACCTGCAAGCTGGCGCTTCCGTTTTCCAATACTAAGCCACTAAGCATTAAAATATTCTCAGCATTATTTACATATAGGTCTGGCTTAGTGTTGTTTGTGCATTCAACAAAAACAGGCCCGTAGTATTGTTGTTTTTTATCAAAGTCTACCTGTTTTATGCGGTAATACGCCGAATTTACAGGTAATTCATGATCTGTATAGGTGTAGTATGTTTGTACGGAGGAGTTACCCATTCCTTTGATATTCTCAATATAATCATAATTGATTCCATCTAAGGAGCGCTCCAGTTCATAATGCTGATTATTAGTTTCGCTGGCAGTTGTCCAGTTTAGCTCTACTGATTTTTTATTACAAAGGGCTGAAAAGGAGACCAAATTTACCGGAAGCGGATTGTTACTGGTTCTTGAACCAAGGGTAAACGGGCTATAACTACTCCAACCCGAGTTGGAAGATAAGGTTCCTGCGCTGGAGTTTCCGGAATGAGAAGCACCACCGGCAAATTCCCAGTCAGACCCATTATAATGGGAAACAATTAAGTCGGTATAGTTGGCATCTGCTTCACTACTGGCATTCCAGGAAAGCTCAATAGTGGAGTTGGCCGATCCGCTACGGTCAAGTGTCCAGTACTCTAATTTAGTAACGTGATGAATGTTGGAGCCGGTAAGACTGTAATCTCCATAGCCGGTATTGAAGTATTTTGCAGTCCAGGTAGTTGAAGAACTGCTGGAAGGTGTTATAGCCATAGAGCGGTAAGAAGTTCCGCTACCGCAGGGAAAGGTAAATTTAGTAGTGCTGTTGGTACGTTTTTTAATGTAACCGTTTACGTGGCTGGAGTTGCTGGTGCTACTGGCTGTTGCACTTTCAGTAAATTCGATGGGATTGGAAGCAGTAGAAGTAAGTATTCCCGAAGTAAATGTAATGCCTGAAGAAATTAGTATATCGGAAGATAAGCTAACACCAGCTCCTCCGCTTTTGTTGATGGTGAAATTATTGAATACTTCACCGGAGTAACTTTCCGTTGTTGAAGAAGATAAGGCCACATTATCTAAGTGACAATCATTACCATATTGCGAGGTAAAAAGAAAAGCAATGTATAGGGTAGATTGATTTTCGGCTCCGGCAGGAAGACTTACAGTTTGAGTTGTCCACCCGTTGGAGCTGCTGTAGCGGTATATGGAAGGAGATAAACTTGTCCAGCTAGACCCGTTGGTAGAATATTGTACAGTAACATAATCATCGTACGTATTGTAACCATTATCCTTAAGCCAGGCAAAGCTTAAGCTAAGATTGGTTTTTCCGGAGGTGGAATAGGAGCTGGTTTGGTATAACCTCATTTGCCCACCTGAGTTTGAGCTATACGAATTAAAGGAGGCGCAGTAAGAACCGGCGTAGGCACTGTAACCTGTTGGGTTTGAAGTAGCCGTAATAAAAGTGATATTGGGGTCAATTCCATTGTCTGTTACTGCCACTTTGTTCCAGCCACTGGGCATGCTGCCACTGTTTTCAAATCCTTCTGTCCAAATGGTGCTGGATGCATAATAAGAAGAGGAAGTGGTATTGATAGTTGAGCTGCCGCTACCATCAAAAGTAATACGGCTGGTTTCGCAGGTAAAAGTACCAGAGTTAGTCCAGTTTCCTGCTACGGTATGGGTAAGCGAGGAACCTCCGTAAAAAGTAGTACCGCTCCCAATGGTAACATCACCATTGAAATCAATAGTAGCATTAGCATCTAAGCTAGCAGTACCACCCAGGGTAAAACTTCCATTAACCGTGATGGAAGAACTAAGGGTTTTGGTTCCGCTTCCTTCCAGGTAAAGATTACCATAGGTTAGAGCAGTAATAGATTGTGATGTTCCGTTATAATAAACATTGCTGGTGGCGTTAAGGGACTTGGTGGTATACAGCGGGAAGTCTTCTGTACCGCTGATTTTAAGTGTACTACCTGCAGCCAGTGTAAATGTGCCACCTGAGTTGTATTGGTCAATGGTGTTGGAACCAAGATTTAATAATGAACTTCCATTAATTGTTACCCCTCCATCGTACACACCCATGCGTGTAGGGTAGGTACCCGTAAATACTACAGTTGGGTTATTGGTACTGCCTATGGTTAAATCTTCGGCAAAGAAGTAGGTGTAATTGTTGTTGGTAGTAACCGTTTGTGTGCCGGTTCCATCAAATATAATATCGGGTTCTACTGCGGCAGAAGTATGTGCATAATACCCTAAAGTTAGGTTGCCCTTTAGCGTTAGTTTTCCAGGGCTACTAGTATTGGCATAGGTATAGGAATAAGAGTTTCCCCCATCATCTATAAAAGCATGCCGGCCAATGGTTAATCCGCCTGAAGATGAGGCAAGATTTAAGTAAACAGCTGATGCAGTGGAATTAGTGGCCTTACAATGGTAATTGCCTTGTACTGTAAGTAAATAGGAATTACAGTTAAAGGTTAAGGTGCTGTTTGCAGCAGTTTGTATAAGGTAAAGTGCACCCACGGTTATATTTCCGCTTAAGCTAATGGTAGTTGTTGTACCAACAGATATGACACAGCTATCGCTGGATGAAGGTACACCTGTTGGACTCCAGTTACCGGAGGTATTAAAATCACTGCTGGTAGACCCTGTCCAGGTTTTGGTGGTTAAAGCCAGGGCAAGCTGACTGAGAACAGTTGTAAACAGTACTGTAAACAATAGTTTTAATTCGTGTATTGAGCGATAACGGACTAACATGAGTGCAAATAATTAATTGACCTTTTACAATTTTACGATGAGTTTGTCAGTATGTTGCATCCCTTTGACAGAAAATTCCTCCAATCTATAGAGTTTTTTTAATTAAATAAATCAGGTTCTTTAAGTACTTAGGCGAGGGTAATTGGAAACAGGACTTTTTATTTTTTACTACCAGTATATGCAATAACCCGATTAATCAAACATTCCATGCCGTTAAAAACACAAAGGAAGTGTAATGCTAACATTAATCCATTAAACGGCTAAGGTGTCTGATACTCTTGATGCCGCATAAATGGGCTATTTGTTTGCGGGAAAGGTCTTTACTCTTTATTAAATGTTTTATCTTTTCTTTCCGGAGCGAGGTAATGTAATCATTTACGGTTACTCCAGTCTCTTTCTTAAATACCCGTGTAAAATTCCTTTCACTCATATTGGCCATTTCTGCCAGGTCTGCAATACTTTTTTTATTGCTGAGGTTTTCAACCAGCCAGTCTTGTATTTTATGAATAGCCTGGTGCAGGTGATTTCTATGGGAAAGGAAAATACTTTGTTGTTCGTGACTACCGCTTCTTCTGTTGTAAATAACCAATTCTCTGGAGATGTTATAGGTAAAATGTTCTCCTTTCATTTGACAAAGCAAATGAAGGGCGACATCAATCCCAGATGTTGCACCAGCACTGGTAATAATTCTAGCGTCTTCAATAAATAAAATATTTTCGTGTACTCTGGCCAGCGGAAATTTTTCTTGCAGTTTTTGCGTCATCCTCCAGTGACTGGTGCAATTCCTGTTATCGAGCAAGCCAGTTTTTCCCAATAAAAAGGCTCCGGTACAAATGGCGCAAACTGTTGCCCCTTTTTGGTGTGAAGTAATGATCCAATGCAGGAGTTCCTTATTCGGATTCATCTTTGGAGAAAGGGAATACGAGCTGTGGGCACTCACAATAAAAACCACATCACCATCACCAGGCTGCAGGAAGGAATAATGTTCGATGTTTCCGAGGGGAAGCTGACTGGAACTCCTGAGGTTTTTTTCATAAGTACAATATTTTATTTCCGCATCTAATCCCTGTTCAATAGCTTCCTGAAATACCTGTGAGGCACCTGCAAAATCAAGTAAGGAAGAGGCTGGTAAAATAAGAAATACCAGCTGTTTTTTACGGGTAGGAGTTTTTTTCATGGGGCATGATAATCTGTCGTAAATGGCAGGAAGCAAATTACCATTTTTTCAAGAGGATTGAGCCAACCAGTCTTCTTTTTTAATTTGGAAAATAAAATTGGGCTTTAATTCCTCCCCATAATATTCAACTTCCACTTCACCAACTTTTGTTGCACCAAGCCGGGCAATAGAAATTTGAGAACGAATATTGTTAATGCCGATGTGAAATTCAACTACCTCAACAAACTGAAATATGTAATCTAGCATTAAGGTCTTTACTTCTTTGTTATAAGGGCCACCCCAGTATTTTCTGGAAAGAAAAGTATAACCAATATGGATTTTGTTTTTTAGTTCATCGTATTGGTAAAAGCGACTGCTTCCTATAATTCGTTTGGTATCTTTTAACTTAATAGCAAAAGCTCCTTCTGATTGCATGGCACCTGTAAAGAAAGTTTGAAAATGATTTCGCTGATAGCGATTTTTATTTGGGTGTTGCTCCCAGATGAGCGGGTCAGCCGCAACTTTATATAAGGGCACAAAATCTATCCGCTGCAGTGGTTCGAGGGTAAGGAGATGACCGGATAAAGTTGTTTGCAATGGAATATCCACGACGCTTGACATAAAAAACTAATTTTAGTTTAATACCCGCTCCAAGTAGCGGAATTCGGGTATAGGGCTTGCCCTGGAGTTCATACCTGTGATTCCGCAGTTGGAATAAGTAACAGGATAAAAGTAGCGCTTAATGCTGAAATGTATTAAAGCATTGAACGATAGAATTTGCTCCTTTGAAGAAAATGCAGGTGGCTAATTTTCGTATTCTTTATTAAGGTTTAGCTTAAAGTGACCCAAAACGCTTTCCCGCAGCAAATCTACAATAACAACAACAAAAAAATTCTTTTCTCCGGTAGGAAGTAAAAATTGGGAAAAGGTATTTGACTGATTGTTATAAATTTTTTCAATTAACTGGTGTTTAAGCACGTAATCCAGCACAATCTTTTCCTTCGTTAGCTTTTCTACATACTTCCAGATATTAAATTCCGCTAAGGAACTCGAAGTCATGTCAGTCATTTGGCCGTCTAAAGTCTTTTTGTATTGCTGAAAAGTTAATTCAATCAACATGTCTCAATTAGGGTTAAGTAAGTGTTAAAAAAACATGAATAAATTCTTTGCAATTAATGAACTTTATTACAGAATTCCTATACTTATTGGAAAAATAAAATAAGCTGAATGTCAGATAATTACAGAAACAAAAAATGACAGTAGAATTAATTTACCAGAAACTGCAAACCTCCTTTATCATCGCCTTTCCCCAGCGCTCTTTACCAAAATCCTTTTCTAATTTAATTTTTAACTCGGCAGAAGTGAATGTTTTTTGACGGCTGTATTCCGTTAATAATTGATTGGGGGCAGGATTTACCAGTTCAACTTTTTTAGCAAAATAAATTACTCCACCATCTTCAGCAGCTAAACCTAAAATTAATCCGGGTAAGCCGTTAAAGCTTTCCGGGCCCGTACTAATTTCTATTTCATTGCAATACCAGGCATATACTTTAGTGCTGTCATTCACTTGCCAAATAGCTTTACGGCAATTAAAGCCGGCAATGTTTCGGGTTTGATCAGTAATTTTCCAGGTTCTCTTACTTAAACTATCGGCAATGTATATTTTTTCTCCCCAAACCGTTTTAATGCTGAGTTTTTTGTTGGAGGAAAAATTTTGGTAAACATAGTTTTTACTGGTTGTCCAGCTAAGTTTTTCCTTTAATTCCGATTCCTGGGGCTTAAAGGCCGACAGGCTGTCGGAAAAATACAATTCAAAAACATCCACCTTAATTTTATCTTCCTCTTTAATCCACTCTCTTTCATCTCCTTTATATTTTTTATATAAATTGGTTTTTCGTTCATAGGTTATTTTACCCCGCCTGATCTGCGCATTAGAAAAATGACAACAGCACAGGCAAATGAAGCCTGCAAAAATTAACTTCCTTTTTAAAGAGGAAAGAGGGTAAAATGATGGTGGCTTAATAATCTTCATTTTCTTCTTTTTCTTTATTGCTGTTAATTTTTAAAACGGCTTTTAATAAAAAGTACCGCTGAATAATAGTTGTCTTGTTATCAGTAATCATATTGTTAGTGGTTGTTCGGTTAGTTGAAATATTTTGATTCAGCAAGTCATTTGCAAGGAAAGAGAGGATGAAATTCTCACGTTTAAAAAAGATTTTACTAATACTTGCATTTAACAGAAGGTAACTAATGTTGTATCCGTTACTTCTCCTGCTGTTGCTATTGTATTCTCCATCACTGCTGAAAGTAATGTTTTTCGGAAAACGATAAGTAAGGCTGTAGGTGAATTGATGGGAACCGTAGGGTTTATTACTCTGGCTGTTTAAGGTGGAAGAAGTGTAATTTGTTGTGTAGCTTCCGCCCAGACTTAAATCAAAACTCTCCCGTTGCACTTCTATGTTTAAGGCAGAGCTGAGGTAACGTGTTATAGTAGTGTTTCGTTCGCTATTGATAAAGCTAATGTTATTGTTGTAGCCGCTGTTCAGGTTAGGGTTGAGTGAGAACTTTTTATTAAAGAGTGGAAATTGTCCGCCTGAATAAATGTATCCGTTGTGATTGCCGCTGATGTTTACCGGCTCATAAATACTCCGGCCAATACTATCAAAGCTTAATTTATTGGCAATATCGTTTTTATTATAGGCAAGGCGCAAACCTAACCAAATGTATTGACCACTAACCGGTTTAAAATGGTTAAAGCTCCCGTCTATACTTTGCACAAAGGAAGGTTGTAAGTTAGGGTTCCCCAATTTTATTTCATTGGGATTACTGTTGTCTGGTATGGGTTGTAGCTGGTTCAAATCAGGTTGTGTGGAGTTGGTATTGTATTGAAGCGTGCTTGATTGATTGTCGCTGAACTTGTACCTGAAAGTAAGAAAAGGTAATATGTTGTTTACGGTTTGTTGAATTTGTTGATGGCTGATGCGATTAATGTTGCTGATTTGAATTTGTCGTAATTTAGCACCCCCGGCAAGTCTTAATTTTTTTATTTCATAAATAAGCCGGGTACCCGCACGATGAGTATACTTAATGTTTTCGAAACTATTGGTGAAGGTTAAGTTTTCCTGCGAATAGCTCCCGCCGGCAAAATCGTTAGCTTTCCGGTTTTGTAAACCTTGGTTAAAGAAATAATCGTAGGAAAATTCAATCTTTAACTTTTGACTCAGAGGTTCAGTAAAACTTAGGGTTGTGCTATGGGAAAGGAGTTGATTGTTTCGTAATTTTTGCTGGTTAATGCTGTCGTTAGGTGTAGTAAAAGGCAGGTAATAGGTATTCGCCGATTGCAATATACCAGATTGATCGGTTTGAGAATGACCGTAGTTGTAGATGAGAACTAACTGTCGATCTGTTTTTTTGAAATTTCTTTTGAGTCGTATTTTACCCGATAGGTCAGCGTTCTTCGTGCCTGTTGTATTTTGAACAAGGGTACTGCGGGTTAATAAATCGGTGCTGCTCAGGTATTGAGAGAGCGCTTCATTGTTTGCAGAGGCAGTATTAAAAGATAGTTTCGGAACAATTTCCAGTTCGGTGGCAGAGTCGAGTTGCTGGGTGATGCTGAAATTTATGGAGTGACCAGCGTTTTGCTGAGTGTTGTTATGACCTAGCGTGGTTTTGTAAGTGGTGTCTGTTAAGAAATATTGGGAGCTTTTCTGGTTCGCACTGTTGAGTAAGTTATTTTGATAGGTATAACTTAAGTTCATGCTGGTTTTTTTCGAAATTTTGTCGTTGTAATAAAATCCTGACTTTAGTGTGCGCGGAAGACCATTGATCTGGTTGGAATAGGAGAACGAAAAATCGCCTTCACCATCGCCTGAAGCATATTCGTTTTCAAGGCCATATTTAAAAACATCTCCCCAATCAAAAGAGGCTTTAGGGGTATTAGAGCCAATGGCAAAAACCGATATTTTTTGTTTGTTTTTAAATTTATTGGCCAAAAACTCACCTTCATAAAAATTGGCAAAATCAGAAGCCCCGGAAACTTTCCCGAAGTAGCCCTTTCGTGATTCTTCTTTTAATATTAAATCCATCACTTTAATGGTTTCATCGGAGCTTCCATTAGGGTTGTCATTTTTTTTCTCATACACCTGTACAGATTCAACAGCGTTAGCCCCCAGGTTTCGGGTAGCAATAGTAGGGTCACTTCCGAAAAATTCATCCCCATCAACCAATACTTTGTCAATTTTTTTCCCCTGAGAAGTTATTTTCCCATTTCCGTCTACCTGTATGCCCGGAAGTTTTTTTAAAAGATCTTCAACGGTTGCATTTTGTTTTACTTTAAAAGAGTCTGCCGTATAAATGAGGGTGTCGCCTTTAAAGTAAACCGGATCTTTATAGGCGTAGATAACCACTTCGTTCATCTCAACACTTTTAGGAGGTAGTATGATCTTTCCAAAATCAAAAGCAGTATATTTTTCTGATCCCAGCGCAATAAAATACTGATCTCCAAAGCCCGGATGACTAATGATGACCTGGTAAGTATCAATGGGAAAATGCTGAAGGCTGAAAAAACCGGAGTCATTGGAACGGGTGTATTGCACCAGTACAGAGTCGGTTAACCTTACACTCATAATTACAGCCTGCTTTAACTTTGTGCCGGAAACAGTATCCTGAATAGTTCCATTAATGTTCATGCTTTGCGGAAGGCTTTGCAAACAGGAAAACAGGAATAAAAGCAGTAGAATTTTTTTCATGAAATCAGGAATTCGCCCAAATTTAGTTGTTGTTAGAAATTAGTTACTTCTGTAATATTTACCTCATTTATAAATAAATGCATGATATATTCCATAAGTCTGTTTATGAGATAAAGTTACAGTTAAATAAAAAAATATGGAGAGGGGGAAGGAAGAAATTATTTAAAAGATAGTATAAGCAGGATGAAAGGGAGGGATATTGGGTAATTCAATGGGTGACATAGAAGTTGCAATTTTGGTAACACTACCGAATTACAGGTGTGAACATGAGGGCGAGCCCTGAACCAGAATTACGCAGAAGTGAAAAGACCCGCAAAAAAGTACGCCATTAAAAAAAACAGGGGAACCTGGTAGAGTCCCCCTGCATATATGATTTTATAAGGGTAAAGCTTATTTTATTTTGAATGCTGTTTTAACTTTAGCAACATAATCTAATTTTTCCCAGGTAAATAATTCTACTTTCTTTTTCACTTGTTTACCATCCGGAGCCTTAAACACTTTTTCCACTGTTTCTGATTTTCTACCCATGTGGCCGTAGGCTGCGGTTTCACTGTACATGGGGTTTCTCAGCTTCAGGCGTTGTTCAATGAAGTAGGGGCGCATGTCAAATAGTTTTTCAACAAGTTTAGCAATTTCGCCGTCGTTCATTTTAACTTTAGCAGTTCCATAGGTGTTAATATAGATACCCATTGGTTGGGCAACTCCAATGGCATAAGAAACCTGAACGAGCACTTCATCGCAAACACCAGCCGCAACAAGGTTTTTAGCAATGTGTCTGGTAGCGTAAGCTGCAGAGCGGTCTACCTTAGAGGGGTCTTTACCTGAAAAGGCACCACCACCGTGAGCTCCTTTACCGCCATAGGTGTCTACAATAATTTTACGGCCGGTAAGTCCTGTATCACCATGAGGGCCGCCAATTACAAACTTACCAGTGGGGTTAATATGGTATTTAATTTTATTATTAAACAGGTGTGCAAATTTAGGGTATTTAGATTTTACACGCGGAATAAGAATATTGATAATGTCTTTTTTAATTTTTTCCTGCATTTTGGTTTCTGTGTCGAAATCATCATGTTGTGTGGAAACCACAATTGCATCAATACGTACAGGTTTATTATGGTCATCGTATTCCAGCGTTACCTGTGATTTAGCATCGGGGCGCAGGTATTTTATTTCTTTGTTTTCACGCCTGAGTGCTGCTAATTCAATAAGTATTTTATGAGCCAGATCAAGTGCCAACGGCATGTAATCTGCTGTTTCATTGGTAGCGTAGCCAAACATCATACCCTGATCACCTGCACCTTGTTCTTCTTTCTTTTTTCTGTCTACTCCCTGATTAATGTCTGAAGATTGCTCGTGAATGGCAGACAAAATTCCACAAGAGTTGGCTTCAAACATGTATTCAGATTTGGTATACCCTATTTTACGTATTACTTCACGGGCTATTTCCTGAACATCTAAGTAGGCTTTTGATTTTACTTCACCTGCAAGCACCACCTGGCCGGTAGTAACTAATGTTTCACAAGCAACCTTGCTTTGGGGGTCAAAGGCCAGAAAATTATCAATGAGTGCATCAGAAATTTGATCTGCAACTTTGTCTGGATGTCCTTCGCTTACGGACTCTGAAGTAAATAAATACGCCATATTGTTTTAACGGTTAAATGTTGATTTTTAATTTATAGCCAATAAAGATAGCACTTTATGGTTTCTATTGAAAAAAACCTTTGGAAGTAATTAAAAGAAGTTATGAGGCTATGTTAAGAAGATTCAGACCATAAACAGTAAAAGAGGCCGGATAGCCTCTTTTACGAATATTAGCAAAGGTTTCACATAATTATTTTGGGATAAGATGAAGCTCGGTAATGGTACCGGAGTCTTCCAATTTAAGCCACATGGATTTTTCTTTTAACTTAAGGATGGTGAATTCCGTGATATCTGATGAGTTATTACCGGAATCCATAATAAGACGTAATTTTTTGTCGCTATCAAAAAATTCCCACTTCCCCTGCATAGTTAAACCAGCTCCACCGAGTACCTGGGAAGTTACAGTGATGGAGGCATTTCCTTTTTTATCAAATAGAAGAGTAACACCATCATAATCGGAGGTCTTATCGACTCCGTCTTCTAGGGCTTTTTCAACTTTCCAGTTATTGGCTACTCGGGCTTTTCTGGTTTCTAAAGAAATAACAGGTCCTTCAGGGTATTTTTTACAGGATGTAAATAAGATTAATGAAATGGCAAGAACCTTTGTTAAATTTAAAAGTAATGGTTTCATAGTGGTATTGTCAGAGTTTATAGTGCTGACGCCGCACTTTTTTGGTTATGTGGAAGAAGATCCAAGAAGAAATAAAGCCTGCTGATACCACAGAATATATAACTAAATGGAGAGAGTCAAATGAATAAAAATTTTACAATAGAATTATTGTTGCTCGGTTAATTTAAAATCATAAGACTCCATGATTTGATTACACAGCAGTTTTTTGCAGGCTTCATCCACTTTGGCATGAGCCAGTTCTTTGCTGGAAGCTTCAATTTCAAGGCTAATGTGTTTTCCAATTCTTACGTTTTGAATTTCACTTAATCCTAAGTTTTTCATACTTCCGGTAACAGCTTTCCCCTGAGGATCCAGCAAGGCTTTTAAAGGCATAATGTCTATTTCAGCAATGTATTTCATGTGTAAATGCAATTAATAATTAAACAAATAGTTTTAAGAATTATTTTTTTTCATCAGTAAATTCAACAAGGACAAAAGAACATACAAAATTATAATAATTGGAATGGCCACAAATTTAAAACATATTAACAGGAGTAAAGCACTAACTAAAAAAATGTAACGTATTTCATTTCCCTTCCAGTTAAAATGCTTGAATTTCATAGCAAACAAAGGAAGTTCAGCAACCAGTAAATAAGACAGAAGCAGGGTTAAGAAAAGCAGGAACTTAAAATTGAGTAAGATACTTGCTTCAGCAGCAAGTGTGTAATTTTGTTGCTGAAGAAAAGCAGAAGCATCTGACTGATACATTAAAATTAAAGGAATAGCGTTGATGAGTATAGAATTGGCAGGAGTGGGCACACCAATGAAAGATTCCGACTGGCGGGTGTCTATATTAAACTTCGCTAAACGTAAAACAGAAAATACTGCAATTATAAAGGCCAGGTAAGGTAAAGGTTCTTCCCATAAAGAGGGATTACCGGAGATGTTTAGTGACCAGCACATGAGTTTAAACATCACCATAGCAGGCAATACCCCAAAGGTAACACCATCTGCCAGTGAATCCAATTGCTTACCCAGTTCTGAAAATACCTTCAGCATTCTGGCAGCGAAACCATCAAAAAAATCTAATAAGGCTGCAATAGCTGTAAGCAGGGCAGCGGCAGTTAAATTACCTTTCTGAACTTCCACAATAGCAATACATCCACAGATCAGATTTCCGCAGGTAAGCGCATTCGGAACAAACGAAACCAATTTTTTCACCCGGCAAAGGTAAGAATTAGTGCTAAATTTGCTAACACCCCCTTGTTTACACTTTATATTCTGTGGTTTTTATTTAAATTTGTCCATCCTATAACAGCGTGGAAAACAACACCCAAATAGCCATAGATCAAAAGACTGAATACTCTAAGGTTTCAGGCTTCCTGAAGTTAACCAAACCCAGATTATCACTCCTGGTAGTTTTTTCAGCAGTAGTAAGTTATTATACTATTTCGGTTAATCCCGACCTTAATAAAGTACTGGCCTTAGCCATTGGCGGCTTTCTGGTAACGGCTTCGGCCAATGCCTTTAATCAGGTTATTGAACGTGATCTGGATAAATTAATGAAGAGAACCCAGAACAGGCCCATGCCTACACAGGTTTTAACAGCGGCCGAATCTACCATATTTGCATTAATCTGCGGTATTGCCGGTGTTTTTTTCATCTATACGTATACTAACCCGCTTTGCGGATTATTAAGTCTGCTGTCGATTGCCTTGTATGCACTGGCTTATACACCTTTGAAACGGTATACCCCCTTTTCTGTTTTTATAGGAGCCATTCCGGGGGCATTGCCCACACTCATTGGCGCCATTGCAGACACCAGTAATTTCGGCTCAGTAGCTATTTACCCGATTATTCTTTACTCCATACAATTTTTCTGGCAGTTTCCACACTTCTGGGCTATAGCCTGGGTAAGTCATGACGATTACCAGCGGGCGAAATTTTTTATGCTCCCCTCTATGGGTGGGCGCGATTACAGTAGTCGTTTTCAAATACTCATCTATACCCTGTTCCTGGTTCCCATCAGCCTTATCCCTTCTGTACTCGGATTTTCAGGAGTTATTTCAGCCATTATTATTCTTATTTGCGGAATATTGTTTTTTCTGCAGGCCTATAAATTATTTAAAGATGGAACCATTGAATCGGCCAGGAAACTGATGTTTGGCTCCTTTGTGTACTTGCCAATTGTTCAATTGGCTTTGATGTTTGGAAAATAAATGAAAGAAATGGTTATCAGCGAAGAACAACTTATTCAGGAAAAAACCCGCAAAGGCTTATTATATTGGGCTATTGGAAGCATGTGTATTTTTTTTGGCGCTTTCATCAGCTATTATATGGTGATGATGGGAAATGGCAAGTGGCTCATTTTTCAACTGCCAGACATTTTCCTCATCAGCACTGCAATAATTGTTACCAGCAGTATTAGTCTGCTTATAGCGAAAAGAGCAGTTCAGTCAAACAATTTTATATTGTTATCTTCAGGATTATTTGTTACTTTTATTCTGGGTATTCTGTTTTGTTATTTTCAATACTTAGCCTGGGGAGAATTGTACTCAAAGAATATCGTCTTCGCAGGCAGAAACAGCAACATTTCCGGATCTATATTATATGTAATAACAGCCCTGCACTTCGCACACATCATTGCAGGATTGGGAGCCTTGTTAGTAACTTTTTTCCGTTCCTTGAAAAAAACGTACACTGCCCAACATCATCTCGGACTTAGTCTGTGTTCTATTTTCTGGCATTTTCTGGATATTTTATGGGTAGTATTATTTCTTTTTTTGTATTATAATCGTTAAACTTGCAACCAAATTTTTTGAAAATCTTTAATACCAATATATGGCTCATACAGTAGCAAATTTTGATGAAAAAGAAGCCTGGAATGGCGGACAATCACCCTTCCGTATCAGCTACGGAAAAATGATGATGTGGTTTTTTCTCGTTTCTGATGCTTTAACTTTTTCAGGTCTGCTTTGTGCTTATGGCTTTGCCCGTCATAAAGCTGCCGCAGAATGGCCCCTGGCTGAAAATGTATTTACACATTTTCCTTTTGTTGAAAAACATTTACCCCTGGCTTATGTGGGTTTAATGACCTTTATCCTCATCATGAGCTCGGTTACTATGGTACTCGCCGTGGAGGCAGGGCACCGCAACGACCGCAAAGGAGTTATTATCTGGATGTTATTAACCATAATCGGAGGTTTTATGTTCGTTGGCTCTCAGGCCTGGGAGTGGTTTCACTTTATTGTTGGTACAGAACACGGGGCGAACCGTATGGTATGGGATATTGATCAGGGTAAATACATTAGTCAAACCTTTCACGGAGCCAACATGGTGGTAAATGAATACGGCGTGCCACAGTTTGCTAATTTCTTCTTCTTTATTACTGGCTTTCACGGATTTCACGTATTTAGCGGGGTAATTATTAATTGCGTCATCTTTATCAATGTATTAGCCGGAACCTACGAACGCCGAGGCCATTATGAAATGATTGAAAAAGTAGGTTTATACTGGCACTTTGTAGATTTGGTGTGGGTGTTTGTATTTACATTCTTCTACCTGCTTTAATTGTATTGCTAATATCATTAACTAAATAAAATTTTACCATATGGAATTTCACGATAATTATCCTTCCTACGAAACCATGTATCAGCATACAGAGGAAGAGGGTAAACCCAAACGCAAAAAATTATGGAAGGTATTCTGGATCATGCTTATTGTTACCATCATTGAACTTATCGTTGGTTCAATGGCGGCCAAATGGGGTTTGCTCGATGAACACCGTAAATCAGGTACATTTTTAAAGTACTTTTTTATTATTCTAACTCTGATGAAAGCCGGTTTTATTGTGGTGGAGTTTATGCACCTGGGGCATGAAACCAAATTCTTTAAGTACACCATACTGGCACCGTATTCCATCTTTATCGCCTACCTTATTTTTATTGTGTTGGTTGAAGGAGTGTATACCGGTTACCCCGAAAATAAAACAAAATTATGGGAAGGGTTTCACAAACAACAGGAAGAGGTGGTGAAACAACTCAGTTCCGGTCACCATGCCGAAGCTGCTCCAGCTGAAGCCGCCCCTCCTGCTGAACATCACTAAGCATTTTAACCCCGATAAAATATCGGGGTATTTTTTTTAATCTTTTTTTATCTCTCCTGTGAAGAAAACCATCCTTGTCCTCATCCTGCTCATCCCCTCCTTAATTTATTTTTTCTTTGAGCTAACCCACGCCAATTTTAAAAAACTTCCCTACTACGGCCCTAAACAGGCAAAGACAGCTGGCTCTAAAGACACCATTTATTATACCCTTCCTTCGTATTGGTTCAGAACCCAGACTTCAAAAGATTCTACACAAATTAGCAAAGAAACACAACCATTATATGCCATTGCTTTTGTAGATGAAAAGTACAGAGACAAGGGTTTTTGTTTAAGGGGAATAGTGGAATATACAGAATTAAAAAAGAAGGATATGGGCAAAATCCCCCTGTATTTAGTCATGAAAGCGACCGACTCGGCAACCGTATTGCCACAATACAAAGACTCATTAAAATTACAAAGCAACAGCTCTGTTCATCAGTTGTATTGTAATGCGGAAAAATTTAAGGAATACCGAAATGCTTATTT
>JACCDP010439291.1_pt1 | contig 25538 bp, 26 predicted proteins | sample 7445841 | NCBI WGS metagenome assembly JACCDP01 (sample SAMN15323441, study PRJNA562643) | freshwater metagenome | isolation source: river surface water | place: USA:Blue River Watershed | collected 2017-08-17 | reverse complement strand
GCGATCAGCTTCTGTGCCAGCGTCTGGGGCGGGCTTTGCGTCGCGCTCATGGTCATTTCTCCTGGTTCAAGTTCTGTCTCCGGTCAGGCCTCGCGCGCGGCCTTGACCGCGATGCGTGCATCGACGCCGCCGATGCTGGAGACTTCCATTTGGTATTCGTAACGGTCGGGTCGGTAGAGGCCCTCGAGCCACTGCACCGGCCGGTCCTGGCTGTCGTAGACCAGACGCCGCACCTGAAGCAGGGCAGTGCCTATCGCCACATCTAGCTCACGTGCCACCACCGCATCGGCTTGACGCGCCGAAATCGTTTGCCTCGCCCGACCCAGTTCCACACCGGCCTCCTCGAGCAGTTGCAAGATGGGTTTGCTGGCCAGGTCTTGGCGGGTAATGCCGCGGGCCAGTGCCTCTGGCACCCAGATGGTGATGTAAGAGAGCGGCCCCTCGCGCGAACTTCGCCTGCGCACCGCCTTGCGCACTTTGCTGCCGACCGGCAACTGCAACTGCTCGGCCACCTGGCCCGAGGCCTCGACCACCCGCCAGTCCAGCACCTTCACCGAGTTGCTCAGGCTGGCGCTGACGATGTTCTCCATCAGGCCAGCCAGCCGCGTCGGCCTGATCTGGCCTTTGGCGGCGGCGGCAGGTGCGTGGGTCAGCGGCGGGGTGGGGAAGGTGCCCCGGCCGGCGACCCGCGAGATGAGGCCTTCTTCCACCAACTGTTCAAGTGCGCGCCGCACCGTCACCCGGCCGACGCCAAACTGCGTGGCCAATAGCATCTCGGCGGGAAGGCCGTCGGCGAAGCGGCCTTCTTGCAGTTGCTCGCGTAGCACCAGGTAGATCTGGTGGTACTTTGTCAGAGGCAGGCGCTCGTTCATGCCGGGCAGCCCTCTGTTTCCGAAGGGGGGGTGGCGGTGACGCCGGTATTCAGGTCCTCATACCGGATCTGGAAGATCTGCGCCGGGTCCTCTCCGTCGAGCCGGTGGTACAGCGCAAAGCGGTAGGCCTCGCCTGCAGGCAGCTCGCTCGGGGTGAAGGCGAACGCCAGGTTGCCTGCCGTGGACAGGCGCCCCGGGTAGCCGTGGTGCAGCAGGTTCTGCTTGAACACCGCTGCCACCGCCTGAGCCAGGGCCGCATCGCTGGCGATGAACTCGAGTACCAGGCCAAGCTCCGGCGGGCGCGTCTGCCCGGCGGGCAGCTGCGCAACCGCCCCCTGACCATAAATATGCGGGTACAGCGCCCAGGTTTGGCCCGAGGTCAGCGGCATCAGGGCGCGTACCTTGGCCTCGACCTGTCCCAATGCCTTCGGAAGTTCGTCCTGCATCACCGGGTCGGCAATACCGGCCAGCAGCACGGTCCGTGCGCCGACCCAACGAGCGCCTTCGACCTTGAGCGTGGGCTGGGCGCGGGCCATGAAGCGGGCACCTGTCACTTGAGTGCGGCGCTCGTCCACCGCCTCGTAGCGGGCCTGCCGCAGGTCCAGGGTGCCGGTTGGCTCTTCGACCACGAAGGGGTCGGCCTGCTCGTACAGCGCATGGGCGGCGACCGAAGCTGGCGTGGCGCGCAGGGCGGGGTTCATGCTTTCCAGCACGAAGTGGTCTGGCCAGAGCTCGGCGAGGATTGCGTCGCGCCCGCCGGGCTCGCAGCACAGCGAGGTGCATTCAACAATCTTGGCCATGTGCAGCGCCAGTCCGGCGTCGTAGCCCAGCATTTCGGGGAGAGCGGCGAAGATCGCGGTGTCACAGGCCCTGCCAGCGAGCACCATATCCACCTCGGGCTTGAGCGCACGGCGAAAGGTCTCGGTGCCGCATTGCGCCACACGGTGGCCGCAGGCGTTGATATCGTCTGCTGTGGGCAGGGGCAAGGGGCCTTCGCTGTCGTCTAGCGGATGCAGCCGGCCCTCGGCCAGCGCGCGGGTCAGCACCGGGGGGGCGAGGTCGCTCTCGATCAATGCCAGTCGCAAATTCAGGCCCTGCGCGCGCGCTACCTCGCGCACCAGCGCCAAGGTGGCTTTCAGGTGAGGCAGTGCGCCTGCAGTACCGGCACTTCCAATGAGCAGGGGAATGTCGTGTCGTCGGGCAGCGGCAATCACCAGGGCGAGGTCGCGGCGCACCATCGCCTCTGGCGCGGCCATCGCGCCAGAGCCCAGGTAGTAGGGGCCGGGGTCGATCGAGCCCATGTCGCAACCGATGAAATGCGGCTGGCGCGCGAGGCCTCGCTCCAGAGAGGCTTCGACGATGCCGTAGCCCAGTTGGCCCGAGGCCGACAGCACCCGCAGCGGCTCCTGGCCGGGCCGGTGCGTTCGCAGCAGGCGGCCCACGGCGCCTTCCGCTCCAGGGCTGGCGCCGGGAGAATTGACCAGCTTGGTAACCGGAGAGGCAACCATCGGGGCCGTCACAGCATCACCTCCAACAGCGGCACATGCTGCTGCGCCCCATAGCAATCGCCGTCGCCCGGATCGCCCGCGCAGCGTCGCCGTGGCAGCGACAGCTTGAGGGCAAAGATGTCGGGCAGCTCGAAGCGCCGCACCTCGCTGGCGGGAACGCCGTAGCGCGTGGCCACCGCCTGTGGCTGCAGCGCATCGCTGGCAGCGGCTCGCGAATAGGCCTGGGCATCGGGAAAGAACAGGTCGATGGTCAGGCAGGTTGGCCCCGCGTTTTTGCTACGCACCACCCGGGCCAGGCGACCGAGCGGGATTTCGGTTGTGGGCAATGGCGCAGGTCGATGGGTCATGGCCAGTGAGTCCCAGACGGTGGGTCTTAGCGCGCAGTGAAGCCGCCGTCGGCGCACAGCACCTGGCCGGTGATGAAGGAGGCCCGGCGCGAGAGCAGGAAGCTCACCGTCTCGCCGATTTCCCAGGGCTGGCCCAGGCGCCCCATCGGAATGGTGGCCTCCATCGCTGCCAGGGCCACGGGGTCGGCCTTCACCGCAGCGACCATCGGCGTCTCCACCGGGCCGGGACCCACCGCGTTGAGGCGTACGCCCTGATCGGCCCACTCAAGGGCCAACGAACGCACCATGCCGTGAAGACCAGCCTTGGATGCGGCGTAGGCGGCGCCACGGGCGTGTCCCACCAGTCCGATCTGGCTCGAGATGATGACCACGCTCGCGTCGGCTGCCCGCTGCTGTCGCATGTGCGCGATGGTGGCGCGTGTGAGGATGAAGGTGGCGTCGAGGTTGAGGGCCAGGGTGCGGCGCCACTCCTCGAGCGAGGTGTCGTCCGAGCCCTTCTTGTAGAAGATGCCAGCGCAGCAGGCCAGGGCATCCAGGCCGCCCAGGGCCGCGGCTGCGCGCGCAGGCAAACCGGCGCAGCCTGCGTCGTCTAGCAGGTCTTGCACGAAAACAGGCGCCTGCGGCAGGACCTGCCGAACCGCGGCAACCTGGTCTTCGCTCTGGACCACAGCCGCCACCTGGGCGCCGTTGCGGGCGAGGGCGCGGGCGGTGGCCAGGCCGATGCCGCTGCCCGCGCCGGTTACCAAGGCGCGGCGGCCGGCCAGCTCAAGGCCGTCATGGGGGGGGATGCAGGGGGCGGCCATGGACGGTGTGTTGCTCAGAGGCCCAGATAGTTTCGACGCAGCTCGGGGTCGCGGGCCATTTCCTCCGCCTTGCCCTGCATCGCGATCACGCCGTTCTCGATGATGTAGGCCCGGTGCGCGATCGCCAGGGTTTGCACCGCGTTTTGCTCCATCAGCAAGATGGCCTGACCTTCCTGGTTGATGCGGCGGATCAGGTCGAACATTTGCTCCACCAGCAGCGGCGACAGACCGAGGGACGGCTCGTCCATGATCATCAGAACCGGCTCGGACATCAGCCCGCGACCGATGGCGAGCATCTGCTGCTCGCCGCCCGAGAGGGTGCCCGCCAGTTGGCTAAAGCGCTCCTTCAGGCGGGGGAAGATGCCCACCACCCGCTCCAGGTTCTGGCTGCGGTGCGCCTTGCCGCGAACCAGGCTGCCCAGCTCCAGGTTCTCCATCACGCTGAGGTTGGGAAAAATCCGCCGGCCCTCGGGCACGTGAATCAGGCCGCGCTTGACGACCTCGCTGGAGGACAGCTCGGTGATGTCTTCGCCCTGGAAGCGGATCGAGCCGCTAAAGGGTTTGTAGAGCGCCGAGATGTTGTTGTTCAACGTGGATTTACCCACGCCGTTGCTACCCAGAACGGCCACGATCTCGCCAGCGCCGACGTCGAGGTCAATGCCCCGCAGGATTTCGATCTGGCCGTAGCCAGCACGCAGGTTGCGAATTTCAAGCATGGCGGTGGCCCTCTTGGCTGTGACCCTCTTGTGCGGTGGCAGGCATCTGGTCGGCCGCGCCGCGGCCGAGGTAGGCCTCGATCACCTCACGGTTGGTCACCACTTCGCGCGGTGCGCCCTCAGCGATGATTTTTCCGTAGGACAGCACGTAGATGAACTCCGAGAGGCTCATCACTGCGTGCATCACGTGCTCGATCAGCAAGATGGTGACGCCGGTGTCGCGGATCGCGCGGATCACCGCGATGATCTCGCTGATCTCCTGCGGGTTCAGGCCCGCCATCACCTCGTCGAGCAGAAGCAATTTCGGGCCGGTGGCCAGGGCCCGCGCCAGTTCCAGTCGCTTGCGGGCGGCAACCGTCAGTTCCGAGGCGGGCTGGTCCAGGATGGCGGCCATGCCGACCTTCTGTGCCACGTCGCGCGCATGGGACTCTGCCAAGGGGCGGTCCTCGAACTGCTGATAGGCGCCGACCATGATGTTCTCCAGCACCGAGAGCTTGGCAAAGGGCTGGGTGATCTGGAAGGTGCGCACCATGCCGCGGCGGGCAATTTCGTGCACCGGCAGGCCGGTGATGTCCTGGCCGAGAAACTCCACCCGGCCGGCATTGATCTTGTGAAAGCCCGCGATGGAGGCAAACAGCGTGGTCTTGCCCGCGCCGTTGGGGCCGATGAGGGCTACGATCTGGCCCGCGTCCACCTTCAGCGAGGCGTTGTCGACAGCGCGCAGGCCGCCGAAGATCTTGGTCAGTCCTTCAATGCGCAACATCAGGCGTCTCCCGCCTTGCCCGATGCGCCCGAGGACAGTCGCCCCAGTTGGCGCTTTTCGCGGCGTTTGAACAGGTCTATCAGTCCGTTGGGTAAGAAGGCGATGATGATCACCAGCAGCGTGCCGTAGATCACCAGTGACAGGCCTTGTATGGTGAACATGGCACGGGTCACCTCACTGACCAGTGCCAGCAGCACCGCGCCGATCAGCGGCCCGTAGACCGTGCCAGCGCCGCCGATCATGCTGACCAGCAACATCTCCACCGACTTGTCAGTGCCAAACGCGATTGTCGGATCGATGTAGAGAAAGTACTGGGCGAAAAAACATCCGCCTACGCCGGCGATGGCGCCGGAGAGCATCATCACCTTGACCTTTTCGCTGTAGACATTGATGCCCAGCGCCATGGCCGAGTCTTCGTTTTCGCGGATGGCTGCCAGCCTGGCGCCGAAGCGCGAAGCCTTGAGCCAGACCGCAATCGCGATCGACACAACCGTCAGCGCCAGCATGATGTAGTAGAACACCCGCCGGTCGCCGAACTGGAAGTTGGCCGCGGTTTGCTTCATGGGAATGAGCATGCCCAGCCCGCCCCCGGTGATCTCGATCGAATTGGCCACGATGCGAAACACCTCGGCAAAGGCCAGGGTGATCAGGGCAAAGTAAGAGCCTTTGAGACCAGCGCGAAAGCTCATGGCCGCCACCATCCAGCCGGCTGCAGCACCCGCGAGGGCCGCCACAGGCAGGCCCAGCCAAGGGTTCCAGCCGAAGCGCATCTGCACGATGGTCGAGGCATAGGCGCCCGCGCCCAGAAAGGCAACGTGGCCGAAAGACAGTTGCCCCGCGAAGCCGCCGGCGATATTCCAGGACTGGCCGATGAAGGCGTAAAAAAGCGCCAGCACGCCGAAGTTGACCCAGAAGGCCGACGGCAGCACGAAGGGGAAGATGATCGCCACCGCCAGCAGCAGCAGGTGAACCCACAGGGGAATGGACTTGTTCATCGCTTTCCTCCGAACAGGCCCGTCGGGCGGAACAACAAAATCAAAATGAAGATCAGCGAGATGCCGATCTGGCCCAGGCTCTCGCCCAGGTACAGGCCGCCAAAGGACTCGGTCAGGCCGACGATCAAGCCGCCAATGACCGCACCCAAGAAGCTACCCATGCCGCCGAGCACCACCACGGTGAAGGCCACCATCACGAACACGTGTCCGATGGTGGGCGAGACGTAGAAGATCGGCATCAGCAGGCAGGCGGCTGCACCCAGGGTGGCCAAGCCAATGCCGAAGGACACCGCAAACACCTTGTCGACATCAATGCCCACCAGGCGCGCGCCCATGCGCTCTTTGGCAACGGCGCGAATGGCCTTGCCCGTGTCAGTGCGGGAGATGAACAGGCCCAGCAGCGCACACAGCACCATGGCCGCAACGAAGGAAATCAGTTTGGGCAGGCTCACCATCAGCGGCCCCCACTCCAGAACCTTGTCGCTGTATGAGAGGGAGATCGTGCGGGAGTCACCCTTGAAGAACATCAGCGCCAGGTTTTCGATCAGGATCGACAGGCCCAGGGTGATGAGCAGGATGTTCTCGTCGCGACCGAGCGAGAGCTTGCCGATCATGTGCCGATAGAGCAGGTAGCCCAGCGCGTACATCGCGGGCACCATAACCACCAGCGACAAATAGGGGTCGATACCCAGCTTCATCAGCAGGTAATAGACGCCGAACATCGCCAACATCAGCATGGAGCCGTGGGCGAAGTTGATGATGTGCAGAACGCCGTAGATCAGCGTCAGGCCCGAGGCCACGAGCGTGTAGATGCCGCCCATGAGGATGCCATTGAGCAGGGCCGCTCCGAAGATGGTCAGGTCCAAGTGGATTTCCCCTGTGGTGAGTCTGTGCGCTGCGGCGCCGGCAAGGCTGCGCCGAGGCAGGCCGCTGGTGGCGGCCCGCCCGGGTGAACGCAACCGGGTGTTGGGCCCGGTTGCTGCGCCAGCGTGGGTTTAGCTGAACTTGGGGCGGGGGAAGACCGCCTTGACGTTGGCGAACTCGTTGGGGAACACCACGTCGATGTCGGTCTTGCTGGCCTGCAGCAGCACGGCACGACCGCCCTGGTTTTGGCCGTTGACGAACCTGGTGGCGCCGTAGGGCATGAAGTGGTCAGACCAGGTGCTGGATTCCAGCGCGGCGATCACCTTTTCCTTGTCAGCAGAGGCGGCGCGTTGCAGGGCGTCGGCGTAGAGCTTGACCGAGTTGTACGAGCAGTACACCTCGAAGGTGAAGAGGCCGCGATTGGCTTCCACGCGCTTGCGCATTTCCTGCGCCTTGGGGTTGCGCGGGTTGTACCAGTGGTTGAAGTCCATCATGTACTGGGCCACGTCCGGTTGCTCTTGCACCAGCTTGTAGTTAAAGCCGCCGCCGAGCACGCTGAACATGCCGGCCACGTCGACCTTTTGCTGGTGCATGGTGCGGGCGATCAGTACGTATTCGTTTTGGTAGTTGGACATGATCACGATGTCCGGCTTGACCGACTTGATCCGCAGGACCAGGTTTGTGAAGTCACGCGTGGGGGTGGCGTGCTTGAGGGTCTCCTTGACCTCAATGCCGATGCCCGAGAGCTTGCTTTGAAGCAGCCTGGCGGTGCTGGTGCCGAACTCGGAGTCTTCGTGCACGATGACAGCCGTCTTGGCGATGCCGCCAGCGGCCTTGTTCACGCCGTCGAGGCCAGCAAATGCATCGTCCACGCACTTGCCGTTGCCGGGCGCCAGACGGAACACGTTTTTCAGGCCGCGCGAGACGATGGCGTCCGACACGCCCACGTCGATCAGGAAGGGGGTGTTGTATTTGGCTGCGGCCTGGGTGGCGGGCAGCGCGATCGCGCTGGCGAAGCAGCCGACATAGGCCGACACGCCCTCCTGGTGCAGGCGCTCCACTTCAGAGACCCCGACTTCAGGACGGGACTGCGAGTCACCCAGGGCAGCCTCGAGCTTGGCGCCACCCATGGCGCGAATGCCGCCAGCGGCGTTGATCTCGTCGATGGCCATCTGGGCGCCCATGCGAGACTGGCCGCCGCTATAGGCGAGACCGCCGGTGACCGGGTGGACCAGGCCGATCTTGATCGGCTTGGGTTGGGCCAGTAGCAGGCCGGGGGCGCCGAAAGCGGCGCTGGCAGCGCCGGCTTGCAGGATCAATCGACGAGACAGGCGGGTTTGGGATGTCATGGTTAATCCTCTAACAGGTGGATGGGGGCTTGATTAAATTGTCCCATTGATAGAACAATTTGGCGCAACTCTGCAAGCTTCTGGCGTCGAAGTCAAGCGGTAAAGCCCCAGACGGTTCTTGACATTCGCCAAGCTAACTGCAACGCCATCCCCCACGCCATCCGACTCCGCCCGCCCAATCCCCCTCCAGCGCACCATGGACCACCTGCACTACCGCTACAGCGCACTGCCAAGGCGCACGCAGACCCCGCTGGCGCCAGGTTTGCACACCTTCGTGGTGCTGCACCTGGAGCATTGGGACTTTGATGCACAGCCAGGGGCCGTGCGTGACCCACGCTTTGTAGGCGAGTTCGGCAGCTTCAATCCCGACTGGCGCAGTTGGTCTCAGCGTGAATACGGTCTGCGTATTGGAGTTCATCGCCTGATTGACCTCTTGGCGCTTGAGGGCATTGCGCCTGCGGTCGCGGCCAATGCACTGGTGCTGCCGCGGGTGCCGGAACTGGTGACTGCGCTCTCTCAGGCCGGTGCCGAGTGGGTGGGGCATGGCCTGGCGGCCACCCGGCTGATGCATGCGGGGCAGCCGGTCGACGAACAACGCGCGCAGGTGCGGCAGTCGATCGAAGCGCTGCGCGCCGCCACCGGCGCTGCTCCTCAGGGCTGGTTGAGCCAGGACTGGGGCACCACCCCCGACACCTACGGCCTGCTGGCCGATGCGGGCTTGACCTACACCCTGGATTGGGGCAATGACGACCAGCCCTACTGGATGGAGCCGGCAGGTGCCCAAGGCCGGCGTTTGCTGGCGCTGCCGTTTTCTTCCGAGTGGGACGATGTGCAGGCCCAGTGGATGCGCAATATGGAGCCCTGGGCCCATGCCCAGGCGGTGCTCGCAGGCGCACGCCGCATGGCGGATGAATGCGCCCGCACAGGGCAGTCGGCGGTACTGGGCCTGGGGCTGCACCCTTGGGTCTGGGGCATGCCCAGTCGCATTGCCCACCTGCGCCGGCTGCTGGCCGATCTGAAAACCGTTCCCGGACTGACCTGGGCCCAGCCTGCTCAACTTGCCCGCCAGTGCGCCCTTGCTGTACAGCCCGGTTGACTGGGCCACCCAGCAGCCATCCAGCATCTATCCACAATCTCTTCGAACGCTTGCCATGGATTACCTCGACACCCTCAGCGACTTTGCCGCCAACCTCGACTACAGCGCCCTGGACGAGGCCCACCGTGATCAGGCCGGCTGGATCCTCGCCGACACCGTGGCCGCCATGGCCGGCGGCTCGGCCGAGCCGGAGGTCCGCGCCCTGGCGGCGCGCCAGCCCCGGTCGGTGGAGGCCGAGGGCGCACTGATGGTGGGCCTGGGGCGGCGCAGCCACCGGGAGGCCTCGGCCTTTGTCAATGGCACGGCCGGCACCTTCCTCGAGATGGACGAGGGCAACCGCTTTTCCCGCGGCCATCCTGCGGTGCATGCCATCCCCGCGGCGCTGGCGCTGGCCGAGGAGCGCAAGCGCCCGGCTGAGGCCTTTCTGGCGGCGATGGTGGCGGGGTACGAGGTCGGCTCTCGCCTCGGCGCAGCCAGCGCGCTGCGCGGCGCACTGCACCCGCACGGCACCTGGGGGACCATCGGTGCCGCTGCTGCTGCGGCGAGGGTGGCCGGCGCGAAGCCCGGCGCCATGAGGGAGGCCATCAGCCTCTCGGCATCGCTGGCCACGGCCACCTCCAAGCAGACCATGCTCGAGGGCGGCCTGGTGCGCAACACCTACGCAGGCCTATCCAACCGCAACGGGGTGCTGGCGCTGGATCTGGTGGAGTCGGGCTTCACCGGCGAGCGCGATGGGCCCGGCTCGCTTCTGGGCCAGGTGCTGTCGGACCGTTTCGACCGGGCGGCGGTGGTCCAGGGCTTGGGGCAGGACTGGCACTTCATGCGCAACTACTTCAAGCTGCATTCCTGCTGCCGCTACAACCACGGCACCCTGGACGCACTCGACAAGCTCGCCGCAGGCGAGGGCCTGCCAGCCTTCGAAGAGATTGAGCGGGTTGAGGTGCTGACCTACCACCTCGCCGCCGAACTGGTGGACCCGGCACCTCGCAACACCTTGGCGGCCAAGTTCTCGGTGCCCTTTGCGGTGGCGACCCGGCTGGTCACCGGCGCCAGCAGCTTGTCTAGCTTCACCTGGGACGCGCTGCGTGATGAGCGCGCCCTGGCCCTGGCCAAGAAGGTGACGGTACGTGAAGATCCTGCGATGAGCGCCCGCCTGCCGCTGGAACGGCCCTCGCGGGTCACCCTGTTCCTTCGGGACGGCAGCACCCGCGTGGGGGAGGCCGGCGTGAATCGTGGTGATGACGCCTCGCCCTACACCCGGGAGGAACTGCGCACCAAGTTCATGGACCTCACCGCACGCATCTGGCCGCAGGCCCATGCCAAAGAGCTTCTCGAGGCCACGCTTGCCCTGGCGCAGTTGGAGATGCCAATGGCGCCTTGGTTGGCGCTGCTGGCGCGGGCACCGCAGGCGGCTTGAGAGCGGCCTGAAAGTACAGCCTGGGCGAGGGCTGAACCGGGGAGAGGGCTCTGCAGGCTAGTCGAGCTGTATCACCCCAGCGAGTTCTCTCCGCTCATGTAGACGAACACCTCGACAAAGCGGCCGTCCTCCACCCGGAAGAAGTTGCAGTTGTTCTTGTGGAATTTTTCGCCGGCCAGTCCGGTGTTTTCCACCCGAAAGCGGCTGGCGGCGCGTTGCGTGGGTACGTCCAGCACATGGTCGAAATCGCCGTGCCAGACGCGGGCGTAGCGCGCGTTGAGGCGCTCGTACATGCCGCGCAACTCCTCGAGGCCGTGGTAGTGCGTGCCGTGGTTGGCGATGCAAAAGTGCGCCTCGGGCGCGAAGCAGGCGAGGGTGCCCGGCACGTCCATGCGATCGACCGCGGCGAAGTAGCGCTCGACCAGGGCTTGCAGGGCGGCGGTGTCGAGTTTTCTCATGCCGGTGCTCCTTGCGTGCCACTGGGGTTCTGTGCGCCCTTTGCCGCTTGGCCCGTCCCACCCGGCTGCCCCTGAAAGCCGCTGTCTTGCAGCGCCCGAAAGCGGGCCAGGGCCTCTCCGTGAAGTGCGTAGGCCTCCGGCGTGAGCGCGCTGTGCAGCCGCGCTTCTTCCACGAAGTGGCCGTGGCTGCGTCCTCGCACCCGCAGCGCCGACGGGATTACCGGGCCGGTGGGCTTCACATGGGCGGGGATGTAGCTGATGGCGTAGCCCAGGCGCCTGTCATCGGTCCCATTGCCGGCCGAGGCGTGGACCAGGTCGGTGTGGTGCAGTGACATCTGGCCGGCCTTCACCGGCATGAAGGTGCCCTGGGCCTCGTCGAAGCGACCTGAAATCCCCTGGCCGCGCTTGATCATGTTCATCGGCTCGGGCTTGTCGTCATGCTCGAACGCGCCCCAGCGGTGGCTGCCAGGCAGCGCCTGCATGCAGCCGGCCGCCACGCTGGCGTCCGATAGCGCCACCCAGGCGGTGATATGCAGGTGAGGGGACAGGTGAAAGTAGGTGCTGTCCTGGTGCCAGCGGACGTAGGCGGGGGTGTTCGCTTCCTTGACGAAAAGGGTGGAGTGGTAGACGAGGATGTCGGGGCCGATCACGTCCTGCACCGCGTCGAGGATGCGGGGGTGGTGCACCAGGCGGTCAGCCCAGTCAAACAGCAGGTAGCTTTTGGACTTTTCGGGAAAGTCGATCGGCGCGCCGCGCTGCCTCTCCCAGTCCTCCAGCTCGCCGCGGAAACTGCGGACCTCCTCCGGGCTGAGGACGTCGATGGGGAACACGAAGCCATCACGGTCGTAGGCATCGACCTGGGCGGATGTCAGGTGCAGGGGCATGGGGTCTCCTTATCGTCGACGCTCAGGCCTTGCCGGCCACTGCCGCCTGCGCCGCGGCCATCATGGCGTGGAGCATGTCCAGGCGGTCGTGCATGGGTCGGGGGTAGCCCACGCGGCTCTGGGCCAGGCCCAAGCCGAGTGCGGCCTCGACCATCTTGTAGCTCAGAGGGCCGGGGTTGATCACCGGCACGGGCAGGCGCTGGGACAGCCAAGCGTGCGACTGGTGCATGGTGGTCGAGCCCAGGATCAACACCTCGGCCCCGTCTTCCTCAATGGCGCGGCGGCCAGCAGCCTCCAGCAGCGGAAAGACATCTTCCTCCTTGCCCGAGAGCAAGGCTTGGTTGTCTGGCGGCACCTCGATGGCCCTTACCGAGGCGCACTTGTGGTGCAGGCCCAGTTCGTCCAGCGCCTTTTTGTACAGGGGCTTCCAGCGGCTGGACATGGTGAGGAAGGAGAAGCGGTCGCCGAGCATCAGCGCGGTGAGCACGGCTGTCCTGCCCGGGCCGAAGACCGGGATGTCCAGTACCGCCCGCAGGGCGGCCACGCCCGAGTCGCTGATGGTGTCGATGCACACCGCTGCAAAGCCCTCCTCTTGCGCCTCGCAGCCGGCCTCGAAGTTGGCGGCGTCGGCCAGCACGAAGTCGTGGTGGCTGGAGTAATTGACCGGACCGGCCTTGACCGGGCGGAACACAAACTCCAACTCGGGCGAGAGCGCAATACCCTGAAGCTGGGCCTGGCGCAGGGCCAGGTTTTCCGGCGACATGGCGAAGGGGACGACGACCAGCACCCGCTTGCTGGCTGTGGTGCCGAGCGTGGTGGGCGCTGTCATGCCCGCTCCTTGAGTTCCCCGATCGTCTGCGCGGTGGAGGTGACGCGGCCGAACAGGCGTTGAAAGTTGCGCATGGTCACCTCGTGCAGCTCGGCGAAGGTGGTTCCGCAGGCGTCTTCGACCAGAGTCACCTGGAAGCCGCGGTCAGCCGCCTCACGGGCAGTGGTCTCCACGCACATATTGGTGGAAACGCCCACCATATAGAGCTGCTGGGCGCCCAAGGCCCTTAGCAGGCTGTCGATGGCGGTCGAGGCGAAGGCGCCGACCGAGGTCTTGCGCACCACATGCTCGCCCGGCAAGGGCTTGAGCTCGTCGATGATTTCGTGCTCACGGCTACCCACATAGTTGTTGCAGCTCGAAAGCAGCTTGCGCATATGCGGTGGCGCATCGCTGGCGTCGGGCAGTGCGGCGCCCAGAGTGACATGGACCACCGGCCGGCCCTGGTCACGGAAATACTGGCGCAGCCGCAGGATGTTGGGTACCAGCAGCTGCTCGATGCGGTCGAATCGGTAGTCGGTGACGTTGGATCCCTCGGCCTTCATGCGCCGGCCCAGTGCACCCTGGCGCGAGCCGGTGGCGTACTGCATGTCGATGATGACCAAGGCAGCTTGGGCCGGGTCGACGACCGGCTCGGTCATGAAGTCGCGAATGTAGTCCTTGGCTGGTGCGTTCATAGAGTTTCCGGGGAAGTGTTCAGGGATTGCTGGCGGTACCAGTCGACGATCTGGGCACCGGTGGCGCACCAGACGCCGTCATGGCCCAGGATGTATTGCAGGGCCTCGGCCAGCGCCTCGATGCGGTGCGGCTGACCCATGATGAAGGGGTGGACGGCGATGTTCATCACCCGTCCGTGTATCTCGCCCTCGGCGTAGAGGGTGTCGAACTCGTCGCGGATCTTGCGGGCAAAGGCCTCGGCCTCCTGGCCGCGTCGCCAGGCGATGCTGTCGTTGATCTCCATCGAATAAGGCAGCGAGGTCAGCATGCCGCGGCGCACCCGGATGGGGGTGGGCTGGTCATCGTGGTAGAGGTCGCACAGGTAGCGAATGCCGCTTTCAGCCACCAGGTCGGGCGTGAGATGGGTGTTGGAGGCGGCAGGCGAGAACCAGCCGGCCAGCCGCGTTCCGGTGTGGCGCAGGTGGATGGCCTGGCACTCTTCGATCGCCTCGCGCTCCTCGACCTCGCTGAGGTTCCAGTGGTAGCGTGTGTTGTACAGGCCGTGGGACATGAACTCCCATCGGCGCTTCATCATGGCCTCGGCGAGGTCGGGGTACATGTCCAGGACCGCCATTGACAGCGACACGGTCACCGGGAGCTGGAAGCGGTCGAAGACTTCCATCAGCCGCCACACGCCGACCCGGTTGCCGTAGTCACGCAGGCCATAGCCCAGGATGTCGGGGTGCGGCACACGCGGCCAGGGGTTGCGCACCCGGATTTTCTCGGGCAGGTACTCGTAGTGCTCGATATTGGGCGCCACCCACAGTGCCACGCGCGCGCCGCCGGGCCAGCGCAGGGGAGCGCGCTCGGGCAGCGGGCTGTGCGCAATGCGGTCGGCGCCAGGGATGGCGTTGCCAACGCCAGTGGCATCAGGCGTGTTGACCGGATTCATGCCCCCGATCATGCCCCCGCACCCCCTTGCCTTTTTGGCGAGCACCTGCGCGAGCCCAGGGCGTGGCCGGCACAATGCGGTCGCTGTATTTGAAAAGGAGCTTCCGCATGCCCGTCGTTTCGATCACCCTCTTGCCCGGCTACAGCAAGGAGGCGCACACGCGTCTGGTGGGCCGGGTGGCGCGCAGCGTGCGCTCGGTGATTGCCGCAGCGAACGCAGGTACCACCGTTTTCGTCAACGAGGCGGCCACCTACCAGCGCGATGGCAAGGTGTTCTCTCAGGGCGGGCCGGAGCTGCCCGATGCCAGCGCCTTGGTGCGGCAGTTCCTCGAACTCATGCAGGCGCGGCAGCTCGATGAGGCCCGCGCGCTGCTGGCGCCCGGCTTCGAAATGGTCTTCCCCGGTGGCAAGCCGATGAAAGAGTTCAGCGAGTTGCTCGCGTGGGCCAAGACCCGCTACACCCGGGTGGGCAAGCATTTCGAACGTTTTGACGAGGTCTGGGGCGAGGAGGGCACGGTCGTCTACTGCACCGGCACGCTCGAAGGCGTGTGGCTCGACGGCCGGGCTTTTTCCGGCATTCGCTTCATCGACCGCTTCGAGGTGGCCGAGGGCCTGATCCGCCGCCAGGACGTGTGGAACGACTTGGCCGAGGTGGCCCCGCGCCCTTAGCGGGTTCGCGCGCTGGCAAGTGTCCACGCCGCCGCCTGCCACAGGAGGGCCTCAGCCCTGCTGCTGCTTCCAGGCGCCCAGGATCTCGGCGCCGGTGGCCGACCACACGCCCGCATGGCGCGTGATGTGGTCCAGAGCTTCCTCGAGCGCGCGGATGCGATAGGGCTGGCCGATGATCCACGGGTGCAGGGAGATGCCCATTACCCGGCCGCCTTCCTGCCCCGCCTCTTTGTACAACCAGTCGAACTGGTCGATCAGCGCGTCGCGGAAGTCGTCCTCGGAATGGTGGTTCTGCACCAGCACGGTGTAGTCGTCGATGTCCACCGGATGCGGCATCGAATGGATGGTGCGGGACGCCGTTTTGAAGGCGTAGGGCAGGTCGTCGTTGACCCAGTCGCAAAGGTAGTCGACACCAGCCTCGGCTACCAGGTCGGGCGTGTGGGCCGACTCCGACTTGGCCGGTGACAACCAGCCACGCACCGCTTGTCCGCTGGCGGCGCGCAGGGTGGCCAGGGTTTGCTCCACCAGCTGCTTTTCGTCCTCACGCGAGAGGCCGCTGTGGTGCAGATGGTCCATGTCCTGCCCGTTGGCGATCACCTCCCAGCCGCGGCGGGTGCACTCCTGCAGCAGCGAGGGGTAGCGCTGAGCGACCGCGGCATTGACCGCGACCGAGGCCTTGAGCCCGCGTGCGTCCAGCACCTGCATGATGCGGTGGATGCCCACCCGGTTGCCGTAGTCACGCAGGCTGTAGTGGCGCAGGTCCGGGTAAGAGGTCTGCATCGCGCCCGGCGGCTTGAAGGGCACGCCCTTCATGTTCAGCGGGAACCACTCCAGCGCCGGGATGATCCACAGCGCAATGCGGGCGCCGCCCGGCCACTGCACCGGCTTGCGATCACGCAGCTGAGACCAGGGGTAGCGGTCCTGGTCCATGCCATAGCCGCGGTGCTTGTATTCCAGATAGGCGTCTGGCAGGCCGGGGGCGGTCATGATGCTTCTCCCACGGGTTGCGAGGCCTTCACGAAAGCGTCGTGGTAGTGCTCGTTGTAGTACTGCGCGATCTCGCGGCCAGTGGCTACCCAGACCTTGTCGTGGCCGGTGATGTACTCGAGCGCCTCCTGGAAGGCGGCCAGGCGATACGGCTGGCCCACCAGGTAGGGGTGCAGGGGGATGCACATCACGGTGCCGCTCTTCTCGCCCTCGGCGTAAAGCCGGTCAAACTGACGCTTCAAGATGTCGGCGTAGCGGCGCGGCTGCACGAGGTTGACGTTGTAGACGATGACGTCGTTCATCTCGAGCGAGTAGGGCATGCTGGTCAGCTTGCCTTGCCTGACCTTCACAGGCCCGGGCTGGTCGTCGTGGAACAGGTCGCAGACATAGGTCAGGCCCATCTCGGCCACCAGGTCCATGGTGCGGTCGGTGTAAGTGAGGGCCGGCGCGAGCCAGCCATCGAGCTTCTGGCCGGTGTGCTTCTTGATGGTGTCGATCGAGTCCTGGATCACCGCGCGCTCCTGGGCTTCGTTCATGCCCATGAGGTAGCGGGTGTTGTAGGTGCCGTGGGAGTAGAACTCCCAGTCGGCGTCGGCGCAGGTCTTGATGATTTCGGGGTGGTGTTCGCACATCGCCACGTTGAGGGAGACGCTGCCGCGCACCCCCAACTGGTTCATCACGTCGAACATGCGCGCAAAGCCGGCGCGGTTGCCGTAGTCGCGGTAGGCGTAGTTCATGACGTCCGGCGCCGGACGGCCCCAGGCGGCCCGCGCCGGGTTGCGCGGCGGGTCAATCTCGTAGAACTCGATGTTGGGAGCGACCCAGAAGGCCACCCGTGCGCCGTTGGGCCAGCGGATGGTGGGGCGGTCGTTCCAGGGCAGGTAGTCGTAGAGACCCGGGTCGCGCCGCGCGGTGGTGGGAGGCGGCGCCGAGCCTGCGGTAGCAGTCGTCGCGCTCATTTCTTGACCCCCACGCTCGGCACTTCGTGTCCATCGCTGCCCCCCGAGGGGGCGCGAGCTTGCTTGAGACGGTTCGGCGCGGCGCTCATTTCTTGACCCCCACGCTCGGCACTTCGTGTCCTTCGCTGCCCCCCGAGGGGGCGCGAGCTTGCTTGAGACGGCTCGGCGCGGCGCTCATGCCTTCACTTTCCCAGGCAGCTTGGCCACGGCCTCCAGCGTCTCCTTGACGGAGATCACGTCGGCGTACTTGATCGCCATGTCGTACAGGTTGGCGAAGTGCGGCGACTCGTGCTTGTCGGCCACGCACTCTTCGGGGACGATGGTGCGGAAAGACCGCTGCAGGCTGTCCAGGGCGGTGGCGCGCACGCAGCCCGAGGTGGAGCCGCCGGTCACCACGCAGGTGTCCACGCCGTGGAAGGTGAAGATCGAGCCCAGGTTGGTCTCAAAGAAGGCCGAGGCCATGCGCTTGTTGATGATGATGTCGCGCTTGCGGTCAATATGCAGTCGGTCGTCGAACTCGGAGCGCCGGCTGCCGACCTTGATGTTCTGCAGCGAGTCCGGCGTGTTGCTGCGGGTACCCCAAATGCCGCAGTCCTCGCCCGAGTCCATGTAGGCCACATAGGTCCAGATGACGGGGAAGCCCTTGGAGCGGAATAGCTCGGCAAGCTGGTTCACGTACTCGAGCTGCTTCGGGTCGGTCTCATAGGCGGTGGCGAACTCGCCGACGCAGGTATAGGCCTTTTGCAGGTCGATGTTGATCAGGGCTGGCACCTGGCCCATGCCGAAACGCTTGCGCGTCGGGTTGGCCTTGATTTCGGCGTAGAGCTGGCGGGCGGACTTGTCGGAGAGTTCCATAGGGAGTGCGCTTGCAAAGTGGAGGTTGTTTTGCCTCTGATATTGCTGCGCCGTATTTGTTCTGTCAATAGAACAAATTAAGGCAAAACGTCACTCCTGAGGTCGCCCGCCCTCTGTCTGCCGCGTGGCCTACTGAGCGCCGGGCAGAGGGCGCCGGGCAGAGGGCGCCCGATGTCATGCGGGAGTAGTCAGGCCTCGTCTGGTGGCCGCTTTGTCCCCGCTCAGTCCGCAGAGCGCCAGCGCGCGTCCGGCGTGCTGCCCAGGGCCGGCGGCGGGAGGGCCGAGCCCGGGCGCTGGCCGTCAAAGCGCATAGGCTGTGCCACGAGGGAGGGGCGGCCGCTGGCCGGGTCTGCCGGCACCACCATGCCACGCGCCGCGACATGCGGATGCGCCATCACCTCGGCCACCTCAAGAATGGGAGCGCAGGGGACTGCTGCGGGCCCCAGCAGGTCGACCCAGGCCGCAGTGCTGCGGGTTCGGGTCCACTCAGAGATCAGGGGAATGAGGGCCGCCCGGTTTTGCACCCGAGCCGGATTGGTGGCAAATCGCACATCCTGGGCAAGTTGGGCATGGCCAGCGGCTTCGCAAAAGCGGGTGAACTGCCCGTCATTGCCGACTGCCAGGACCAGATGTCCGTCCAGTGTGGGCAATACCTGGTAGGGAACGATGGTCGGGTGGGCATTGCCCATGCGGGTCGGCCGCAGGCCACCCACCAGATGGTTGCCCGCCTGGTTGGCCAGCATCGCCACTTGCACATCGAACAGGGCGGCGTCGATCACCCGGCCGCGCCCGGTGCGGTGACGCTCGTTCAGGGCGGCCAGGATGGCCGTGGAGGCGTACAGGCCCGTCATCAGGTCAGTGATGGCCACCCCCACTTTTTGCGGCTCGCCGCCCGGCTCGCCAGTGATGCTCATGAGGCCGCCTTCGGCCTGCACCGCCATGTCGTAACCGGCCTTGTGAGCCATGGGGCCGTCTTGCCCGTAGCCAGTGACGGAGCAGTAAATCAGGCGCGGGTTGAGCGCTTGCAAGCTGGCGGCGTCCAGGCCGTACTTGGCCAGCTGGCCGACCTTGTAGTTTTCGACCAGCACGTCGGCTTCCATTGCCAGCGACTTGACCTGCGCAATGCCTTCCGGGCTGGCGATGTCGATCGCCACCGATCGCTTGCCGCGATTGGCGCAGAGGAAATACACCCCTACGCGGTCGCCATCCTGGTCCCACCAGGGCGGGCCCCAGGCGCGTGTGTCGTCGCCTGTGTCAGGGCGCTCGACCTTGATCACGTCTGCACCGTAGTCGGCCAGCAGCTGCGCTGCCCAGGGGCCGGCCAGCACTCGGGAGAGGTCGAGGACGCGCACGCCCTCCAGCAAGCGGAGCGGGGCGGCGCTTGCCGGCTCCCCTGTAGCGGGCGAAGCGCTCATGGTGCCGGTTCCTTTCAGTTGGAGAAGGCGGCGATGCCGGTGATGGCGCGGCCCAGGATCAGGGCGTGTACATCGTGGGTGCCCTCGTAGGTGTTGACCACCTCGAGGTTGACCAGGTGGCGGGCCACGCCGTACTCGTCGCTGATGCCGTTGCCGCCCATCATGTCGCGGGCCACGCGTGCGATGTCCAGTGCCTTGCCGCAAGAGTTGCGCTTGAGGATGGAGGTGATTTCCACCGAGGCTGTGCCCTCGTCCTTCATTCGGCCCAGGCGCAGGCAGCCTTGCAAGCCGAGGCTGATGTCGGTCACCATGTCGGCCAGCTTCTTTTGAATCAGCTGGTTGGCGGCCAGCGGCCGGCCGAATTGCTGGCGGTCCAGTACGTACTGGCGGGCGCGGGTGTAGCAGTCTTCGGCGGCGCCCAGCGCGCCCCAGGCGATGCCATAGCGTGCCGAGTTCAGGCAGGTGAAGGGGCCTTTCAGGCCGCGCACCTCGGGGAAGGCGTTTTCTTCGGGGCAGAACACCTCGTCCATCACGATCTCGCCGGTGATCGACGCGCGCAGGCCCACCTTGCCGTGGATGGCGGGGGCCGATAGACCCTTCCAGCCCTTTTCCAGCACAAAGCCGCGGATGGCGCCGGAATCGTCCTTGGCCCAGACCACAAACACGTCGGCGATGGGGCTGTTGGAGATCCACATCTTGGCGCCGGAGAGCGAGTAGCCACCGGGCACCTTCTTGGCGCGGGTGATCATGCTGCCGGGGTCGGAGCCATGGTTCGGTTCGGTCAGGCCAAAGCAGCCGATCCACTCACCGCTGGCCAGCTTGGGCAGGTACTTCTGCTTCTGGGCTTCGGTGCCGAAATCATTGATCGGCAGCATGACCAGGGAAGACTGCACGCTCATCATCGAGCGGTAGCCGGAATCGACGCGCTCGACCTCGCGGGCCACCAGGCCGTAGGCCACGTAATTGAGACCGGCGCCGCCGTATTGCTCGGGGATGGTCACACCCAGCAGGCCGAGCTCGCCCATCTCGCGGAAGATGGCCGGGTCGGTTTGCTCATTGCGAAACGCCATTTGCACCCGGGGCAGCAGCCTATCCTGGCAGTAGGCCTGGGCCGCCTCGCGTACCTGGCGCTCGTCGTCGGTGAGCTGTGCGTCGAGCTGGAAGGGGTCAGACCAGGAGAAGGTGGCTTTGGCGCTCATGGGTGTGTCTCGTGCGAGGAAGGAATGAGGTACGGCGATCGTAGGAGTCGCCTCACAGCAGGGCAAGCGATGATTCCTGTGCCAGATATGAGCTTGTATATTATCTTGGTCGGTACCGCGCCCTGTCTGGCCGGCCGTCTCCGATGCGACGCAAGATACCCTCCCTGCAGGCGCTGGCCTGTTTTGACGCCGCTGCCCGCCACGGCAGCTACACCCGGGCCGCCCAGGAACTGGCGTTGACCCAGGGCGCGGTCTCGCGCCAGGTGGCGGTGCTCGAGGCCTTTTTGGGCCTGGCCCTGTTTCGCCGCAGCCGCCACGGCATGGTGCTGACCCCCGCAGGCGCCGACTACGCCCGCCAGGTGCGGGCCCGGCTCGACGGACTTGAGCGCGATACCTTGGACGTGATTGGCCGCCAAGGGGAGGGCGCTGCGCTCACCCTGGGGGCTGTGCCTACTTTCGCCACCCGCTGGCTGATCCCACGCCTGCCGCGGCTGGCGCAGGCCCATCCGGGCCTGCAGGTGCATTTGGAGACCCGTACCCGGCCCTTTCTCTTCACCGACTCTGGCCTGGATGCGGCCTTGTTCGCCGGCACGCCGGAGCAGGTGGCGCAGTGGGCCGGCACCCGTGCCGAGCTGCTGATGGTGGAAGAGGTCGTGCCTGTGTGCAGCCCATCCCTGTTGCCCGGTGGACGCCTGCTCAAGCCGCAGGCCCTGGCTGACCTCCCACTGCTGCACCCCTCCACCCGGCCAGAGGACTGGCGGCGCTGGTTCGAGGCTGAGGGGGTGGACGCGCCGGCGGCCATGGCCGGTCCGCGCTACGAGCAGTTCTCCATGCAAGCGGCGGCCGCTGCCGCTGGCCTGGGTGTGGCGCTCATGCCGACACTGCTGGTGCAAGACGAACTGGCTTCCGGCGCCTTGGTGCCCGCCTGTCGGGAGCGGCGTCCCGGACGCGGCTACTACCTCATTTGTCCAGAGCAGGCGCAGGAGGCGGCCGCGCTACGGCGTTTTCGGCAGTGGTTGCTGGGCCAGGTGCGATCCTCGACAGGTCCATCGCTAAAATCAAAGGCTACATGAGCTAGTGTTCGCGCCGGCGCTTCGCCTCCACCACGGCGCCCCTCTGACTCGCCCCTTAGTCGAAAGACACTCCGTGAAGATCCTCCTTCAGTTCGCCCATCAGGTCGATGAACTCAGCCGAAGAGCCTCGGTAGTCGCCATCTGGCTGGTCCTGATCTGCGCCCTGGTCTCGGCCCTGAACGCACTCAGCCGCTATATCTTTGACATGTCCTCCAACGCCTGGCTGGAGTTGCAGTGGTACATGTTTGGCGGCACGGTGCTGCTGGGAGCCGCCCATCTGCTCAACACCAACGGCCATATCCGGGTCGACATTTTTTATGGCCGACTAAACGACCGCCAACGCGCCTGGCTCGACCTGTTCGGGCTGATCGCCTTCCTTATGCCCTTTTGCTGGTTCATGGTGCTGTACTCGTGGCCCTGGTTCCTCGAGTCCTGGCAAATCGGTGAGACCTCGGCCAACGCCGGCGGCCTGATCCGCTGGCCGGTCAAGCTTCTGCTGCCGCTGGGCTTTGGCCTGCTGATGCTGCAGGGCGTATCCGAGGTCATCAAGCGGGTAGCGGCACTGCGCGGCGTGATCGCGCTCGACACCCACTACGAGCGCCCGCTCCAGTAAGAGGTCGACAGATGAACCTCTTTGACATCATGGCCCCGGCGATGTTCGCCGCGCTGGTGGTCTTTTTGCTGCTGGGTTTGCCGGTGGCCTTCTCGTTGGCGGCCCTGGGCCTGGCCTCGGGCCTGGTGGCCATCGAGGCCGGCCTGTTCCCGGCCCAGTTCATGGCCAACTTGCCGTTTCGGGTATTCGGCATCATTGGCAACGAGCTGCTGCTGTCTATTCCTTTCTTCACGCTCATGGGGGCCATTCTTGAAAAGAGTGGCCTGGCCGAAGATCTGCTCGAGGGCTTTGCTCAGGCCTTTGGCAAGTTGCCCGGTGGCCTGGCCTACGCCGTCATCATGGTGGGGGCCATCCTGGGCGCGATCACCGGCACGGTGGCTGCGTCGGTCATTGCGATGGCGGTGATCGCACTGCCCATCATGCAGCGCTATGGCTACGACATGCGCCTGGCCACCGGCGTCATTGCCGCATCGGGCACCATCACCCAGGTCATCCCGCCCTCGCTGGTGCTGATCGTGTTGGCTGACCAGTTGGGCAAGTCGGTGGGCGATATGTACCTGGGCGCGGTGGGGCCCTCCATTGCCCAGGTGCTTATCTTCGCGGGCTATATCTTCGTGATGTCCCTGCTGCGGCCCAAGTCCATGCCCGGCCTGCCGCCGGAGGCGCGCACCCTGCACGGGTGGGCGCTGGTGCGCAAGGTGGCAGCGGGCGTGCTGCCCTCGTCTGCTCTTATCTTCGTGGTGCTGGGCACCATCTTCATGGGCTTGGCCACGCCTACCGAGGCCGGCGCCATGGGTGTGTTGGGCGCTTTGGCCCTGGCGGCCATGCACAGGCGCCTGAATTGGGCCATGCTTTACGGCGGCATGAAAGACACGATGAACGTCACCGTGATGGTGATCTTCATCTTGATCGGCGCCACCGTGTTCACCCTGGTTTTTCAGGGCGTGGATGGCGGCAAATGGGTCGAGCACCTGTTTATCTCGGTGGGCGCGGACGATGCGGTGACCTTCCTCATCGTGGTCAACATCATGATTTTCGTGCTGGCGTTCTTTCTCGACTTCTTCGAGATCGCCTTCATCGTGGTGCCGCTTCTCGCGCCAATGGCGCAAAAGCTCGGGATCGATCTGGTCTGGTTCGGCGTGCTGCTGTGCGTGAACATGCAGACCAGCTTCATGCACCCGCCCTTTGGCTTTGCGCTGTTCTATCTGCGCGGCGTGGCCCCCAAGGAGGTCAAGACCTCCGACATCTACCTGGGCGCGCTGCCCTGGGTGGGCCTGCAATTGCTGCTGGTGGGTATCCTGATTTTCTACCCCGAGCTGGTGACCGGCATGCTCGACAAGCCCGAAACGGGCAACCTCGACAAGATCGAGATCCGTGTCGAAGATCCGGCGCCGGCAGCCGAACTGCCTGCCTCGGGCGCCTCGCAGCCCGGCGGCGAGTCCGCTCCTCAGTCGGCGCCAGACCCGGCGGATTATTTCAACAAGAAGTGACCCCTTCGTCCTAGCATTGGATCAGGACGCAGATACAGAGAAGCCTTCGCCTCGGGCCTTTCGTCTGGGCTTAGTGGGTCTGGATATTGCCTGGGCCCTTGGCGCAGGGCGCGGCGAGTTTGCCTCGCGTGCCCCTGGCGACCGAGTACCGCAGGGGAGCCCGAAGGGCCCCCGCATCGAAGCCGCCGGGCCCCTGCCGCACACCTGGCGCGTTCCACGCCAACGCCGCCCCTGGAGCGCCAACTGAGGGAGCCCGCCGCGGCGCGGAAAAGGCGGCCACGCACGCCGCGCATAATGTTTGACAACCGCGTCCCGCCATGAAGCAGACCCCTTCGACCGAAGCCCCACCGGACAAGGACCCGTACTGGGTCGACGCCCTGTCCCAAGGCCTGGCAGTGCTCCATGCCTTCGACGACGAGCACCCCACGCTCACCCTCACCGAGATCGCTACCCGTCTTGGCTGGGGCCGCAGCACGCCCTTCCGCTTCGTCCATACCCTCGAGAAGCTGGGCTACCTCAGTCGGGATCCCTCGGGCCGGGCCTACCGCCTCACCACCCGGGCGATGCACTTGGGCTTTACCTACCTGGCCCGCCAGCCCTTGGTCGAGCTTGCCCAGCCTGTCCTCGATGCCTTGCGCCATCAGGTGGGCGCCTCCACCCACTTGGCGGTACTGGAGCAGGACGAACTGGTCTACCTGGCGCTGTCACGCACATCCCTGCCGACCGGCATCAATGTCCATGTGGGCTCGCGCATGCCGGCCTACGCCTCGTCTATCGGTCGGGTGCTGCTGGCGAATCTGCCGTCGGATGCCTGTGAGCGTTTGCTTGGCGACCAGCCGATTCCCGCACTGACGCCGAAGTCCACCGTCGAACCTCGGGCCTTCCGCAAGAAGCTCGAGCAGGCCCGGAGAGACGGCTTCATCTTCAACGACGAGGAATACCTCTTGGGCATCCGTTCGGTTGCCGCGCCGGTGTTTGACTCCCGCGGCGAGGTGGTGGCTGGCATCAACGCCACCGCGCTCACCACCGTGTTCAGCGACGCGTGTGTCGCGAGCCTGGTGATCCCTGCGGTGAAGTCGGCGGCAGCCCAGTTGTCCGCTGGCCTGGGCTGGCTGCCCGCCCGGGAGGCCCTGCCGGCGGCGTTGCGCGGTCGAGCTGCTGCCGCTGATGCGCCTGTGGCCTGAAATCGGGGGCAAGGGGGAGGGCGATTGCAGTTGTCCCCCCGGGCAGGGCGTCGGAGGGGTGGGGCCCCAGAAGGCAGTGCACGACCGCGGGATAACCCTCGCTAAGTGGCGGCTCTGATTTAGATTTGAAAAAATGTTTTTGATATAAATCAAATATTGTTCCGATCAGCAACCCAGAACTCAAGAAAGAGGCTCGGCCATGCATCAGCGCAAGTCTTCCGTTTGGCAGAGTGCCTTTGCGGCCCGGCCCGCTTTGGGCGTGAGGCGATCCGGGATCGTCCGGCACATTGGCCAACTGGCCCTGGCAGCCTCCGGGCTGTTGCTTCTGGCGCCCCTGGGCGCCCAAACGCCTTCCGCATCGGCCGCAGCAGCTGGCGCCAACAGGGATCTGTGCGCGGCCCTCAAGCCCGGTGCAGCGCCGGCTAAGCCGCCGGTGATCCGCTACGGCATCACCGGCAGCGGTGAGGAGCCGCTGGCGCTGCTTTGGGCCGACAAAGCCAGCTACCCCAACAACGGCAAGCTCTACACCCTTGAACCTCTGGAGTTCGCGCCAACCGACCGGATGACTGCGATGCAGGCCGGCCAGCT
>JACCDP010862443.1_pt1 | contig 25540 bp, 20 predicted proteins | sample 7445841 | NCBI WGS metagenome assembly JACCDP01 (sample SAMN15323441, study PRJNA562643) | freshwater metagenome | isolation source: river surface water | place: USA:Blue River Watershed | collected 2017-08-17 | reverse complement strand
CTTGGTAGCCCACATATTTGTTGACGCCCGCATCCCAGAAGAACGCAGCTTCGGAGCCGTCCTCGTCGCGCCGGTAGACAACGGACCCCAGCGTGTTGACGGTGCCGCCGCCCAGCCACACCTTGCGCACCAGGCCGGCCTGCCAGTTGTCGCCGTTGTCGTCGACGTAAGCCCCGAGGCTGTTGTACGTGCGCAGCCCTGACGCATCAGGGCCTCGACCGGCCAAGAGTTCGTCGCGCGTCTGGATGACGAGGTTGCCGCTGGCAGCGTTGACGTACACCCGGTCGCTCTGCCGCCCGAAGCTGGCCGCCCCGCCCACGCCCGCGCCACCCAGCACCGACCCCGAACCCAGGTTCAACCCCAGGCCACCGCCCGTCACCACTGCAACCATCGTCAACTCCCTGCAGATCTTGAAGGGCGCCTGCTTGAGGCGCCGCGTCGAACCAGGGCAGCGCCCTTTGCCGACTTCTGCTGGGGTTATCCAAAACCTCAGTCAGTGGTTTAGTGATGTTTCATATTGTTACGACGAGGGTGACCAACACCCAGCTCCGGCTTCCGACCCAGCCGCGCCCGGCCCGGGCGGGCTGGCGCGGCTCGGGATCAGCCGGCGGTGCCGGGCTCGGACAGGAAGATCTCCACGCGGCGGTTCGCTGCGCGGCCGCGATCGGTGTCGTTGCTGGCGACGGGCTCATGCGAGCCGCGGCCGGAGGTGCTGATGCGCGACGGCGCCACGCCGCGGGCGGAGAGGTAGTCGCGCACGGCGGCCGCGCGTTCGCGCGACAGCGGGTCGTTGATGGCGTCGCTGCCCGTGCTGTCGGTGTGTCCCACCACCATCACGCGCACATTGGCGTCCAGGTTGCGGCCGATCTCGTCGAGCACCGGGCGCATCTGCGGGCGGATGTCGGCGCGGCCGGTGTCGAAGGACACATCGCTGGGCACGTTGAGCTTGAGCCGGTTGTCGGCCGTCTGCGTCACTTCCACGCCGGTGCCCTGGCTGGCCTGCGCGAGAGCCTTGCGCTTGTCTTCCATGTGCTTGGACCACAGGTTGCCTGCAACCGCGCCGAGCGCACCGCCGATAACGGCGCTCTTGCCCGCACTGCCACCGGTGGCCGAGCCGATGATGGCACCGGCCACGGCACCCACGCCTGCGCCCTTGGCCGTGCCTTGCTGGCGCTCGCTCATGTTGGCGCAGCCGGTGGTGGCGGCCAGCACGGCCGCGCTGATGGTGGCGATGGTGGCGCGACGGGGGGAAAGCAGGGAATTCATCATCTGGGAGCTCCTAAAACGGACTGGAAATGCAAAGGCCGCCGCCCCGCTTGCAGGGCAGCGGCCTTGATGCTGGAAACATCAGATTTTGCGCACGTTTGCGTGGGCGTCCTTGAAAACTTCCTTGACGTCGCCCGCAGCCTTCTGCGCCTTGCCCTCCACCTGCTTCATCGCGCCCTTGACCTGCTGGTCGGTGCTGCCGACGGCTTCGCCGAGCTTGCGCTGCGCCTTGCCGGCGATGTCCTTCACGGTGCCCTTCACTTGATCGGTGTTCATGTGTCACTCCTGGGTTGGCCGTCGCGACGGGATGTCCGACTGACAGGTGTCAGCCTAGGTGCATGCGCGAGGCGGCGGCACCGGAGACGGCCCCATCGGCTGGTGGGTCACGTCCTACGGCCGGCGCGGCGCGCGGGCGTCCTACGCGTTGGCCGGGCGTCGTCCGCTTCGACAGCGGCGGGCGGGCGTCGATGCTGACGCCATCACCACTTCCTTTTGGAGATCCCTCATGGGCAAGTACCTTCTGGCCTGGCTGCTCGGCGTTCCCGGCATCGTGCTGGTTCTCATCTATCTGTTCTTCCATTGACCCGGCGCGGGGCGGGGGTGGGCACGGCGCTTGCCGTGCGGGTGGCATGAGCCGCCTCTTTCGCCGCCCCCTGCCCTTCGCTTCTCTTTGCCTGCCGCTGTTGGCCACACTCGGCGCCTGCGGCGAGAGCTCCCGGCTGCCCAGCAACGCCGATGTCGGCCCGCAGCCCACGCTGCTGGCGCCCACCAAGTCCGCGCTGCCCACCGTCCATGTCGCAGAGCCCCGGCCCTGGCGCGCGGGCGAGGCACCCACAGCCGCGCCGGGCCTGCACGTGCAGGCCTATGCGACCGGGCTGGATCACCCCCGCTGGCTGCAGGTTCTCCCCAACGGCGACGTGCTGGTCGCTGAAACCAATGCGCCGCCCCGACCCGACGACGGCCAAGGCGTGAAGGGCTGGGTGCAAGGCCTGTTCATGAAGAAGGCAGGCGCGGCCGTGCCCAGCGCCAACCGCATCACCTTGCTGCGCGATGCCGACGGCGATGGCCGCGCGGAGCAGCGCGAGGCGTTCGCACAGGGGTTGAACTCGCCGTTCGGCATGGCGGTGGCCGGCGGCCACTTCTATGTGGCCAACACCGATGCGGTGCTCGAGTTCCCCTACACGCCCGGTCAAACGCATGTGGAGGGCAACGGCCGCCGCCTGACCGATCTGCCGGCTGGCACCATCAACCATCACTGGACGAAGAGCCTCATCGCCAGCCCTGATGGGCGCAAGCTCTACGCCACCGTGGGCTCCAACAGCAACGCGGCCGAGAACGGCATCGAGGCCGAGGAAGGGCGCGCCGCCATCTGGGAGATCGACCGTGCCAGCGGCGCGCGCCGCCTGTTCGCAACCGGCCTGCGCAACGCCAACGGCATGGCCTGGCTGCCGGGGCCGGGCGCCCACACGGCGACGATGCTCTGGACCGTGGCCAACGAGCGCGACGAACTGGGCAGCGACCTAGTGCCCGACTACCTCACCGCCGTGCACGACGGCGCGTTCTACGGCTGGCCCTACAGCTGGTGGGGCGGGCATGTGGACGACCGCGTCACACCGCAGCGGCCCGACCTGGTGGCGCGCGCGCTGGCGCCGGATTACGCACTGGGCGCCCATGTCGCAGCGCTCGGCCTGGCCGCGGCCGGCGACAGCCCGGTGCCGGCCGCGCTGCCTGGCGCGGCGCCAGGCGGTGTCTTCATCGGCCTGCACGGCTCGTGGAATCGGCGGCCGGCGGCGGGCTACAAGGTCGTTTACGTCGGGTTCGACAACGGCCACCCCAAAGGCCTGCCCATCGACGTGCTGACGGGCTTCCTGGACGGACAAGGCCGCGCCCGGGGCCGCCCTGTCGGCGTGGCGATCGACCGCCAGGGCGCGCTGCTGGTGGCGGACGACGTCGGCAACACGGTCTGGCGCGTCACCACCCAATGAGCGCGGGCCGGCGCCGCGCGGCAGGCTTCAGGCCGCGCGGCGGCGGCGCTCCACCGCGTCGATCTTCAGCATCTGCCGGTACTTGGTGACGGTGCGCCGCGCCACGACGAGGCCCTGCTGCGCCAGCTGCCTCGTGATCTCGGCATCGGACAGCGGCGCGTCCGGGCTTTCGGCCTCGATGATGTCCTTGACGAGGCTGCGGATGGCCGTGCCCGAGCATGCGCTGCCATTGGCGCTGATCATGGCCCGGCTGAAGAAGGACTTCAGCTCCAGCACCCCCACCGGCGTGGCCATGTACTTGTTGTTGGTCACACGCGAGACCGTACTCTCGTGCACACCCACTTCGTCGGCGATCTCCTTGAGACCCAGCGGCTTCATCGCCATCGGGCCGTAGTCGAGAAACGCCTGCTGGCGCTTCACGATGGCCTCGGCCACATCGAGGATGGTCGAGAAGCGCTGCTCGACGTTGCGCAAGGTCCAGCGCGCTTCCTGCAGGTGCTCGCCCAGCTCGGCGTTGGCCGGTGTGCGATGGCGCTGGAACAGCTGCTCGTACACCTGGTTGATGCGCACGCGCGGCACGACCGCCGGGTTGAGCTGCACGCGCCATTGCCCACGCACCTTGCGCACGATGACGTCGGGCACGACATACGCCACCTGCGACGAACCGATGCGCCAGCCGGGCCGCGGGTCGAGTCGGCGAATGCGGTCGCAGGCGGCCTCGATGCGTGCCGCCGGCTGGCGCAGACGGCGCGCCAGGCCCGCCGTGTCGCGCGCCGCAAGCGCCGGCAGGTGGTCGGTGATGATGGTTTGCGCCAGCGCGCGGGTATCGGCGCAGGCGATGGCCGGCAGCTGCAGCAGCAGGCACTCGGCCACATCGCGCGCGCCAACGCCGGCGGGCTCCAGCGCCTGCACGCGCCGCAAGGCGATCTGCAACTCCTGCAGGTCAGCCGCCGGCGCCAGATCGGTCACGTCAAGAAGTTCTTCCAGCGGCGTGCGCAGATAGCCGTCGTCGTCCAGCGACTCGACGATGGCGCGCGCCAGCAGCAGGTCACGCGCGGGCAGCGGCAGTACGTTGAGCTGGCGGTGCAGGTGCTCGTTCAGCGGCGTGTCGACCGCCATCAAGTCCAGCGCTCCGAACTCGCCGTCCCCGGCGCCCCGCGCGGCCGACGTGCCGTCGGCGGCCCACAGCTCGCGGTCACCGTCGCCGTCGTTGTAGACCCCGCTGTCGTCGTCGTGCATCGCCGCCTGGCCGTCGAACCCGCCATCGAGGTCGACATCGGCCGGGTCGGCAGGCGCTGCCTGCGGGGCCAGCGCGTCCTGCAGCGACGAAGGCGGCGCGTCGTCCCAGTCGGGGGGCGTCGCGTCGGCGTCGCCACCCTCGCCGTCATCACCCTCCTCCACTTCCAGAAATGGGTTGCGGCCCAGCGTCTCGCGCAGCATGGCCGCGAAATCCAGCGATGACATCTGCAGCAGGCGCACGGCGTGCTGCAGGCGCGGTGACAACGTCTGGGCCTGCGCCTGGCGATGCGCGACCCGGATGTCCAGAGATGCCACTTGCGTTCCTTGCTTTCGTTTCAAAAGACTCGCGCCGCCATGCCGGCGTGCGATGCAACGGGACGTAACGCAACCTTCGTGCCGCACCGGCAGCGAGGACTGGAATCGCAATGGCGCCGGCGTGTTCCCGCCACAGCGGGCGTCTGGCCGACCTGCCCGGGTGGCAGCTTTTACCGGTCGCACAGGGCGCGGCGGCGCAAAGTCGGTAAACGCTGCCGGTACGCCCGTGCGGCGCCGCCCGGTCGCCCTGCCCACCCTGGCACGCCGCGCGCCCGGCCATGCCGAACGCACCGGGCATATGCCTTGCTTTACATGACTCAGCGCGGGCCACGACCCGCCCTGGGAGACACCATGAAGAACATCCTCCTCGCATCGCTCATCACGGCCGGCGCCCTCGTCACGGCGGGCTGCGCGCTGCCGGCCGCTCCTGGCACTGCGGGCGCCGCCCTCGACGACGCGGCCCTCACCACACGCGTGAAGGCGCGCTTTGCCGAAGACGCCGACGTCAACGCCATGGGTCTTCGAATCACGGCGTCACAGGGCACCGTACAGCTCGCCGGCTTCGCGGCCTCCGAGGCCGAACGAGCACGCGCCGGGCAGATCGCCCGCGGCGTGCCAGACGTGAAGGACGTGCGCAACGACATCGTCGTCGCAGCGGCGGTCCGCTGATGGACACGACCCACACCGCGGCCCGCGGCATCGGCAGCAGCCGGGCCCTGCGCGGCGTGTTCGCGCTGGCGCTGGTGTTCGCCGTCCGTGAGGCACGGCCGCTGCTGGCCCCGGTGCTGGTGGCCGTGCTGCTGACGCTGGCATTGGCCCCTGCGGTGCGCTGGCTGCGCCGGCGCGGCGTGCCCGAGATCATCGGCGCACTGCTCATCGTGCTCGCGCTGCTGGGCAGCACCGTGCCGATGGCCATGAGCCTGGCCCGGCCCGCGGCGGCCTGGTGGGAGGCCGCACCGCGGACCGTCTCCCAACTGCTCGAGCAGGTGGAGGCGCTGCGCGCCACGATCCCCGGGTTGCGAGCGCCGGAGGGCCGCAGCGGGCGCAGCGCGTCGCTGGCGGCCGCGCCTGCAGACCCGCTGAAGGAGCGCCTGGCCAGCGAAGGCGTGGCGCTGACCGGGCTGGTCGTCACGCGCAGCCTGGCGTTCGTCTTCTCGGCCAGCGCGACGGTCATCCTGCTGTACTTCCTGCTCGCCTCGGAGCACTGGGTGCTGTCGCGCGTCGTGGAGGCGGTGCCGCGCCAGCGCAAGCGGGCCTTGCTGCTCAGCGGCGTGCGCGCGGCCCAGCGCGAGATCGGCCGCTGGCTCGCCGTCGTGGGCATCGTGAACGGCACCGTGGGCATCATCATGGGCTTCACGTTGTGGACGCTCGGCCTGCCCAACCCGACGCTGTGGGGCGTCATGGTCGCCGTGCTGTGCTTCGTGCCCTACATCGGCCCGATGGCCCTGATGGGCCTGCTGCTGCTGGCCGGCATCAGCAGCTTCGACAACGGGCCGCAGATCTTCGCGCCGATGCTGGCCTTCGCCGTCGTGCACGCCGTGGAGAGCAACATCGTCAGCCCGCTCATCATCGGCAGGCGGCTGTCGCTGAGCCCGGTGGCGGTGTTCCTGTCAGTCATGTTCTGGGGCTGGCTGTGGGGCATCGCCGGCGCGCTGATCGCCGTGCCGCTGCTGATCGCGCTGCGCAGCGTCTGCCGCCGCGTGCGCGGGCTGCGGCTGCTGCGGCACTTCCTGGAGGGCGAACGCGAGCGGCCGCCCTCGCTGCGCTCGCTGCTGCGTCGCCCACCCGTCAGGCCTGCCCGCACCCGCTACACCTGAGCCCTCCTTCGCCCGACAGTTACGCCCGCGCGCATGCCCGCCCTGCCCCACGGGCCCCATGGCCCCCATAGCGATACGCTCGCCTATTTGCCTCCGTCGCCACCCGCCAGGCGCGAACGATCGCCCCGCCTCGAGATGCCCGTCACCATCCGTTCCCGCTTGCTGCTGCTCGTCCTGTCGGTCCTTCTACCGGGCATGTTGGGCGTCAGCTGGCTGATCGGCAGCACCTACGCCGCCGAGCGCGAAGCGCATGACCGCAACCTGCGCGCCACCGCGCGCGCGCTGTCCATGCTCGTCGACAGCGAACTCTCCCGCCGCGCCACGATCGCCAGCGTGCTGTCCCAGTCCCCGGCGCTGGACGGCACCGACCTGCCGCCGCCCGAGCGGCTGCAGGCCTTCGAGCAGCAGGCACGCCGGGTGATGCAGGACATGGCCGGCTGGGTGGAGCTGCGCGCGCCGGGCCGCCTGCTGCTGAGCACCCGCCAACCCGAGGGCATGCCGCAGATGGACATGGCCGCGCCCGCCACGCTGCTGGCCACCGCCCAGATGCTGCCCCTGCAACCGCTGCCACGGCCAGCCGGTGCGGTGGGCGAGCCGCACGGCGACGAGCTCGCGGCGGCCTGGGTGGAGCCGGTGCTGCGCGACGGGCAGCTGCTCTACAACCTGGTCGTCACCATCCAGCCGTCCGAGCTGCAGCGCATCGTGCAGAGCCAGGCCAACCCGGGCTGGATCGGCACGGTGATGGACAACGCCGGCCGCGTCGTTGCGCGGCAGCCCGGCGGCATCAGCTACGCGGGCCGCGCGGTGCGGGACGAGCTGCGCCAGCGCATGGCCCTCGGCACCGAGGGCAGCTTCCAGGCGGTGGCGCTGGACGGCATGCCGACGGCGGGCTACTTCAGCACCTCGCCACTGGGCTGGAGCTACGTCACCGCCATGCCGCTGGACGCCTACGCCGGCCGCCTGCCTAACGAGGTGGTGCGCGTCGTCGCCGGGGCGCTGGCGCTGGGCATGATGGCCCTGCTGGGCGCCTTGTGGGTGGCGCGCCGCATCGAGCGCCCCATCCGCACGCTGAAATCCGCCGCGCAGGCGCTGCAAGCCGGCCGCCACGTGCCAGGCGGCCCGACGGGCATGGTGGAGTGCGACGAGGTGGCCGAGGCGCTGGCCACGGCCGGGCGAACCATGGCCGGTTCACGCGCGGAACTGGAGCGCAGCGTGGCCCAGGCCGTGGAGCGCACGCGGGTCATGGAGCAGCGCGGCGCGCAGAGCCAGCGTGTGGAGGCCCTCGGGCGACTGACCGGCGGCGTGGCCCACGAGTTCAACAACCTGCTGGGCATCGTCAGCAACAGCATGCATCTCATCCAGCGCCACGCGGCAGCGGTGGAGCTGCAGGCGCCGCTGGGCGCCACACAGCGGGCCGTCGCCCGCGGCAGCCAGCTCACGCAGCACCTCCTGCGCGTGTCGGGCCACCGCACGGGCGTGCGCCTGCAGACGCTGTCGCTGGCCCGCTATCTGCCCGAGGTGCAGGAGCTGCTGCGCAGCGTGCTGGGCCGGCGCATCGACATCCAGGTACACGTGGCACCCGACGTCGCGCCCGTGCGCGTGGATGCCAGCGAGCTGGACCTCGCGCTGCTCAACCTCGCGCTGAACGCGCACGACGCCATGCCCCGCGGCGGCGAGTTGCGGCTGCGCGCCGCGCCCGCCACGGCCGATGACATGGAAGGTGTGCCGCAACTTGCACACACCGGCTATGTCCTGCTGACCGTGGGCGACGACGGCGTGGGCATGGACGCCGAGCTGGCCGCGCGCGCGTTCGAGCCCTTCTTCACCACCAAGCCGGTGGGCCAGGGCAGCGGCTTGGGGCTCAGCCAGGTCTACGGCTTTGCCACGCAAGCTGGCGGCACGGCGCGCCTGGCCAGCACGCCAGGCCTGGGCACGACCGCGTCGCTGCTGCTGCCGGCCGCGCAAGGTGACGAGCCGCAGCCTGCCGTCGTGCCGCCCGCCGTGGACCAGGGCCTGGCGGGCGCAACGGTGCTGCTGGTGGAGGACGAGGAAGCGCTGGCCGACGTGACCACCGCGCTGCTCGCAGCGCAAGGCGCACGCGTGCTGCGCGCCGGCCAGGCCGACGCGGCGCTGCGCCTGCTGGAGGCCGGTGCCACGGTGGACCTCGTGCTGAGCGACATCGTCATGCCGGGCGCACTCGACGGCGTGGCCCTGGCGCGGCGGCTGCGCGAACTGCGGCCAGGGCTGCCCGTGACGCTGATCACCGGCTTCAGCAACACGGCCATCGCCGATGGCGAGTTCACCGTGTTGCGCAAGCCCTGCGCACCGGCCGAGCTGCTGGCGGCGCTGCAGGCCGCGTGGCGGGCCGCACGAGCGCCACGGCCGCACTGACTCGGCGTTGCTCATGGGGCGGGCACGCCATGTGCCCTGATGGAGGTGCGTGCTGTTGCGGCGCCGTCGCACAGCACCTCTCCACCTTGAAAGGAACCTCGACATGAGCAACGACGACATCATCGACACGCTGAACGACCTCATCGAAACCAGCAAGGACGGCGAGTACGGCTTCCGCACCTCGGCCGAGTACATGCAGGACCCGACGCTGAAGCAGAGCTTCACGGCCCGCGCCGAAGAGTGCCGCCAGGCCGCAGCAGAGCTGCAGCAGCTGGTGACACGACTGGGCGGCAAGGCCGAGGACAGCGGCACGGCGGTGGGTGCACTGCACCGCGGCTGGGTGGCCGTGAAGGGCACGCTGGCCGGCTACACCGACAAGGCCATCCTCGAAGAGACCGAGCGCGGCGAAGACAGCGCGCTGGAGAGCTACCGCAAGGCACTGGACGAGCCGCTGCCGCCGGAAGTTCGCCTGGTCGTGGAGCGCCAGTACGAGGGCGTGAAGCGCAACCATCAGCAGGTGCGCATGCAGCGCGACGCAGCCCGCGCCGCCGCGCTCTGACGAGCGCCCGGGCCGCTCTGCCAACCCACGGGCGGAGCGGCCCTTCCCCATGCCGCGCCGATGCCGGCCCTCAGCCGACGGCGCGGATGACGCAGTGCACCAGGTAGAGCTTGCGCACCGCCGGCGCCGACAGCACGAAGGGATAGAAGTCGGCAACGCCCATGCTGCGCGACAGCTCGTTGAGCACGCCGGTGAGCTCCATCCAGCTGTTGATGAGGTGGAGGAACTCGGCGCTGTCGCCAGTCGCCACGCCGGGCATGCCGGCGAGCACCTCGGCGCCGAACCGCTCATAGCTCAACTCCACGCGCTCCCCATCCAGGCCGAAGCTGCGCGCCGTGTCCAGCGTGTCCACCAGGTGCAGGTAATGCGCCCAGGTCTCCGCCCAGTCCTCCCACGGGTGGCAGCTCGCATAGGCACTGACGAAACGCTGGCCCCAGTCCGGCGGCGGGCCTTGCGTGTAGTGCCGCTGCAGCGCGGCGGCGTAGTCTTCCCGGTCGTCGCCGAAGACCTCGCGCACCGGCGCCAGCCACGCGCTCGGCGCCACGAGCAGTTGCCAGTAGTAATGGCCGATCTCGTGGCGAAGATGGCCCAGCAGCGTGCGGTAAGGCTCGCCCAGGCTGTCACGCCGGGCCTCGCGGCGCGCATCGTCGGCTTCGCAAGCGTCCAGCGTGATGACGCCATCGGCATGGCCGGTGATGACGCCCGGCCCTTCGGGCGGCGCGATCAGCAGATCGAACGCCAGGCCCAGCCCGTCGGGCACCTCGGCCTTGGCCCGCACCGGCAGCGACAGGCCCAGCAGCGACGACACCAGCCGGCGCTTGGCCTGCTCGATGCGGCACCACCACACCCCGGCTTGCGGCAGCGTCAGGTCCGGCACCGTGCGCGTCAGCCGGCAGCAGCGGCACAGCGTGAAGCCGGCCGCCGCTTCATCCGCCTCCAGCAGCCAGTTGCAAGCCGCCGCTGAATCCAGGTTCGCACAACGGCTGTAGCGTAGCGCGCCGCGCGCCGCCCGGCCGGCTTCGCGCCAGCCACCGGCACGCACACGCTCCAGCGCCAGCAAGCGGCCGCTCGCCGGCGCATAACCCAACGGCCGCGCGCAGGCCAGGCACTGGCTGTTCCGGAAGAACACCGGCCGGCCGCAAGCACAGGCAAAGGCGCGCGGCGTGCCTGGTGCAGGCACCGCGCGCCGCACCATGGCAGCCGGCGTCATGTGGCGGCCCTCGCACGCGGCGCAGGCCGCGTGATGCGAGACCGGGCGCTGCGGCGGGCAGCGGCGACAAGGTCGTGAACGGCATCGATGCGCACGGGAAAACCTCCGAAGGCAGTGGTCAGCGCCGCTGCATGGCAAACCTCGTGCCGAACACCCGTTGGCCCCGTGGCCCGTTTTGCCGCACGGGCCGCAGCAGCGGCGCCGGGCGGCCCCGTTACTCGCCCGGCGGCCGGTCCGGCAGCGCGCCCTCGGCCGCGTATTCCTTGAGCCGGTTGTAGAGCGTCTTCAGGCTGATGCCGAGCGCCGCCGCCGTGCGCTCCTTGTGGTGGTTGAAATGACGCAGGGTCGCCAGCATCAGTGCGCGCTCGGCCTCGGCCACGCTGGAGCCGATGGGCAGCGTGATGCTGGGCACGGCATCGGGCGCGGGAGCCCTGGCGCGCGCAGGCGCCGCGCTGTCGATGGCGCCCCAGCCCGATGCGAGGCCGACGCTCTGCACGGTCGGCAACCAGGCCTCGTCGACGAATTCGTCCTGGGCCATGACGTACGCGCGTTGCACGGCGTTGCGCAGTTCGCGCACATTGCCGGGCCAGGGGTATTCCACAAGCGCCGCCAGCGCAGCCGGCGTGAAGCGTCGCACGGTCCCTTCCTTCTCGCTGATGCCGGCCAGGAAGTGGTTGGCCAGCAGCGGGATGTCCGCCGCGCGGTCGCGCAGCGGCGGCAGGTCGATGGGGAAGATGTTCAGCCGGTACAGCAGGTCCTCGCGCAGCTTGCCCGTGGACACCGCCTGGTAGGGCTGGCGGTTCGTCGCGGCAATGATGCGCACGTCGGTCTCCTGGCTGGTCGTGGAGCCCACGCGCATGAAGCGGCCGGTTTCCAGCACACGCAGCAGCTTGACCTGCAGTTCCAGCGGCATCTCGGTGATTTCGTCCAGGAACAGCGTGCCGCCGCTGGCGCGCTCGAAGAAGCCCTGGTGCTGGCGCTCGGCGCCGGTGAAGCTGCCCTTCTCGTGACCGAAGATCTCGCTCTCGATGAGGTTGGGACTGATGGCGCCGCAGTTCACGCCCAGGAAGGGCCGCTTGCGGCGGCGGCTGAGGTCGTGCACGGTCTGGGCCACGACCTCCTTGCCGGTGCCCGACTCGCCGGTGATGAACACCGACACACTGGTGCCCGCCACGCGCGAGATCTGCTGGTAGATGCGTTGCATCGGCGCGCTGCGGCCCCACAGGTGGCCGAAGTGACCCGACTGCGCCAGGTTGGCGGTCAGGTCCTCCACCTCGGCCTGCAGCGTCGCCGGCTTCATGATGCGCGACAGCACGCCCTGCAGTTGCGTCAGGTTGACGGGCTTGATGAGGTAGTCGGCCGCCCCCAGGCGCAGCGCCTGGATGGACGTTTCGAGGTTGGCGTGGCCGGTGCACAGCACCACCTCGGAATTGGCGACCAGCTTGGGGTCGGCGAGCAGGTCCATGCCATTGCCATCGGGCAGGCGCAGGTCCAGCAGGATGATGTCCGGCTGCTGCAGCGAGATCTGCCGCCGCGCGTCGCGCAGCGTGTGGGCAACGGCGACGGTGAACTGTTCGCCCGCGATCAGCGCGCGCAGGGAAGCGGCCGAATCGGGGTCGTCATCCACCACCAGGGCATGGGGCATCGGGTTTGGTTCCTTCAGAGATCAGCCTATCAATGGGGCTGCGGGCCATGGGAGAGAGCTTCGTCGAAAACGATCGCGCGGATTCTCGCCCAGCACGTCGATCGCTCGTAGGACGGCACGCCGTTTGCAATCTCCGCCCAGGCGGCTGCCGGGCGTCGCCCAAAACCGGCATCCGTCGGCAGGATTTGCCGAAGCATTTCCAAGACCGGCCGTTGCCAGCCCCGCCACGCAAGGTCCCCACCATGACGCCACCACCACCTGCACCGCCTTCGCCCGCGGCTCCGATTGCCGACGACGACAGCACCTCCGCCGCCGGCGAGGAAGACCCCGGTGCCAGCCTGGGGGAGCTGGCGCCCCCACCGCCTGGCCGCTACGCGCCACCCAGCTGACCGACCGGCACGTGGCTTGCTCTTTGGCGCTTGCAGCAATGCCTGCTGCCAACCCATCTGGCCCTCGACATGAAGCAAGCACGGCACCGGCGCCAAGCCGGGTGGATCGCAATGCTGTTGGCACTCGGTGCGCTCGCCGTGACGGCCGCCTGCGCCCGCCTTCCCGCGCAAGCTGCACCGGCGGCACCGGCACCCGCAGCTTCCTCAGCGGCCGACCGCGTGACGCTGGTCGGCCACAACGGCCCGGTGTCGGCCGCCGCCGAGGCGCGTGACCTCGCCCGCGTGCGCGCCGAGGGCAACGCCGCGCTGTTCGAGCACCACCTCAAGGTGCTCGCCGGCAACGGCGACAACCGGCTGCTACGCGGCAACACCGCGCGGCTGCTGGTCGACGGCCCCGCCACGTTCGCCGCCATGAAGACCGCGATCGCCGCCGCCAAACACCGCATCCTGGTGGAGTTCTACATCGTCGAGGACGAGGGCGTGGCGGCCGAGGTCGCCGAGCTGCTGAAGGCCAAGGCCAGCGCGGGCGTGAGCGTCGCGCTGATGTACGACAGCGTCGGGTCCATGGGCACCGAGCGCGCGTTTTTCGACAATCTGCGCGACGCCGGTGTTGCCGTCTGCGCCTTCAACCCGGTCAATCCGCTGGAACGCCCCGGCCATTGGGGTCTGCTCAAGCGCAACCATCGCAAGATGCTGGCGGTGGATGGCGACGTCGCGTTCACCGGCGGCATCAATCTGAGCAACGTCTACGCCGAGGGCTCGTTCAGCAGCGCCCGCCGCCAGCGCCCGCCGGAGGATGTCGATCACCAGGGCTGGCGCGATACGCAGGTGGAGCTGCGCGGCCCGGTCGTCACCGCGCTGGCCACCGTCTTCCGCGAATCCTGGGAGCATCAGGGCTGCAAAGGCGAGTTGCCGCCGGCACCGGCTCCACGCGTGCCGGCGCCAGGGCAGCGCGTCGTCAAACTCGTGGCGGGAGACCCTGCCAACGGCATCAACCCCACCTACACGGCGTTGATGAATGCGATCAACGCATCGCAGCGCAGCGTGCAGCTGACGATGGCCTACTTCGCACCGGGCCCCGACCTGATCGACGCGCTGTGCGCCGCCGCGCGACGCGGCGTTGCCGTCAGCCTCGTGCTGCCGGGGCGCAGCGACGTGACGATGGTGTTGCACGCCGCGCGCTCCCGCTACGCGCAGCTGCTGGAAGCCGGCGTGCAGATCCACGAGATGTCGCACGCGGTCATGCATGCCAAGACGGCCGTCATCGACGGCGTGTTCTCCAGCGTCGGCTCCAGCAACCTCGACTGGCGCAGCATCGTCGGCAACAACGAGATGGATGTCATCGTGCTGGGCGACGACTTCGGCGAGCAGATGCAGACGCTGTTCACGCGCGACCTCGCCACGTCCACGCCGATCGAGGCCCGCCACTGGGCCCAGCGCGGCCTGGGTCAGCGCCTGCTGGAAGGGCTGGCGCGCGTCATCGAGCCGCTGCTCTGACGCGCTGCGGGCACACCGCTTGCCCATCGCAGACAGGTTTCACCTTCACCCGCTGCCTAGGAGTCATTGACATGGATTTCGACGCCCCACTCGCCACCGCCGTCCAAGCCACGCCGCCGCACCGCATCGAGCCGCCACAGCCTGCCGCGACCCCGGACGCTGCGGCCACAACGGCCACCGGCGATGAGCAGGCGCCGCGGCAGCGCCGGCCCGGCGGCAGCGCCATGGGCCGCCTGATGCGCCGCAGTCGCACGCGCACCGCTGGCATCCGCTTCGAATGGGCGATGCGCAGCTGCGGCCCGGTGCTGCGCGTGGTGGCCACCTGGACCGATCGCCAGGGCCAGCCGCACCACACCTCCTACTCGGTGCAATGCAACGGCATCGAAGGCGCACTGGACCGCGCCATTGCCTCGCGCACCTCCTGCGGCGCGCCGCAGCCCGACCGCGAGGATCTGCTGCAACGCCTGCACAAGGAATTCGCCACGGCGCCCTACGGCCCCGCTTTCGCCGCGCCCAGCCGCCCTGTCATGGAGTCAGCGGAACTTCAAGCGGCCTGATTGCACGGTGCCGCGCCGGCAGACGCGGCGCTGAAGCAATCAGTCATGACATGCGCCACGCGGCCAGGCGCGCAGCACCCAGCCGTTCACAGCCAGGCGATCAGACGCTGAATCCAGCGCGGCAACGGCTGGCTGGGGACATAGTTTTGGCGGTACTGGCTGTACATGGCATAACCTCGCTGTTCGGTGCTGTTCGTTAACACACTGTCTTTGGCCATCTAACCGAACGTATTCTCGGATTAGGGGGCAGTTTCCTGGCGATGTCATTTGCAACTACTTGCGCCACGGGCGCCACGGCGATGAAGAACTTCCATCTGCTGCGCTCGGCGGCCCTCGTGGTCTGCAGCCTGCTGGCAGGATGCGCCACGACGGTGCAGCCAGCCGGCCACTCCCGCTGGATCGCTGCCTGGGGCAGCGCGCAACTTGAACAGCCCTCTTCCCCTGGGGCTGCCCCCCTGCGCGACGTCAGTTTTCGCCAGGTAGTCCGCACAACGGCCGCCGGCACGACGCTTCGTGTGCGCTTCACCAATTTGTTCGGACGCGAGCCCCTGCAGCTCGGTTCGGCCAGCGTCGCGCTGCTCGCCGCGGCGGCCGACCCGGCCACGCCGCTGTTGCGAGAAGGTAGCCTTGTAACACTCAGATTCGATGGCATGCGGGCCCTGAACCTCGCGCCCGGCGCCGAAGCCTGGAGCGACCCCGTGGCGCTGGCGGTGCCGCGCGGGGCGGACCTGGCGGTGCAGATGCACATCGTCTCGGGACCGGCCGTCGCGACCACTCACCCCGGATCACGCATCAACAGCTGGGCGGCGCCAGGGGACCGCACCGATGCCACCGACTGGCCCGACGCCGTGGCGCGCGAGGGCTGGTGGCAGCTCGCCGCGCTGGATGTGGCCGGTGCCGCACCGCAGCCGGTGCTGGTGGCGATCGGCGACTCCATCACCGATGGCTACGGCGTCCCGGCCGGCAGCTACCAGCGCTGGACGGACGCCCTTGCCCGCCGGCTCGCGGCGCAAGGCCAGGCTGCGGCCGTCATCAACACGGGCATCGGCGGCAACCGCATTCTGCAGGACGGCCTGGGCCCGAAGCTCCTGGCTCGTTTCGACCGCGACGCTCTGGCCCGCAGCGGGGTCACGCATGTCGTGCTGCTGGAAGGGGTCAACGACCTCGGCACCAGCCACCGCCAGCGCACCACGACGCCAGCCTCGCGGGCGGCGCTGCTGGCCGAGCTGCAACAAGGCCTGACGACGCTCGCCAGCCAGGCGCGCGAGCGCGGCGTCTGCCTGTTTGCCGCCACCGTCATGCCCTATGGCGGCAGCGACTATTACCGGCCAGGCCCCGAGAACGAGATGGACCGGCAGGCACTGAACGACTGGATTCGCACGCCCGGCCGCTTCGATGGCGTCGTGGATTTCGACGCCCTGGCTCGCGATCCCGCGCGGCCCTCGCACCTGCGACGCGAACTCGACAACGACGGCCTGCACCCGTCGCTGGCAGGCTATCAGGCCATGGCCGATGCCTTCCCCGTCGAGTGGCTGAACCGGCGCTGCGGCCAGAAATAGGCCCGCGCGGATCGACCCCGCCGGCGCAACCCGGCCGCCCGATCAGCGCAGCGCCTGCAGCCGCTGGCGCGCCTGCGGCGCCTGCTCGAACGCTCCCTTGGCCGCCAACGCGCGCTCATACGCGGCCTTCGCCTCGCCTCGCTGGCCGGCGGCCTCGTAGGCCTGAGCCAGGTGGAACTGCAGCTCGGGCTCGCCCGGCGCCAGCTTCACCGCTTCGCGGTAGGCCGCGAGGGCGCCCTGGGTGTCGCCCTTGGCCGCCAGCACCTGGCCCAGCGTGTCATGGAAGTTGGGCACGGCAGCGCCCAGCGCCACAGCCTTGCGCGCCCAGGGTTCGATCTGCCCCTCGTCCTTGCCTTGACGAAGCCCCATCATCGCGAGGTTGTTGTACGCCACCGCCAGTTGGTCGTTGCGCTGCAGCGCCGCCAGGTAGGCGTTGCGAGCCTCGGCAAACCGACCCATGCGCTGGTAGAGCATGCCGAGCTTGAGTTGCGTCGTCGGGTTGTTCGGCTGCAGCTTCATGAGGCGTTCGTAGTCCGCCACCGCGGCGGCAGACCGCCCGGCCTCGGCCTGCAAATCAGCCCGGTCGCTCAGCGCCGGCACGAATGCGGGCGAGGACTCCAGCGCGCGCCCCATCGCGGCAATCGCCGCGTCGAAGCGCTTTTCGGAGGCATGGATACGCCCAGCCATGTAGGCCGGGTTGGGGTCATTGACCGTCAGGCGCTCGGCCTCGGCCAGCGACTTTAAGGCGTCGGCCTTGCGGTCATTCGCCAGCAATGCCATCGCCAGCCCGAAGCGGGCTGCGCCATCCTGCGGCGCCAGTTCGATCGCTCGGGCATAGGCCTTGACGGCCTCGGCCGGCCGCTTGAGCCGATTCAGCAGCAGGTCGCCCATGTCGCGGTAGGGCGTTTCGTCTTTCGGCGCCTGGGCCGCCGCCTGTCGATACAGCGCCATCGCCGCCTCGCCCCGACCACGGAAGGCCTCGTAGCGCGCCGCCGCGAGCATGACGACCGGGTCGTCAGGCGCCGCCGCGCGAGCCTGCTCGAGGCGCTGCCCGGCCTCCTCGGCACGGTTGAGCTTGAGCAACGCCTGGGCCAGGCCCGCCAACGCACGAGGATGGCCGGGCTGCAACGCCAGTACCGCGCCGAAGTCACGCTCCGCATCCACCCAGCGCCCCTTCTGCAGCGCACTAAACCCTTGTCCCAGCGCACCCTCCTGCGGGTCTGCGGCGGCGCTCGCCGCGACGCCGACACGCCCTCGCTGATCCACCGGCCCGGCATGGCATGTGGCCGTTAGCCAAATGGCGGGCAATAACAACAAGGCTTTTCTTGGCAGAGCTGCAGACATAACGAATGGTGCGTGTGTGTTCTTCGCAAGGGTCGCCATTGAAGCCGACATCGGACCCTCGTCGCCCCCCAAAATTGAAGTGTCGACATTTCTTACAGTTGAAGACGCAACGAATTGGGGGTATCTCGCAAGCAGTTGATATCAAAGAGAAAGATGAAGTGGCACAGGTCGTGCTGTGCAGCGTCGCCGGGCCTCGCCCGCTTTTTCAAAACTGGATATCAGCGATGAACAAATCAAGACGAATTACCGGCGTCATCGCCGGCGCCATGCTGGCGTTCGGCATGGCCGGGACAGCCTCCGCGACGGACCTGACGATGTTCAAGACCGTCTATGACACCGACTTCAAGTCCTTCGGCTACGGCGGTATGCGCGGCCTGGGCACCGGTTCGATCGACCTGACCGGCACCGGTACCGGCACGGTCACCGAGGCCTATCTGTTCTGGCACGGCCCGAGCAACGCGCCCGCGACCGCGGCCTCCACGGCAAACGCCAACGTGACGTTCAACGGCACAGCCATCACGGGCACCTTCCTCGGTATCTCGTCGGACAACTGCTGGGGCTTCCAGAACAGCATCGCCTATCGCGCCGACGTCACCGGCCTCGTGACCGGCGACGGCACCTACTCGCTGGACAACTTCGTCAAGCCCAACGGCATCGACGTGAACGGCGTCTCGCTGATCGTCTTCTACGACGACGGCAACACGGCCAACAACCGTGACGTCGTGATGTTCAACGGCAACGACTCCAACATCAACAACGTCTACGACGCTGACGGCTGGAACATCACGCTGGCTGGCATCGACTACACGGCCGGCAGCGCGTCGGCCCAGTTCCATGTCTCCGATGGCCAGCAGTTCCCTGACGCGGCCGTCATTGGCAATGGCCAGACCATCGCGCCGGCCGGCGGCGTGTTCGATGGCAGCACCGTGCCGGCAGGCACGGGCGGCGCCGGCAACGGCAGCCTGTGGGACATCCGCGACTTCAGCGTGACCAGCCTGCTGAACCCAGGCCTGAACAACCTGAACATCAGCTCGTCGGTGAACTCGGACTGCCTGTCCTGCGTGCTGATCGCCATCGACCTGCCGGCCGGCGCCGCACCGCCGACCAACAACGTGCCGGAGCCGGGTTCGCTGGCGCTGGCGGGCCTGGCCCTGGGTGGCCTGACGCTGGCCAAGCGCCGCCGCAAGGCTGTCGACCAGGCCTGATCCCCTGAGCGCGCGCCGACGCGCGCCATGCAAGGGCCTCGCACACGCGAGGCCCTTTCTTTTGTGCCGCTGACAGAGCTCTTCGCCCGCCGGGGCCAACGGCGAACTGCACGCTCAGCCGTTGCGGTAGGCCAATTTTGTCAGGCGCAAGCGCTTCCCCGGCTGCGTCGTGGCCGAACACAGATGTCGGCGCCAGATGGCCAGCGCCGCAGACCCTGCGCACAACCGTTACAACCCGCTCGCACATCCGCATTGCCAGGCAGGTCCACGTGCAGAGATGATCCGGGCGCTTTCCCGACCGGCTTGACCGGCCAGAAGCCAGGCGCGGCTGACCTGCCGTTGACGCGCCCAGCGCTTGTCGGGGCCTGTCTTTGCAGGTCCGCCCATTTCGGCGGAAGCGGATCGGCCAGGCCGGGCACGAGCAGCACGCCCACTGGCACGCCAGAAAGACCCCCGTCGCTGCGCACGGCGCAGCCAACCCATCCTCCTGGAGGCCTTCCGTGCATCAACTCAAACGCTTGACCTGCGGCCTGGCTCTGGCCGGCCTGACCGCCACCCTCACGCACGCCGCCACGCCCGTCAGCCTCAGCTACACGGTCAACAGTCAGTGGAACGGCGGCTACTGCGCGACGGTGAAGGTGCAGAACCCCAACACCACGGCCGTGGTGTGGAACGGCACGCTGACCGTGACCGGCACCGTCAACAACGTGTGGAACGCCGTGTACAGCCAGAGCGGCAGCACGCTGTCGCTCAGCGGCGTGGAATGGAACAAGACCCTCGCCGCCCAGGCGACGCTGGAGTCGGTGGGCTTCTGCGCCGCGAGCACCCCAGCACCGGCGCCAACGCCGGCCCCCACGCCAGCCCCCACGCCTGCCCCTACACCAGCGCCTACGCCGGCTCCCACACCGGCGCCGACGCCCGCGCCCACACCGGCACCCACACCCGCTCCCACACCTGCACCGACGCCGGCACCCACGCCTGCACCGGCACCCAGCAGCGGGGTGCTCGTGCCGACGGCGCCGCCGCCGGTCATCACGAGCGGCACCGGCGTGGTCACCGTGAACCCCACGCTCGTGCGGCAGACCATCGAAGGCTTCGGTGGCTCCAACGCCTGGACGGGCCTGCCCTCCGACGCCACGACGCGCGCACGCCTGGTGAAGCTGCTGTTCTCACCGACCGAGGGCATCGGCCTGACGCTGATCCGCAACCGCATCCCGTTCCGCGAGTCCACCACCTACAACGACGCCTTCATGGCGAAGGACAGCAGCGGCCGCTACACCTACACGCTGGACAGCACGGGCCACAAGAGCTTCAACCTGAACTGGTCCAACTGGGACCTGCAGAACACCAAGACGCTGTACGGCCTGGCCGCCGCCTACAGCAGCGACATCCGCGGCTTCAGCACGCCATGGACCCCGCCCAACAACCAGTACGACCGCTGGAAGATCGACGACGCCGCCAACGGCAACACCATCGGCGGCACGATGGGCAACATCACCACCTGGCCCGACATCGGCGGCGTGCTGTCGCCCACGCACTACCAGGACTACGCCGATGTGCTCGCCGACTACGCCAGGAACTTCAAGGCCAACATGGGCTACCCGCTGATGGCGATCTCGCTGCAGAACGAGCCCAACTACCTGCCCAAGACCTACGAGTCGGCCTCCTGGACTTCCGCGCAGTTCAGCGCCTTCCTGCCATCGCTGTCCAGCGCATGGACGGCCAAGAGCGTGACCACGCCGGTGATCGCGCCGGAGGGCATGAACTTCAATGACGACCTCATCGCCCCGGCGCTGAACGACAGCACGCTGGCGCCATTGGTGTCCATCGTCGGCACCCACCAGTACGCCAGCGACATGAACACCGTCTACAACACCGCCAAGTGGCTCACCACCACGAAGTCCAAGGGCAAGCGGCTGTGGATGACGGAGGTGTCCTCGGGGGCGAGCAACGACGCGTCCATCACCGACGGCCTGGTCTGGGCGCGCACCGTGCACGCCGACATGACGACCGCCGAGGTCAATGCCTTCTGCTACTGGTGGCTGTGGACGAGTTCGTCCTCGCCCACCAAGGGCAGCCTGGTCAACCTGAACGCTGCCGGCACGCAAATCACCGAGAACAAGCGCCTCTACACGCTGGGCCAGTTCAGCCGCTTCGTGCGTCCGGGCTGGGTGCGCCTGAATGCCGAGACCTCACCGCTGACCAATGTCTACAGCAGCGTCTACCGCAACCCAGCCAGCCAGGAAATCGCGGTGGTGCTGATCAACGCGGGCAGCAGCACCGCGCAGGTGAGCCTCAAGCTCTCGGGGGCCACGGCGTTCGCGTCGCTGGCCCAGTGGCGCACCTCGGCGACGGAAAGCCTCACCGCGGCGGGCAGCCTCAGCGCCGGCGCCACGCTGACCAGCGTGAGCCTGCCAGCCGCCAGCGTCACCACGGTGTACGGCACTTACACGCCCTGAGCCGGGGCCATCCCGGGCCTACAGGCGGCGGCATGCTGATGCTGCCGCCAGCCCGGGCCCTGCAAGCCGGTCAACGCACGGCGCCCCGCGCGTTCACGTACAGCGCATACAGCGAGTGGCTGCTCGCCATGAAGAGCCGGTTGCCCTTGGCGCCGCCGAAGCACAGGTTGGCGCAGCGTTCAGGCAGGTGGATGTGGGCCAACGGCTTGCCCTCGGCGCTGTAGACGCGCACGCCGTCGAGCTGCGCGGGGTCGGCGTCAGGCTGGCCACCGCCGCCGAAGCCACACCAGATGCGGCCCTGCGTGTCCAGCGCGATGCCGTCCAGCGCGCCGTAACCTTGCGCGTCGATGAGCAGCCGCTTGTCGCTGAGCGTCGCGCCATCCACCGCATAGCTCCAGATCAGCCGATGCGGCTGCGCGCGGCTCTCCACCACCAGCAGCCGCTTGCCGTCGGGTGTGAAAGCCAGCCCGTTGGGGCCGGCGAGGTCGTCGAGCACACGCGTGAGCTCGCCGGTGTCCGGGGCGATCCGGTAGACGCCGTGCGGCTGCTCACGAGTCGCCGGTGCACCTTCCCAGTCGCCGTGGATGCCGAAGTCGGGGTCCGTGAACCAGATGCCGCCGTCCGGCCCGCAGGTGATGTCGTTGGGCGAGTTCAACGGCTTGCCGTCATAACGGTCAGCCAGCACGGTCACGCGGCCGTCGAACGCCGTGCGCGTCACGCGCCGGCCCAGGTGCTCGCAGCTGACGAGCCGGCCCTGCGCATCGCGTGCATGGCCGTTGGCGTTGCCGCTGGGCTGGCGGAACACGCTCACCGCGCCGCTGCAATCGTCCCAGCGCAGGATGCGGTCGTTGGGGATGTCCGACACCAGCAGGTAGCGGCCGTCGCCGAACCACACCGGGCCTTCGGCCCACTGCAGGCCGGTGGCGAGTTGCTCCACGCAGGCCGAGAACAGCCGCAGCTCGCGGCCCTCGGGCGCGAGGATCTCGAAGGCGGCATCGGGCAGCCGCGCCGCAGGCTGGAAGGGGATGCGGGGACCGTGCTCGTGGCTCATGCTCATTCCTGCCCGGCGAACGGGAACGGGCCCAGCGTGACGAAGGCGCCGCCCTGGTAGCGCGCCTCGGGGCGCTTCGGGTCGACCAGCGGCTGCTTGGCCTCGATGGCCGCACGCCACGGCTCGGAGCTGTCCTGCGGGCGGTAGCCCACGTGCCGGCTCTGGTCGTTGTCCCACCACGTGGTGCGGTTGTCGCTGACGCCATAGACGATGCTGTGGCCGACCACCGGCGCACTCAACGCGGCGACGAGCAGCCGCTCCAGGTCGTCGTGGCTCAGCCAGCTCGACAGGTGGCGGCGATCTTCGGGCGCGGGCACGCAGGAGCCGATGCGCACGCTGACGGTCTCCAGCCCGTGACGGTCGAAATAGAACTGCGCAAGGTTCTCGCCGAAGGCCTTGGACAGGCCGTAGTAGCTGTCGGGGCGCGGCACGACGTGGGCCGGAATGGTCTCGCCCTGGCCATAGAAGCCCGTCACGTGGTTGGAACTGGCGACGATGACGCGCTTCGTCCCGTGCCGGCGCGCGGCTTCATACAGGTTGTACGCGCCGACGATGTTGGCCGGCAGCACGGTGCTGAACGGCTTCTCGATGGAGACGCCGCCGAAGTGCAGCACGGCGTCCACGCCGCGCAGCAGTTCGTACATCGCGGCCTCGTCCTCGAGTCGTGCGACGACCACTTCCTCGCCCTCGGCGGCGGGGTCCATCGCCGCGATGTCCGAGACGCGCAGCGTCTGGCAGTAGCGCTTCAGGCGCGGGCGCAGCATGCGCCCCAGGGTGCCAGCGGCGCCGGTCAGCAGCAGCCGGTTGAAATGCAATCCAGTCAGTTGTTCCATAGGGTCAGTGGCCCGGCGTCGGGCCTCGGAATAGAAGTTTTGTCGCGCGTCAGCCGCCCTTGCGCAAAGGCGGGCGAAGACGGGGTGCCGCGTCGGACTGGCGTCGGACCAGTTCGAAATCCTTGAGCTCATGCTCGCAGGGCAATGGCTCGCCACTGCGGCGCGCACGGATGTGTCGCACCAGCAGGTCCACCGCAGCCCCAGCCATCTCCATGATGGGCTGGCGCACGGTGGTCAGTTCAGGCCAGATTGTCGTGGCCAGCGGCGCATCGTCGAAGCCAACGACGGTGAGGTCGCTGGGAACGTCCAGGCCCAGCCGATGGGCAATGGCCACGGTGGCCGCCGCCATGTCGTCGTTGCTGGCAAAGATGGCCGTCGGGCGCTGCTCCTGCGACAGCAAGCCCTCCGCGGCGTCCAGCCCCGAGCGGTAGGTGAACATGCCCTGGGCGACGACCTCCTCGTCGGCAATGTTCAGCCCCGCGTCGCTCATCGCGGCGCGAAAGCCGGCGAGGCGGCGCGCGCTGCTGCTCTGGTAGGGGTCGCCGATGATGAAGCCCAGGCGGTGGTGGCCCAGGGTCAACAGATGGCGCGTCATCTCGTAGGCGGCCTGGTAGTCGTCGATGCCGACGGCGCAGACCTGCTCCGGCGGCACGCCGCTGGAGACGACGACGGCCGGCGTGTCGGTCTCGGCGACGAGCGTGAGCAGCGGCTGCGAGTCGCAGAACGGCGGCGGCAGGATGAGGCCGTCGATGCCGTTGGCGATCATCTCGGCCACCGGGGCCTCCTCGCCCGCGCGCGCCGCGTCGCAACGCTGCACGACCAGTTGCACATGCCGCAGGCTGGCCTTGTTCAGCAGGCCGATGAGGAACTCGTTGAGATAACCTGCCGTCGGGTCGATGTAGAGCATGCCGATGCGGATGGGCTCCGAGCCCGCCAGCCGGCGTGCCGCCTGGTTCGGCAGGTAGTTCAGCGTGGCGATGGCCGCCTGAACCTTGTCCCGGGTGCCGGGGCGCACGTTCTGTTCGCCGTTGACGACGCGAGACACCGTCATCGGCGAAACCCCCGCCAGACTGGCCACATCGGCGATGGTTGCAACCTTGGTGCTACGCCCCTTGCGCACGTTTGGCTTCAATCTGCACCTCGAATCTTCATTGTTCTTCGGCGGCCGGCGCGCGCAGCTCCACCGCTCTGTTCATTGTCCATCATGGTCATGGCGCGCCCCGGCGTTCAACGCCCCGGCGCAAAGCCGAAGTGCAAAGCTTTGTAGGCCGCCAAGTCCAGCCCCGGCGGCCGCGTGCCCGCCGGCAATGGCAGGCCCGAGACCGACTGGAAATAGGCAATGCAAGCATCGCGCCACCAGCGGGCCTCGCGCAGCTGCACGGCCAGGTAGGCGGCCACATCGGCATGCCGCTCGGCGTCCACGTCGGGCTTCAAGGCCTGCCAGCGCCGCGCCATGTCTTCCACCGTCGCGACGCCTCGGTCGTAGCGAGCGACGAGTTCCGCCCACAGCGTGCGGCCCGACGGCATGCGGTGGCCCCACGGCAGGTGGTGAAACCACAGCAGCAGCTCGGGCGGCGTCGTGCGCGGGTCGGCCCAGCGCTGCGCCACGGGCGGGGCGTACTGCGCCACGGCGTTGCTGCCCGTGGCCGTGCGGTCGAAGCCGATGCCGTCACGCCCGGCCCGGTGGAAGTAGGTCGGGTTCCAGTCGGCACGCGCCAGATCGTCGACCCAGGGGCCGGGGCCGTGGTGGTGCCCGGTGGCCATCAGGTGGTGCAGGCCCAGCGGCGTCATGTAGTCCACCACCGCCTCACGCGAAGCCAGCATCAGCTGCACGATGGCGTCGCGCACCGCCGGCCGCGCGGTGAAGGTCTGCGCCACCCAGTCGCTCGCCACGGCGCGGGCGTCCAGGTCGGGGTCCCAGGCCAGGCGGCCGAAGGCATACCAGTTGGCCTGATCGAAGTGCGAGCCGCACCAGTTGCGGTCCGTTCCCGTGTTGGCCACACCCGCGATGGCTGTCAGGCGCTGGCCGTGCAAGGTACCGTCGACGACACGCGCCACCGTGCCGCCCTGCCCCGTGTCGGCGCGCAGCACCTCCTGGAACAGCGGGCCGAGGTGCACCAGATGCGTGGAGAAGCCGAGGTACTCCTTGGTGATCTGCAGCTCCAGCGCCAGCGGCGTGCGCGGCATGGCACCGAACAGCGGGTGAAAGGGCTCGCGCG